>Ga0247836_1003563_pt1 | contig 20644 bp, 17 predicted proteins | sample LaCruzMarch2015__4_FD_187116 | JGI IMG/M metagenome (GOLD analysis project Ga0247836, IMG submission 187116) | Freshwater microbial communities from meromictic Lake La Cruz, Castile-La Mancha, Spain - LaCruzMarch2015_14m | ecosystem: Environmental > Aquatic > Freshwater > Lake | place: Spain... | reverse complement strand
TTATATATACCTCGATAATGCCGCAACATCTTTAAAACCTTGGCCAGTAATAAATGCCGTTACTGAGTATTACACCCATTGTGGAGCCAATGTTCATCGAGGTAATTATAAAGAAAGTGAAAGAGCTACATTAGAATATGAAAATACCCGTGACCTAATTGCCGAGCTTATCAACTGTAAAAAACAGGAGGTTATTTTTACCAAAGGCACAACAGATAGTATTAATTTCTTAGCGGATTTACTGGAAATTAATGCCAATGATATTATTGTTAATTGTATTCATGAACATCATGCAAATTTTATTCCTTGGAAAGAACGAGGCAATCTAATTACTGTTGGGCTAACTAATGATGGTGTAATTGACCTAATAGCGCTTGAAGATATTCTTGCAAAAAATACAGTAAAACTAGTTACTATTTCTCATGCATCCAATGTAACTGGTAACATTCAACCAATTAATCAAATTATCGAATTAGCTAAACAATATAAGGCTTTGGTTTGCATCGATGGCGCGCAGATTATAAGTCATAAACCCGTAGATTTAATAAAATCACCTGCTGATTTTTATGTTTTTTCCGGACATAAAATGTTTGGGCCTTCAGGCACTGGGGTGTTGTTTATTCGTGAAGAAATATTATCGACCTTACCTTATAAGCGATTTGGTGGGGGCATGGTAAATATCTATAATTTACAACAAAAATTATTTAAGAAAGCACCTTTTGGATTTGAGCCAGGAACCCCTGCAATTGAAGGCATAATTGGTTTAGGCAAGGCAGTTGAATATATTCAAAGCATTGGATTTGAAACAATTGATGATTATCTAAAAACTTGGTCAAACCATTTTTTACAACAATTAGAAAAAAGCGCTTGGAAATTAGCCTTCACAAAAAGTCATAAGAGTTTAGCTATTTTTACGTTAAAACCAAAGGATGCAGACGTCGATTTGTCTTTTTTTGCTCGCATATTATCAGATACTTATAATATTGCGGTAAATGATGGCCAACAATGTTGTGGTCCTTTATATGCGGCTAATAACTTAAGTTCAGGATTGCGAGTTTCAGCTCACATCTATAATTCTTTAAAAGACATCGATTATTTTTTTGAGTGTCTTGAACAATTATTTTTCTTTATTAAGAAAGGGTCTTAGTGATGCAAGAGAATAATACTGGTTTTTCAAGGATTGTTGAAATCATCATTGATGAACAACAATGGGAAAAATTCCTTAATGAAACAAAAGATTTTAACGAGACCGTATTAACTAAAAGACCATATTCTCGGTTCATTGTTGCTGATTGTTTAAAAAAAACTTTAGGTGATGAATACACTAAATTACTTTTAAATGCCGTTCATTCAAATCAACAAGGAGCTGTTTTCATCAAATATCCTAATGTTGATGATCAACTCTGTGACCACTTAAAACTAGCCACGGCTTTTGCTCACCTTCTAGGTCAACCCTATCGCGATGAAACAACACAAAAATATTTTGCCGCAATTAATTTAACTAACAACACTCATGGCGATTCATTTTTATCAGAGCCATATGAAGATTTACGCTTACATACTGATGGCACTTTTTATAAAAAGCCAGTTGACTGGGTGATTTTAGGGAAAGTATTACAAACTAATATTCAAGGCGGCGAGTTAACCCTTCATCATATCGATGATCTACAAGAATTAGAAAAGCTATTACAAAATCCTTTAGCATTTAGCCCATTTTTATTTGAAGCCTCTGCTAGTAAAAATGTAGGGGAAATTTGCAATCAATCGATATTCTTTAAATCTAATAACCAACTTGCCATTAGATTTAGTGATCAATTTGCTTACCCACAAAATAAAGAAGAAGCTTTCTTTTTACATCAATTATCGGAAAGTCTTGAAAACTCACCGAATAGATTGATCGACCCATTTCCTGTCGGTCAATTAGTAATTTTAAACAATTTATTTTGGCTACATGGGCGCCTTAAAATTAAAAATAAATCTAATTTTACGCGCCAACTTCTGCGTATTCGAGGATCTTTCGCAACTGTAGATTAAGGGTAGCCTGGTTGCTCGCAACCAGGCTACGTTAGCTGCGGATAAGAGGATCTTTTGCAACGGCAGATTTAGGGTAGCCTGGTTGCTCGCAACCAGGATTTCCAAGCATTAGACAGTATTTAAGTAAGCTGTAAATTAATTTAGGAACTAAAATTAATGAGCCAAGATAATCAACAAAATCACTTTGCAACTAATCCTAAATTATTCAAAGAATATATTAAGGTAGAAACAGATAATTTGCTTGAGATGGAGAGTCAGTCTTTATTTTGTGAAGATCCACAATGGCAAGTAGGCCTTGAACTTGAAGGCTGGTTTTTAGATAAAGATTTACAACCCCAAGCGATTGCACCAAAGATGTTAACTGAGCTTCAATGTAGTGAATTATCAGAAGAAGTCTCAAAAGAAATTTTTGAAATAAATTTAAAACATCTGCCAGTTAAAACCAATTTCCTCGAATTATTTGATAAAAATCTAACTGATTTATTTTGCAAATGTAACGACTGGGCAATACAAAATAATACTAAAATAATCACTATCGGCATGATGCCCCATATGGATCCTCGGCATTTTAATCGCGAACTATTTGTCAATGGACCACGTTATCATTTGCTCAACGACTCTTTAATGCAACTACGCAAAAATCAACCATGGACAATCAAAATTAAAGGTGATGAAGCCGTAGATTTTATTGCACAAGATATTTGCCTAGAAGCATTAACAACCTCCACCCAATTTCACCTTAAAGTACCTCATAGCCAATTAGTTAAAACATATAATCGAGCGCAAATTTTAGCAGCTCCAATGGTAGCCATAGCTGCTAATGCTAGATATTTTAATAGTAAATCACTCTGGCATGAAACAAGAGTTCCTTTATTTCAGCAAACAGTATCGCAGCAATTGCCACCATTAAGCCACACAAACATGGAAGATAGGGTTTTTTTCGGCGAAGATTTTATTCAAAAATCCATTATGGAAATATTTTCTGACAATCTTAGATTTAGCCCATTACTTCCATTAATAGAGCCAGAAAAACATCATGATTTTCATCACTTAAAACTCCATAATGGCACAATTTGGCGTTGGAATCGCCCGGTAATTGGCAAAACTGATTCGTCTAATTATCATATACGCCTTGAACATCGTGTACAAAGTGCTGGAACCTCACCGGCTGATATTGCGGCACAACTAGGTTTTTACGTAGGTATTTTATCTTACTGGGAACGCCATGGTTGTGAGCTCGAAAACCTATCTTTTTTAACTATACGCAATAATTTTTACCATGCTGCAAAATTAGGTTTACAAAGTTCTGTAGTCTGGACTAATAATAAAATGGTTGAAATGCAGAGTTTAATCTTAAATGAGCTGATACCTATTGCTAAACTTGGCTTATCTTATTTTGGTTTATCACAAGAAGAGATTCATTATTATCTAGATGAAATATTAGGTGAGCGCATAAAACGTGGGTTATCAGGGGCGGTATGGCAAAGAAATAAAGCAGTAGAGCTAAATAGCGTAATCCATATGTTAGAAAGTTATCACGAACAACAACAAAGCTTAAAACCTTTGTGGAAATGGGATTAAATTAATCACATAATATGAATTAATTAGTGTGTGATGACATACTTTAAAACCCTTACGTGGCAAGGCTTGTCTGCGCCATCAAGAAGGCCCATGGATACTGCGGACATATCATTACCCACAATTCTGCTGATCCTTGATGGGAATGCACTTTCTGTTGGACTCCGAGCCACGACCGTTAGTGAGTGGAGCTTTTGAGAACTCCACTCACTAACGGTCGTGGCTCGGAGTTCTGCTCACTGGCGGAGATAAAATTAACTTCTGGGTAATAATATGCCCGCGGTACGTAGTCATTTTTTGGGTAGAGTGAAAAAAATAATTATCAATACACCCAAAGTTCTTGTTTTTACATGCGTTTTAACGTTTTAATCCCAAGCAACGATAATCCTAACTCTAAAATACGTGAAGTTAAGCTCGCAAGTTTAAGGCGACTAAATTTAAGTGCTACATCTTCTTGATTTAAAATAGGGCATGCCTCATAAAACGATGAAAATATTCCCGCTAGTTCATAAAGATAAGTACATAGCAGGTGAGGAGCGGCCTTTTGAGTTACCATATCAATCACTTCAGGAAATAATATAATATGCTTCGCCAATAAAATCTCACTTGGGCTCTCAAAAATTATTGGTTTATCAAGTGAATCTAGAGAAATTCCTGCTTTTTGAAATAAACTATTTACCCGTGTATAAGCATACAAAAGATAAGGGGCCGTATTTCCTTCAAAACTTAACATACTATCCCAATCAAACATATAATCACTGATTCTATTCTTAGATAAATCAACATATTTTATTGCTGAAATTCCTAATACTTTGGCCATTTCATCTATTTCTTCAGGAGGATATTTAATCGTTTGTTTAGATTCAATTAATACTTTTGCACGTCGCAGAGCTTCATCAAGTAAATCAACTAATTTAGTTACACCACCATCTCTACTTTTAAATGGTTTACCTGATTTATCTAAAACCATGCCAAAACTAACATGCTCTAATTGCATTGTGGGATTTACAAAGCCTGCTTTATAAGCTAATGCAAATATTTGCTGAAAATGTAATGATTGTCGTGCATCAACTACATATAACACTCGATCTGCATTTAATTTTTTTTGTCGGTAATGGATTGCGGCAAGATCAGTGCTCGAATATAAAAATCCACCGTCTTTTTTCTGAACAATAATTGGAAGTGGCTCATTATCCTTGCCTTTAAACTCATCAAGAAATACACACTGAGCCCCTTCACATTCTTCTAATAATTCTTGGCTACGTAATAAATCCACAACAGTTGGCAAAAAGTCATTATATGAACTTTCAGCTTTAACATCTTTAGTTTGTAAAGAAACACCTAGACGGTCATAAATTTCCTGGCAATGCGCCAATGATAATTTAATAAATTTTGTCCAGAGTGAAAGACAATGTTTATCTCCTGATTGTAAAAGTACTACTTTTTGCCTCGCCCTATCTGCAAAATTTGGCTCTGAATCAAAACGTAGTTTGGCAGCTTTATAAAAACTTTCGAGATCGTTAAGCTTAACTTCACCAGGATGATTATTTTCTTCATCTTCCAAGTGTGCAAGTAACATCCCAAATTGAGTGCCCCAATCTCCTACGTGATTTTGGCGAATGACTTCATATCCTTTTAGCTCAAGAACTCTCACAATCGCATCACCAATGATAGTTGAACGCAAATGTCCAACATGCATTTCTTTTGCTAAATTAGGAGAAGAATAATCAACCACCACTGTGTGTGCATTTTCAATTGGCATAACCCCACAAGAAGAGGATTCCCAAATCGTCTTAAGTTGAGTCTGTAAGCAGTTATTACTTAATGTAAAATTAATGAAACCAGGCCCCGCAATATTAATAGACTCTATATCAGCATTTGACGGAATACAGGCTATCAAGCGTTCTGCCAATACTCTTGGCGACATACCTACTAATTTTGCTAAAACCATAGCTAAATTAGATGAAAAATCTCCATGACTTGGATCTCGAGGTCGCTCTAGGTTAACCGCGAACATCTCAGGGAAACTCAATTGATCTTCAATTGCGAGTTTAGCCAGTGCTTCTTTTAAGAGTAATTCAATTATTTGCTTCATCATATGCCCAATTAACTTCTAAATTATATTTTATATTAATGACTCATGGTGGGCAAAGCGTAGCGTGCCTACCATAAAAAACTTAACGTAACTATTATCGATATGATAGCATTATTGGGTTAATAACAGAATTTAATAGAGAATAATAATATGGATAATGATTCAAGCATCTTATTTAACACATTCGATTTAAGTGGGTTAAAATTAAAAAATAGAATGGTTATGGCGCCATTAACACGGAATCGTGCGACTCATGGCACTGATGTTCCTAACCATCTTAATGCTGAATATTATTCACAACGTGCGAGTGCTGGGTTAATTATTTCTGAAGCAACACAAATATCACCAACAGGTAAAGGTTATGCTTGGACTCCAGGCATTTATTCACCGGAACAAGTAGCTGGCTGGAAAATGGTTACAGATGCAGTGCATGCGAAAGGAGGGGCTATTTTTGCTCAACTATGGCATGTTGGTCGTATCTCGCACCCGTCATTGCAACCAAATGGAGCACTCCCTGTAGCGCCCTCAGCAATTATCCCTGAAGGACTTAAGACTTTTATAGAGACAGGTGATTTTGCTGATATTAGCACTCCACGTGCACTTACACTTCAAGAAATACCAGCGATAATTGCTGATTATCAAAAAGCTGCCCGCAACGCAATTGAAGCAGGATTTGATGGCGTTGAAATTCACGCAGCTAATGGCTATCTAATTCACCAGTTTCTAAGTGATGAATCAAATAAAAGAAATGATGAGTACGGCGGCTCAATCAATAACCGCATGCGGTTTGCTCTTGAAGTCACCAAAGCTATAATTGCAGAGATAGGGGCGGCACGCACAGGAATTCGTCTTTCTCCAGTTAGCCCTGGAAATGGGGCGCTAGATAGCTCACCAAAGGACCTTTATTTTCCATTAGTTCATGAACTTAATTTATTAAATATTGCCTATATTCACGTAATTGAAGGAGCTACAGGCGGCGCACGAGACACTAAAGATTTGAACTTCCACTCACTTAGAAAAACATTCAAAGGAGCATGGTTAGTTAATAATGGCTATAACCGGGAACTTGCGATTAAAGCAATATCATCTGACTATGCTGACTTAGTTGCTTTCGGTAAGCTTTTTATTGCCAATCCAGATTTAGTAGAACGATTTAAGCAAAATGAAGAGCTTAATCCTCTCGATCAAACAACATTATATGGTGGCACAGATAAGGGATATACTGATTATCCAATGTTATAGTCTTAAGTGATTAATTCTTATGTCATCTAAAAAGGCTATAAAAATGAGCTCTTTCTTTGCTTGGGATGGCGATGTACTCGTGCTCAATGTTCTCGGAACCCCAAGTGCTAAGCGCGATGCCATTGGTAAATTAAAAGGAAATCAACTTAAAATTAGCGTAACAGCAGAACCTCGTGCGGGAAAAGCCACAGATCATATGGTGCGCTTTCTCGCCAAAGAATTTAATGTGGCAACCTCTGATATTACAGTTGTATTTGGCCGCATGAACGTAAACAAACAATTACGTATAAAAGCCCCAAAAAATTTACCGCCAATGATTGCCCAACAGGATCTGTTTGACAACCTAGAAGAGTAGGAACTGTTGACAATTCAGAATGCTACGCAATTTCCTGAGGTTATTGAAAAGTTACATTTCACTATCCTAACTCTTTATTTTTAGCTAATATAATTTCATTTAAATATAGATTTTTATATTATGATAAAAGTATTTTATACAGGATTATTTAATTTAGCGCATCTAAACTCGTTGTTTACCGTAGTCATACAGAACTCATCTAATTTACCTGATAAACAAAAAATCTCATGTTAAAAACTATTTTTTTAAGTTTGTTTTCTTGTTGTTTTGCTATTACTGCCCTTGCTGGTGAAATTCGCTATAAATCTTATGATTACTTTATTTCAATCAGTGCAGGACCAAGCTGGACCAACGTAAACTCAACCCAAAATATTGCTTTGCAACCTGATGTAGTTAATACCTATATTTCTCAAAATCCTTCCAAAACAAATATTCTAGCTAATGGCGAGATTTTCTTTGGCTTTCAATCTTATTTTTTCAAGCAAATACAAAGCCAATATGGCTTAGCCTTATATGCTAGTAGCACGAAAAAACTAAATGGTTATATTCAAGTAGATGGAGATCCTAACTTTCAAAATTATGCCGATCAATATCAACTTAATCACGAGCATATTGCCTTAAAATCCAAATGGATTTTTGAAAACTCCTTTAACACCAATCCCTACGTTAGTGGCAGTTTAGGTGTGGGGTTTAATCACTCGCATGGGTATTCAATAACGCCACTCATATTTCAAGCAGTCCCGATGCCGGCTTTCCAAGCCAACACTGAAATTTCATTAAGCTATAGTGTGGGAGCAGGCTTTCAGCGCAACTTGAATAAACATGTTAAAGTTGCTTTAGGATATCAATTAGTCTCATGGGGGAAGAGCCATCTTGCTCCAGCTAACGAACAAACCTCAAGCTCGGGGCTAAACCTTAATAATCTATACACTCAAGGAATTGAGTTTAATCTTAATTATCTTTTATAAGAGCTTAATCATGACTAAATACCTATACGTAATATTCATATCTTTACTTAGTTTAAAGACTGTTACAAGTATCGCTGCTAGCCAACCAACTTTTAGCTTGGTGGCATTAACGCCAACATCCATCAATGTTCCGGCTAATCGACAGACTATTGTTCAATACCGCGTTACCAATAATACCGCTATAACAAGAACTTTAACCATGGTGCCAATACCAAACGTCTCACAAGTCACAGCTGATAATACAGAGTGCAGTAATCCTTTTACCTTAGCAAAAAATCAGTCCTGTAAATTAACGCTTCTTGTCGATGGAGCATTACAAACATCAAATTATTCTGGCGGCCCTGTCGTTTGTAAAACAAAAAATAATAGCAATACGCCAGATCCATTTTTATGCTCTCAGCCTGATGCAAATATGGTTTTATATATTCAACCAACGGCTGCTGTTACAACAACAACTAATAAATTATATGTTAGTAATTGGAGCGGAAACAGCATTTCGCTTTGTTATATTAATAATACTGATGGCGCTCTTGAACACTGCTTAGTCTCCGCGGTAAGTAATACTTTTGCAAATCCTGAGGCCCTTGCTATTAATGGAGATTATCTTTTTATAGCAAATATTGGCGGGGGAATTAGCTCTTGTGCTATTGATTCAATAACAGGTGAGTTATCTAATTGTCAAAATGCAATAATAGATGGTACTTCCGCAGAAATTCATGCTCCAGATGGGATTGCAATTAATGGCGTCTATGCCTATATTTCAAACTCTGGTCCTTCAAGCTCTGATCAAGGTATGTCGATATGTACTATTTCTGGCTCATTTCTAAGTGGATGTGTGTTTTCTACAAATAATGATGCGAACTTTTCTACTCCTTCTGATATAGCCTTCTATAATAACTATTTATACATTACTAATTTTGAGAATCAAAAGGTCAGCAACTGCAGCCCATCAGGTTGTGGTACTAGTAGTTTTACTGACTTAGGATCTAATTTAAATAGACCTGAGGGAATTACATTTGCAAATATTAATTCAATTGGATATGCCTATTTCACTAATAATCAATCTAATACTGTCAGCATTTGTACAACAACTACTAGTTCAACACCTACAACCTTCAACTCCTGTGCAACTACTGGAGGCAACTTTAGTGGTTTCGGTAATTTAGCCATATTACCTGCTCAACTCAAAGCTTATATTCCAAATGGATCATCTAATACCATAGGGATATGCAACGTTAATAGCGATACTGGCACAATTAGTAGTTGTGTTAATTCAACAGATACCAATTTTAATAACCCATCTGGATTAGTTATCAATTAGATAATAAAAGGGGAACAATTAAATAAAATTTGTTAATATCGCCCACTCTAAAGATATAAAATTGGAGATAAATAAATGCCAAGAGAAATTAAGAGTCTTCATGAAGCTTTAAAATCAATTAGCTTTGATACGTGGGTGGTGCTTGATCTAGATAATACCGTGATGGAATCTATGCTTGAAGTAGGAGGAGATCAATGGTTCTCTAGTATATTCAAACATATTATTGGCAACGGTTATTCCAAAGAAATTGCCATTGATATTTATCATGAAGTACAAGCGTATATCAAGATGAAATCAGTAGAACCTGAAATCGTCAAGGTTATACGAGCACTACAAGACATCGGCATTCCAGTTATTGCCTTAACAGCACGCAACTATGATATTCGCCATTCAACCATAAGACAGCTTAATGAAATTGGTATTAATTTTAACAATAGCGGTATAGTAAAGCCTGAAGGTTTAGCTTTTAGTAAAGGAATTATATTTTGTGATGGAAAAAATAAAGGTGAAGCTTTAAGAGACTTTTTAATTAAATCTCAAATACGGCCTAAGCACATCACTATGTTAGATGATAAAGGCTCCTATCTAGAACAAGTTGAACGAATTCTTGAAGGTAGTAGGATCCGTTTTGATGGATTAAGATATGGTTTTCTTGATCATAAAGTAACAGGTTTTAATGTAGAATTAGCACGTGTTCAATTAGCTCATTTAAAAAGATCGTTATCACCTAGAGTTCAAGGTTTAATAGATGATTTAAAATTAGGACATGCAGAAGCCGAAAGATCAGCACATGAAAGTCCTTTTAGACATGGATTTTTTGACAGAGCTCACCCTAAACATGTTTTATTTAACCAAAGAAGAGAAGCTGAAAGGGGAAGTTCTGCTGATGCAGCTACTGTTTCAATGCATTAATTTATAATAAGATTTATGGTAGCGCAGGACCTAGGCGCCTTAAGTCGACATCCGACGTCCCGCGGCCATATCATTACCCACAAATTAACTTTATCTTGGCAAGTGAGCGAAACTCCGAGCCACGACCGTTAGGGAGTGGAGTTCTTAAAATCTCCACTCCCTAACGGTCGTGGCTCGGATTCAACCAGACAATGCAGGCCCATAAAGGATTAGCAAACTTGTGGGTAATGATATGCCCGAGGCTTGTCCACGGGACGTAGAGTCAGGGATTAACTTAATGGCAGTGAGACATTGGTCTGAAGATCATAACTTAAAGCAGAGCTAGGCCAAGACTCAACCTACTTAAACTTAAGCGTTGCCCGCCATTAGCTGCTGTTCAATTACCTTAATTTCATTAATTAATTTTTGTGCGTGTTGTTCGCCTTGCAAACTATCTGAGCCTTCTACCATCACGCGAAGAATTGGCTCTGTTCCTGAAGGGCGAAGTAGCACTCGACCATTGTTTTTTAATTTTTTAGCTAAAGAATTTACTGATTCTAAGACAGATTTATTTTTAGCAAGAGCGCTTGCATGTTCTGTTTTATGGTTAATCAAAACTTGTGGTAATAAACTTATACCAGAAGTTAATTCATTAAGTGCTAGATTCCGCTTAACCATAATAGCTAGAATTTGTAATGCTGCAACTGTTCCATCACCTGTCGTAGTTTTATCTAAACAAACAATATGACCAGATGACTCACCGCCAATTTTCCAACCATTATCTTTTAAAGCCTCTAAAACATAGCGATCGCCCACGTTTGTGCGGATAAAGGGCACACCTAATTCCATAATGGCTTTTTCCAAGCCAAAATTACTCATCACAGTGCCAACTATACCGCCATTTAAAACCCCGCGACTATGTCTATCTTTAGCAATTATATAAAGAAGCTCATCACCTTCAACTAAACGGCCATCAGAATCTACCATTATTAAGCGATCACCATCACCATCTAACCCGATTCCCACATCTGCTTTAGACTTTAAAACTTGTTGGCGCAAATTTTCAGGAGATGTAGAGCCGTATTCTTGATTGATATTAAACCCATTTGGCTCATCACCAATGGCAATAACATCAGCGCCTAACTCACTAAAAACATTAGGAGCTATGTGGTATGTAGCTCCATTAGCACAATCAACTACAATTTTAAGACCTGATAATTTTGTTAAAGAAGGAAAGGTTGATTTGCAAAATTCAATATAGCGACCAGGGGCATCATCTATTCTTTTAGTCTTACCTAATTCTGCAGACGGAACAGTTTGCAGAGTTTTATCCATTTCTGCTTCTATTGCTAATTCAAAATGATCAGGTAACTTACTACCATCAGCATCAAAGAATTTAATCCCATTATCTTCAAATAAATTATGTGATGCACTAATTACAATACCTGCGGCTGCACGCAATGTCTGGGTTAAATAAGCAATAGCAGGGGTTGGCATTGGTCCTAACAACCTCACATCAACACCTGCAGATGATAAACCAGCAACCAGTGCTGACTCTAACATATAGCCAGAAATACGTGTATCTTTTCCAATAAGCACTTTTTTACGATGACCATTAGCCAAGACTCGGCCAAAAGCCCAACCTAATTTAAGTACAAACTCAGGATTAATATTAGACGTGCCAACTTGTCCTCGTATACCATCCGTTCCAAAATATTTTCGTTGTCCCATCTTTTTTCCTTTACTTATAATCAAGTTAGTTATTTGTTAGCCTGGTTGCGAGCAACCAGGCTACGATGTTACTTATAATTAAGCTCTAGATCTTTAGTAAAATTAGCACCTACTATAGCATCTATTATTTTTAATGCTTGATTAGTTTTATCTACATCATGCGTTCTTAAAATTGATACGCCGTGTAAAGTAGAATAAACTGCTATTGCAATACCACCGATTAACCTATCATCTATTTCTTTATTTAAAATTTTGCCAATTGTACTTTTTCGTGATACACCAAGCAATAATGGTAAATCATATTTACGAAATTCACTAAATCGATTTACAATCTTAAGATTATGATCAACTGTTTTACCAAAACCAAACCCAGGATCAAGTATTAAATTTTGGCGCAAAATCCCTGCCTGCAATGAACTCTCAATTCGCTCTAAAAAAAAATCATTAATTTCATTAATTACATCATGTTCATAATGTGGATTATCCTGCATGGATATTGAATTACCTTGCATATGCATTAAACACACAGGGACTTTTAGTTTAGCCACGACTGATAAAGCGTTATTTTCTGTTAATGCCTTAATATCATTAATCATATTAGCACCAGCCGCAACAGCGGCTTCCATTACTTCAGGTTTATAGGTATCAATAGAAATACAAATATCGCTTTTTTCTCTTATTTTTTTTATAACAGGGATAACTCGCTTTAACTCTTCTCTAGCAGATATAGGTGTTGCTTTAGGCCGTGAAGACTCGCCACCGATATCAATTATATCAGCACCTTCTTTTATAAGTTCCTCGGCACGATAACAGGCTTTATCTAATTCAAGATAAGAACCGCCATCTGAAAAAGAATCGGGAGTAATATTTAATACTCCCATTATTTTAGGTTTTTTTAGATAAACTGAAGATATTAAACGAGGCTCTCTAATAAGATTAAGCCACTGTTGAAACTCTTGGTTATTCATGTGGTAACTTAAAAAAGTTTTTTAAGCAGGATCATCTACTATATTTTCAGCTGTAGAATCCTTTAAACCACCAGATTTACCACGACTTCCCTTTGCCTTAGCCACTTTTTTAACATCCCCTAAATCATCTGGTGGAGAAGGCTCATTGCCAGACATAATTTCTTTGATTTGATTGGCATCTATAGTTTCATATTTAATCAATCCATCAGCCATCAAATGTAATTTATCTATATTTGCTGAAAGAATTTTATGAGCATGCTTATAATTTCTATCGATAATAATTCGCACTTCTTCATCAATTTGTTGTGCAGTTCTATCTGATACTTCTTTATTTTGACTAACTGAACGACCTAAAAATACTTCAGATTCCTCTTGCCCAAAAGTCAAAGGTCCTAAACTCGATAGTCCCCAACTAGTAACCATTTTACGAGCAATTTCAGTAGCGCGCATAATGTCGTTTGAAGCGCCAGTAGTAACACTATCGGCACCAAAGATAAGTTCTTCAGCAACTCGCCCGCCATAAAGGCTAGCTAATTGACTTTCCAAACGCCTTCTGCTGTGACTATAGCGGTCTTGATCTGGTAAAAACATAGTAACACCAAGCGCGCGACCACGTGGGATAATTGATATTTTATATACTGGATCATGTTCTGGTACCATTAAACCAACAATAGCATGTCCCGCCTCATGATAGGCTGTTAATTTTTTCTCATTATCATCCATTACCATGGAGCGCCTTTCAGCACCCATCATTATTTTATCTTTAGCTTTATCAAGATCAACCATCCCAACCTTGCGTTTATTAGCACGAGCTGCAAATAATGCCGCCTCATTAACTAAATTTGCCAAATCAGCCCCAGAAAATCCAGGAGTTCCTCGCGCAATAGGGTCAACTTGAACAGTATCATCCACTGGGACTTTATTCATATGAACTTTAAGAATTTGTTCACGACCACGAATATCAGGCAAAGGAACTACAACTTGACGGTCAAAACGGCCAGGACGAAGAAGAGCTGGATCTAAAACATCTGGTCGATTGGTAGCAGCAATAACTATCACGCCTTCACTTCCTTCAAAACCATCCATCTCTACCAAAAGCTGATTCAAAGTTTGTTCACGTTCATCATGGCCACCACCAAGACCTGCACCACGGTGACGACCAACAGCATCAATTTCATCTATAAAAATAATACATGGGGCTTGTTTTTTAGCTTGCTCAAACATATCTCGCACACGCGATGCGCCAACACCTACAAACATTTCAACAAAATCAGAACCTGATATTGTAAAAAAAGGAACCTTAGCTTCGCCAGCTACTGCTCGAGCTAATAAAGTTTTACCAGTTCCTGGTGATCCTACAAGCAAAACACCTCTTGGAATTCTTCCACCTAAATTTTGGAATTTGGTAGGATCACGTAAAAAATCTACAAGCTCTTTAACTTCTTCTTTAGCTTCATCAACTCCAGCTACATCAGCAAAGGTAACCTTTACTTGGTCTTCGCCTAATAATCGTGCGCGTGATCGTCCAAATGACATAGCACCACGACCACCACCACCTTGCATTTGCCGCATGAAAAATATCCATACGCCAATTAATAAAAGCATTGGGAACCAATTTATGAATAAATGTAAAAGAAAGCTCTCTTGCTGTTTTTCCTGACCACTAACATCAACGTTTTTCTTCAGCAATTCACCTAAAAGTGCATCATCTTGCACAGGCATATAAGTGACAAAACGATGGTTATTTTTAGTAATACCTTTAATAACTCGATTGTCTTCAACCGTTACTGCCATCACCATGCCTTGGTCAATTTGCTTTAGAAATTGACTATAGGAAACTTTGTCAGTGTTCGCATTACGCGGACCAAAATTAGAGAACACTGAAACCAAGACGATAGCTATAATTAGCCACAAAAATAAATTTTTAACCATGTCGTTCAAATTAATAACCCCAGTTATGCAAATTTCTAATATATTATAAAGATAAAGTTACTATAATTTATACCCTTTAGCTAGCAAATAGGTTTCGCGAGATCGCGCACGTGATGCTTTTGGCTTTCGAATAACCACTCGGTCAAACTGCAATCGAGCTTGTTTAACAATATCATCAAACCCTTCGCCATGAAAAATTTTCATTAATATGGCGCCACCTGGCTTGAGCATTTTATGCCCAAAATCAAAGGCAAGGTCCACAAGATACATAGCTCGCGGGATATCAACTGCCATATTACCACTCATATTAGGTGCCATATCAGATAATAACAAATCTACACTCCGAGGGGGAATTAAATTTATTAATTGTTGCAATACTTCATCTTCCCGAAAATCACCTAATATAACCTCAACTCCGGCTAGAGAATCCATTGGCAAAATATCTAAAGCAAAAATCTTTCCACGCCCATCGAGCTGTTGAGACACATATTGCGTCCAACCACCTGGAGCGGCGCCTAAATCCACAACTGTCATTTTCGGCTTAAGTAATCGCTCTTTTTCATCAATTTCTTTAAGTTTATAAATAGCCCGGCTGCGGTAACCTTCGGCTTGTGCTTTTTTTACATAAACATCATCAAAATGCTCTTGCAACCACTTTTTACTAGAATTAGAACGAGGCATAACATCACTATTTAAAAAATTCTATGTATAATAACCAATATTGCTACCTATTCCCAGCAAAACGTGCAATAATTTGCCATTTTTACGAGAAATTTACTATGGACACAACTTTTAGACAAGAATTAAAAGCAAAAGCGCACCATTTGAAGCCAATTATTCTTATGGGAGCAAAAGGTTTGACGCCTGCGGTTATAGAAGAAACTAATATAGCATTAACCGCACATGAGTTAATAAAGATTAAAATAAATGGCGTAGAAAAAGAAGATAAGAAAGCTGTAGCCACTGATATTTGCCAACAACTTCAGGCAGAGCTCGTTCAATTAATTGGCCATACAGCTATAATCTATAGAAAAAACAAGAAGCAAGAAGCAAATAAAGCGACACACAATAAAAAGCAACGTTAGAAATGGTGCTCTATTTGTAAGCAACCAGACTAAATCTACTAACCAGGCTAAACATGAGATATGGCGGGCGATATTCAGATTACTTTATTAATACTTTTTATTTTAGGAGTACCGCCAAACTTTATGGGTACTTAGACTGTAAGTTAATCAGCCGGTTTAAAATCAATAGCAGGATTTATAATTTTTTATATTATTACTGTAATAGTTGAAATCTATTTGTAGGTTAAATACATCCTTCTTGCGAATGTTAGTTGCAACTATAATATTTTTACGGATAATTTTACTTAACGCAGCTTGGGTTTATAAGGTTTTACGCGGTAAAATAACTGAAAAAAACATTAAATCTGAAATAGAATCAGCGTATTGATAAGGGACATTGTATGTGGTATTTTTTTTTGGATTTTAGGCACAGGGTTAGCTTGTGCTTTTGCAATATTAAATGCTATTTGGCTTGAATTTAGAATAGATGATGCTAATAAAGATGCTTAGCATAGATTGCCCACCTCTATAATTTAATTCTTAAAGAACCTGGTTGCAAGCAACCAGGCTACAAAATTGAAGCGGTGTAGCCTGGTTGCTTGCAACCAGGATTGCCAACTTAAGATTTGTTTAACCTCTAATAAATAGCATTTATATGTTTAATAAGTATATAATTCCATTCCACTTTACTCAAAAAAATAAATCAAATGTCCTCACAAGTTCAAACTAAATCGAGCTTATTTAACAAAGATAAAATAATAACAAAAAAATTATATATGAATTATGCTGTTATTGTTATTGCCGCATCATTTTTATTAAGACTATTATTTCTAGGCTCTTTTAATTTACTTGTTGAAGAGGCTTACTACTGGAATTATGCTGAGCATCTTGATTTTGGATATTTAGATCATCCGCCGATGGTCGCATTACTCATTAAAATTACCACCTTAATTTTTGGTGCTAATGAATTTGGAGTTCGTCTACCTGCATTAATTTGTTGGATGATTGCAGCCTTCTTTATTTTCAGATTAACGAGCTTAATTAACGATAAAGCAAGTCAATATGCCATTTTTTTACTATCTATATTACCATTTTTTTTCTTACAGTCGTTAGTTATTACTCCCGATCAACCATTACTAGCATGCTGGGCCGCTGCTCTATATTTTATTTATCGTGCTTTAGTTTTCAATGAAACTAAATATTGGTATGCAGTAGGAGTAGTTATAGGCCTTGGCATGCTATCAAAATATACTATTGTATTGCTTGGCCTTGCTACACTTAGTTATGCAGTTATCATTCCATCTGCTCGTACCTGGTTTAAACGTAAAGAACCTTACTTAGCTACTTTAATTGCAGCTTTTATTTTTTCACCGGTTATATACTGGAATGCCACCCATGAATGGGCTTCTTTTGTATTTCAAAGTACAAGACGTTTTAAAGATACATCTCATTTCTCTTTGCATTATATAATTATCCTAGTTATTGCATTTCTAATGCCGCTCGGTTTTATTGGCTTAATAAAACTATTTAAGAAAAAAGATTTAAAAGAAGTGAACCTTCCACTAAAAACACAACGATTTTTGCAAATATTTACCATTACTCCACTTATTTTTTTTGGTGTTTTTAGCTTAAATCATAGTATAAAGTTAGATTGGATAGGGCCAGGCCTTATTGCCGTTATACCTTGGCTTGCAATACTAATTTCAAACTCTAAAAAAATTAGAAAAATTTGGCTAATTGCATCTATTTTTATGTTATTAGGGTTTGGAGCAATTATTGGTGTAATTTCTCGTGTGCAACCTAATCTAATCCCAAATAAAGCCTTAAGAAGTTTTATTTCTTGGGAGGATTTAACTATTAAATTTAATAAGGAAGCAAAGCTAATTGAAAATCAAACGCACTTAACTCCAATCTTTGTTTCTTTAGATTTATATAACTTAAATAGTCAATTAGCTTTCTATCAAGCAAAACTTTTAGCAGAAGACAAAATTATAAAAACATATTCTGTTTTAGGTCGTGACATTTTTGGATATGAGAGTTTAATGTATAAATATTGGTCTAAAGGGAAAAATTTACAAGGGGCCCCTTTAATTTTAATTTCAACCAACGCGGATGATTTTTATTGGCCTGAAATAAAAGAAAAAATCATCATAAAATCACCAGTTACTATAGTTTGGGCCAAAACTCAAGGCATGGGAAAAAAAAATCGGCCATATTATTATGTTTTGGCCGAATTAAAACATCATAATTAACCCCGTTCTATTAGGAATGCATCTAAATTTAGCTAGTCTTGGCCCTGCCTAGCGTTATACTAGATGACAGCGAACTCAGTATTGTATACACTTCATAAATTGGCAGAGAATATAATGCTACCGATAAATTAACTAGGTCATTTGGGGCTATTTGTTGACAAAATGATATTAAAATATATTCCTAACATACTTACACTGATTCGCTTAGTCTTAATTGCACCTTTTTTGGTGTCGTTATACCAAGGATCATACGTTTATGCTTTTTATTTTTTCATTCTAGCAGGATGTACAGACGCTCTAGACGGATCACTTGCACGATATTTTCACTGGCAAAGCCTATTTGGCTCATTTATAGATCCCCTGGCTGATAAACTTCTAATTGCCTCAAGTTTTATATCTCTTGCACTAATAGGGATTTTGCCTTGGTGGCTAGTAATCTTAGTATTTCTCCGTGACCTAACAATTTCCTTTGGTGTAGTTGCATGGTACGTGATCGTCAAGCGCGAACTTGATTTTAAGCCCACAGCTTTAAGTAAAATCAATACATTTCTGCAATTAATGCTATTAGTATCTTGTTTATTTGAGTTAGCATTTTTTAAATTACTACCTAACTTAAATGAAATACTTATATTACTAACAACGATTACCACTACAATAACCTTTGTTGACTATGTATGGACATGGGGAAAAAAGGCTTATAATGATGTTCGCTTAATAAATGAATAAACAATTAACACTAAAAATCCAATTAAATGATGAAGCAACTTTGACTGATTTTTGCTGGGGTAAAAATGAACTTTTAAAACAACAATTAGAACAAACATTAAATAATCAAGGTGAGCGTCTTCTATATCTATGGGGCACGGAGGGCTCAGGAAAATCACATCTACTACAAGCTTGCTGCCAAGCCATAAGCAACCAACAATCCGCAATTTATTTACCATTACGCTCAATCAAAGAATATGGCCATGAAATAATTGATGGCATTGATGAGCAAACATTAATTTGTATTGATGATATAGATGCTATAGCTGCCAACAAAGATTGGGAAGAAGCTATTTTTCACTTATTTAACCGCGTTCGCGATAATGAGCAAACAACTTTAATAATTACAAATAATCTACCACCAGCTAATGCAAATATCTTTTTACCTGATTTAAAATCTCGTCTTTGCTCAAGTCTTGTATTCCAAATAAATGAATTAAATGATTATGATAAAATTAATACCATAAAATTACATGCTCATAAACGAGGCTTTGATTTACCTAATAGTGTCGGACAATTTTTATTACATAGATGCGCAAGAAACATGCACGATTTGCATGCCCTACTTAATAGATTAGATGAAGCATCCCTTATTGCCCAGCGTAAAATTACTATTCCTTTTGTTAAAAATATCTTAGGTATTTAAAGTTAGGGTTTATACTAGAAATTAATAATAGATAAGCTTGACTTAGCCTAGTTAGTCGAAACCAGGTTATCTAAAAATTGTGGGGCTTAAAAACTGAGCTATCTAAATCATTTAAAGAATAAGAGCGCGTACGCTTAAAACCACCAAATAATCCGGCCTTAGAAACAGAGGGCTCTTGTGACATATGAGAAGCTGTACCATAGCAATTTTGGCGCCGAAACTTTGAAAAAACATCAACAGGCATATCTTCAAAAAATCCGTGAGTCTTTTCTATTATTTTGTGCAAATTTTCAAAGGTACGAACACGCGCCTCTAATTTAGATAATTCATTTTTTTGATTTTTAACATTTTCAATGCTTGCAAATGTATCGATATTATCTTTGTCAAGGCCTACCAAATGACCAACTAGATTTTCAAGGCCTGGTCGTTGAATAAACCAATACATACTTAAGGATGCTATTCCTACTATGGCGCTTGCCATAGTAATAGGCCAAGCTGTTGCGGCAATTGAGGCTGAAAAAAGCCCACCAACAGCTAAAGCAACTGTTTGCCCGGCAAAATAACCGCCACAAAAATATATTAACGCGCTCATTGCGGCGGTACAAATCCTAGAAACATTTAAAGCTGTGCTATTTGAAGATGCAACAAAATATTCTCGGGCATTATCCATCGCATTAAAACGAATAACCAGCATAGATGCTAGTTGACGAAATTCTTCTCTTTCTTTAGCACAAAGGCTTTCATCAGCAAAATGATCATCAATCTCATTTTTAAGCTTATCAATTAATTCAACTTGCTCTAA
>Ga0247836_1003554_pt1 | contig 20708 bp, 18 predicted proteins | sample LaCruzMarch2015__4_FD_187116 | JGI IMG/M metagenome (GOLD analysis project Ga0247836, IMG submission 187116) | Freshwater microbial communities from meromictic Lake La Cruz, Castile-La Mancha, Spain - LaCruzMarch2015_14m | ecosystem: Environmental > Aquatic > Freshwater > Lake | place: Spain... | reverse complement strand
CGTGTCATCGGTGGTTGAAAATGGTCTGAGTTCACCATTCGCTGGTTTTTCAACTGCTGGATCCAGGTCCTGCTCGCCGTCGTGAGACGGTGGCCTCCATTCGTTCGATTCACCACGCCCTCACGGGCGCGGCCACGGGGAGGAGGAAAAAATTTCCTCCTTGCCAAGGAAACTTAAAAAACGTATAGAGTTTCCTGCATGAACTCTTCAGATAACCAAGCCCGGATTGTGGAGGGGGCGGCGCGTGTTTTTTTTCCTGCCGGTTTTCACCGGGTATCGATGGACGATTTGGCGGGGGAGTTGGGGATGAGCAAGAAGACCATCTACGCACATTTTTCGGGCAAGGAGGAATTGCTTCGGGCTGTGCTCGAGCGGCATACCCGGGAGGTTGAGGCCGGGTTGTTGCCATTGATTGCCGTCCCGGAACCCTTCCCGAACAAATTCCGCCACATCGTTCACTTTCTTCATTCCCGGATGAGTGTGGTGAGCGGGCAGTTTCTCGAAGATATCCGGCGTCATGCTCCGGAGTGTTTTCGCATCATCGAGGATTTCCGCGGCCGGGCGATTCCTCTGTATTTCGGGCGATTGTTTGATGAAGGAGTGAAGGGCGGGTATTTGGAGGCCGGGGTGCCGCGGGAGATCCTGATGCGGATTCTGGTGTTGTCGATTCAGAGCATCCTGCGGCCTGAGGTGATGTCTGAGCTGCGGCTTCATCCTGCGGCTGCATTGGATCAAATCCTCTCGATTCTGATGCATGGCATATTGACTCCGGCGGGTCGCAAAGCTCTTCGCTCAAAATGAAAAAGATTCTGCCTCTGATCATCCCGATTCTTCTGATTGCGGCAGTCACGATTTATTTGAACCGCAGCCGTCCGATTGAGGCTGAGGGAGTTTATTCCGGTTACGCGGAGGGGGACTATGTTTATGTGTCGTGCCCCCTCGGAGGGGAGTTGCAGAACCTACCGGTTGCGCGGGGGGATCAGGTGAAAAAGGGAGATTTGCTCTTTCTGCTCGAGCGCGAGGAGGAAAAGGCGGCACGCGCCGAAGCGGAGGAGACCCTTCGCGAGTCCCGCACCCGCCTTGACAAAGCGCAAATGGACTTCAACCGGGCAAAGAGCCTGCGCGACAAACGGGTTACATCGCCGGAAGATTTTGATTCGGCGCAGCAGACGCTGCTTGCCGCCCAGCACGCAACGGCCGCCCGGGAACAGGGGCTCGAGCAGGCCGATTGGCGCTACGATCAGAAGGAACGAACCGCTCCCGTTTCGGGGCTCGTCTATGACACCTACCACAGGCCGGGGGAATGGGTTTCCCCGAGTTCGCCAGTGTTGTCGCTCCTGCCACCGGAGTTTATCAAAGTCCGCTTTTTTGTCCCTGAGAGCGATCTGGGAAAATTTGCTGCCGGCCTTCCTGTGCAAATCCACATGGATGGGCTGCCCGGTCCGCTTCCGGGAAAGGTCAGTTTCGTTTCGCCCAACGCCGAATACACGCTTCCCATAATTTACAGCCGTGAGAATCGCAACAAACTTGTCTTCCTCGTTGAGGCCTCTCTCGAACCGGACCATGCGGTAAAACTGCATCCCGGCGCGCCCATCGAGGTCCACGTCAAGGCCATGCCCCATGAACCCGGAACCTCTGGCAATTGATGTCCGGGGGATCACCAAGCGCTTTGGTGACCATACCGTGGTGGATGCCTTGGACATGCAGGTGCGGCGCGGTGAAATCTACGGATTTCTCGGACCGAATGGCAGCGGCAAAACCACCTTTCTTCGCATCCTCTGCGGACTCCTGAAACCCGACGCGGGCAGTGGAACCTGTCTGGGATTCGATGTCCTTGAGCAAAGTGATGCGATCAAGAGGCATGTCGGCTACATGACCCAGAAGTTCAGCCTCTACGATGATCTCTCCATCGCGGAAAACTTGAGGTTTGTCGCCGATATCTACGGGGTGCGGAATGCGAAATCCGCGGTTGCCCGAATGCTGGAAACGCTCGGGCTTGAGGGCCGGGGAAGCCAGCTTGCAGGCCAGCTTTCCGGTGGATGGAAACAACGGCTGGCTCTCGCAGCCTGCCTCATTCACGAGCCCAACCTTCTGCTCCTCGACGAACCCACCGCCGGGGTGGACCCCAAGGCCCGCCGGGATTTCTGGGACGAGATTCACCGGCTTGCGGCGGGAGGTCTGACGGTGTTGGTCACGACCCATTACATGGATGAAGCCGAGCGCTGCCACCGTCTGGCCTACATTGCCTATGGGAAGCTCCTTGCCCGCGGCGTGATGCACGATGTGCTGGCCTCGGCCGGGCTCTCCACATGGGAAGTCTCGGGCCCGAACCTCAGTCCGCTCGCTCAGGAGCTGAAAAAAGTCCCGGGAGTCGAGCAAGTCACAGCCTTTGGCAGCAAACTTCACGTGAGTTCACGGGATGCTGCCACATTGGAACAGGCAACGGCCCGCTTCCGTCAGGCACCCTACAAATGGAGCCGCATCGAACCCGGTCTGGAGGACGCCTTCATCGGCCTCATGCAGACATCGGAAGATAATTTCAGCGCCAACAAGCCGGAATCCTCCCGATGATTCCTCTCTCGTTCAGTTTTCACCGGTTCGCCGCAATCATCCGCAAGGAGTTCATCCAGATGCGCCGCGACCGGCTGACCTTTGCAATGATGTTCGGGATTCCGATCATTCAACTCGTCCTCTTCGGATATGCCATCAACACCGATCCAAAAAATCTGCCTGTTGCCGTTCTTGCTGCGGACAACAGCCCGTTCGCCCGCCGGTTTGTCCATGCCATGGAAAACAGCGGGTACTTTGAGGTTGTCAGACATGTTCAAACCGGGGAGGCGGCACGTCAGGCGCTCGCGCGGGGAGAGGTTCAGTTCGTTCTGAACATTCCGTCGGATTTCAGCAAATCCCTTGTCCGGGGAGAGCGTCCTGCCCTGCTTGTCGAAGCCGATGCGTCCGATCCTTCCGCGGTTAACTCCGCTGTGCAGGTTCTGCACGAAATTGCCCGGACCTCATTCGACCGGGATTTGGGCGGTCCACTCAGGGAACTGACATCCCGTCCCGGGCCGGTCGAGCTCCGCATTCACCTCGCGTACAATCCGGACCGCATCACCCAATACAATATTGTCCCCGGCCTCATGGGGGTTGTGCTTACCATGACCATGGTCGTCATCACCGCGCTTGCTGTCACCCGGGAGCGCGAGCGTGGCACCATGGAAAGCCTTCTGGCAACGCCGGCTTTGCCGCTGGAGGTCATGACCGGGAAAATTATTCCCTATATCCTTGTTGGCTATGTTCAGGTGAGCGTGATCCTGTTGGCTGCGAAAGTGCTTTTTCACGTGCCGATGGTCGGCAGTTTGCTGTTGTTGTATCTCTCGGCGCTCTGCTTCATTGCCGCCACTCTGGCGGTGGGCATCACCATCTCGACGCTGGCAACGAACCAGCTTCAGGCCATGCAGATGTCCTTCTTTTTCTTTCTTCCCTCGCTTTTACTCTCGGGATTTATGTTTCCCTTTCGTGGCATGCCCGAATGGGCGCAGGCCATCGGCAGCGCACTGCCCCTTACCCACTTCATTCGAGTGCTTCGCGGAATTCTCCTCAAAGGCAATACCTTCCCCGATGTCTGGCCTGACCTCTGGCCGATTCTCGTCTTCGGATTGGTGGTTATGATTATTGGCGCATTCCGGTATCGAAGAACTCTCGATTGAAATTTGATCCGGGCATCTGGAACGGAGTCTTGGCCACCGGTGGCCTCACGGCGAAACGATCGGGTGTCCTTCAGGCAGTTGCGCTTCCGCACGCGCATTGAAAGCCTGGCGACGCTTTGCGTCCGTTGCAGGGTGTGGGCCTTAGTGATCACGGCTCGGACAGCCGACCGCAGGGAGACAGGCTTGCCAAAGGCAAGAGCGAAGCGTCCAAAGCCTCGCCCTCCCGGCATCTAACTTCACGCTTGCGCGCGAAATTACTTCAATACGTAAAACTGTATATCGTAGGGGGCTATCGTCACGGAGTGGCGCCCGGGTGCCCCGCCTTCGGGAACTTTTTTACCCTGATCGTCCATCCGGTAAAGAGTCCCTGGCGGTTTGTCCACTTTCAGAGCATCCGTTCCCCAGTCGAATGTGACCGGGTCGCCGGAGATATTGGTAAAGACGACCGCAATGCTGCCGTCCCGATGGCTGCGTGTTACGCTGTTCAGCACAGCGGGAGCCGTCACTTTATTTCCCTCGGCTGCTTCCGTGTATTCGATGTCCGGCACCGGCAGCTTCAAAGGGCGCAAGTACTCGCCAAAACGCAAATGATCGATTCCATGTGTCAGAATATTCGAGGCTTTTTGAATATAGCGCTTTTCCTCGACGCTTTCCTTCGGATTGTTCCAAAGCTTTGCGGAGCCATCGCAGAAGAACCTGCCGAGCACATCGCCGTCCACGAACAGCCTTCCCATTTCCGCGATGTTGTCCCTCGTCTCGCCTGACATCCTGATGTTTCTGCCATAGCCGATACTGTAATCCCCCCAGACGGTGCGATAAATCGGGATATAATTCTGATAAGAATTCAGGGCGTAGAGGCTCACTTGCACCACATCGCGGAATGCTTCCACAGGATCTTCCGAGGAGAGAACAGCCTCCGGATCGATCTCATGCATAGCCTTTGTGATACGCTTTGCCATCCTTCTCTGGTCGGCAATCACTTGATTGCCTCCTCCGGCGGTCTGTCCAGGAAGCTTCGCGAAGTTCTCGGTTTCGCCCTTCCCGAAGCTGTCCAGGTAGACTCCCCGGAATCCTCCTTTCACGGCGATGAGGGCCAAATCCACCAGGCGTTGCTGCCACCAATCGGAGCCCCTGTTCATGGCATACTTTCCACTCTCCTCCTTCTCCACTCCGTAATAAATAGTACGGCCTCTCCGATCCTTTGCGGTGTTGGCCTGAGCCTGCTTGACATCCTCCGCTGAGATTCCGGGGAATTTGGAATTATAGATGATGGACTGGAGGTAGGCCAAAAATCCGATATCGCGCTCTGCCATGGTATCCAGTGCCACTTTGACTTCCTGGGAAACCGGAAGCATATGTCCATGGCCCGTTTCCATAAGCCCCTCCTTGGATTGGCCTACTTTTTCTCCGAAGGGCGCATACCAAATCCCGAAAAATTTCTCATCTTTCAGTAAATTGCTGATCGCAATTCCTGCGGAAACATTTTCCTCCACAGTGCGTTCCGGTTTCGATGTCGAAAATCTCAGGCTGACAGGGGCCCTCTTGATCCAATCCGGCAGATCTTTGCGGTCTTGGAGCAGGCCTTTGGAAGCCCATTCCTGCTTGATCCACCAGGCGCGATAGATCCTCGCAGCCGTCCACCAGTCACCTTCAAATGGTGATGTCACCACCTCATACGGGGAAGCGAAGCCGGTTCCCGGGAGGGCACGGTCCGCAGGGAGGTGCTCTGCCTTCAGGACCACAGCGCTCCATTTGGGCTCGTTGTTGTAATGGAAAACTTTTGAGTATCCCTGGCCGTCCTCGGTCGCGTAGTAGAGTCCCTTGTTGGTGACCTCCCCATAGGGGGCCATGAACTGAAATTTTGCACTGGGGCCGGGGTAGGGAAAACCAACTCCGGTGCGCGCCTCCTTCGGCCCGTAAGCCCTCAGAATTCCTCTGCGGACAGGGAGCACGATCCGGTTCGTTTTCTCCGCGTCGAATGCCGGTACCGCGATGATCGGACAAGAAACACTCCAGATACTGAAATCATTCTTTTTGTCGTTGGCAACGGTGGCCTTCCACCGGACTCCGGGATCTCCGGCTTTCAGGCTGGCCTCGATTTCCAGGGGGAACCGGCTCTCACCGATTTGGACTTCGGTCCAGACAAGCCGGATCGCTGCGTCCTCATCACCGGTCTTGAAGAGAATCTCGGACGGAGAAAAATTCCGCGAGTCGGTGGCCACCGGCTTTTCCTCGCTGGGGAACATGATTTCAACCTGCCAGAGTGGGGAGATGGCCTGCCCTTCCGGAGCAAGGTTAGACCCGGTCGTCCAGCCGTCCTTGCTGTAAATCCCCGCCAGATTGCCGGTCTTTCTATCAAAGAGTAATCCCGTTTCCTGATTATATATTCCGGCATAGGTTTCATCCTCATACTTCCCTGGCTTGGTTGCAGATTTCAGGAGGGACTTGAATTCCGCAGGAATCTCACCTTTCAGGTTGGATGAACTATTCAGGAAACAGGCTGCTGTCAGGAATGCCATGAGGGTCGGGATTACTTTGTTTCTCATTTCGGTGTTGTTCGGAAATTCAAATCAATAGTATGATAACTGACATGAATGCAATCAAAATGCCAGTTGTTACTGGCCAGGGTCCGGGTGAAAGATTTTCCGGGCTTTCCAAAAACATCCATGATATGACCCCGCCTCCCACGCCGGATTGGCGCCAGGATATAATTGCGGCCTGTGGATATTGGGAGCCATTGGCCTTCCTTCGGCGTCGCGGAACGACCACCCGGGACGACGAACAGCGTTACCTGCAGGCTCACACGGAAGCCATGGCTGGCAAACTCGCGGCTCTTGGAATCAATGTCGCGATTTGGCATGGCTACAAAGGGCTTGGAATTGAGCATGAACGCTCCGAAATGGAACTGACCAGGCAGTTCGGTGAGCACTGCCGTCGGCATGGCATCCTCCTTGCGACCTACTGCAACCTTGGAACCTTTTTTGCAGAAAGCTTCTTTGCGGAAACGCCCGAAGCAGAGCAATGGCCTGCCATCGATGCCTTTGGCCAACCGCAGGTGTATAGCGAGCTCTACCGGGGCTACTACCGTTACCGGCCATGCATGACCCGGGAGGCGTTCGTTGATTACGTTCAAAGAGCTGCAATCACCCTCATTCGCGACGCCGGCAGCCAGTGGATTCATTTCGACAACAACGCGACAGTCCCTTGCTACACTCCACGGTTTCTTGATCATTACCGACGCCATTTGCGGGAGAAATATCAGACAGAAACCCCGGAGGGGCTGGAGCGATTCCGCCAGCGCTTTGGAGTGGATGATCCCGACCGGATCGTCCTGCCTCGGGGCAGTTATCGGATGCCGATCGACACCCTCACCGCTGCGCGGGAGCCAAACCTGCAGGAGTGGATCGGGTACCGGTGTCAGCTTTTGACCGATGCCTGGGCGAAGCTCGTGGCGGCGATCAAGAACGAAAACCCCGACGTCGCGACCGGGATGAATCCCCCCATGTTCGGCGGCCAGTTTTCTCCCATGGTCTGGGGGGTGCGTGTGGACGACCTCGCGCTCCATGGCGACTTCCTTTATGCCGAGGACAGCCTGTATCCCGGTGTGGACGATGGCGACAAGCTCATCGGCTATTTCGGCAATTATAAATTCGGCAGGGCGGCAGGACCCCGCATTATGATCCACCAGCCCGGCACCAATCTCGCCATGATGGAGGCGGCCGTCCTGAATCGCGGGTGTCTGGGCACACTCGCACACGCGGACAAATTGCCATCTCCCCGCTCCCTTTCGATTCGAACGCTGCAGTTCATCCGCAGCCATGCCGGATGGTTCACCCGTACCCGCACGTTGGCAGACGTGGCGGTACTCCGTGGCCGGGACTCCATGGTCAATAACTGGCAGCAATCCTGGCAAAGCACCATTTTGCTATGGCAAGTCCTGCAGCGCTATGGAGTGCAGTGGGATATGATTTTGGAAAGCGACCTCTCCACACTTTTTCAATACCGCCTGCTCATTCTGCCAGACTGCATCAGTCTGTCAGACGCCACGCTGGAACGGATCCGGGGCTACGTGGCACAGGGCGGAAAGGTTCTGGCAATCGGACAAGCGGGTCAATGCGACGAGTGGGGACGCTCGAGGATGGGGCCGGTGGAAGGGCCCGACGCCGAAATGGATGAAGAGTTCAGCCAGTTTCACGCATCAGACAACACATCCCTGGGATTGTTTGCGCGGTCGGGCGAAGACACCCGCCGCGTCATCCATTTCGATGAGTTGACAAGTTCACATCCCTTTCATTGGAATCCTTGCGAAACGTGGATCCCACGGATTCATCGATCGTACTGGCACTTCCCGCTCAACGGAAGAGAGTTGGCGGCGACGATCCGTAAGTGCCTTGACGGCGCGCCGCTGCTGATGTTGGAGGAGCCGGCTTTTGTCGTGCCGCAGCTTCTTCGCGACTCCGTAGGCCTGGCCCTGCATCTGCTCAACTATGACGCCGGGCGATCAACAGAGACGATGCAGCTCCGGCTGAACCTGCCTGTCCGCAAGGTCGAAACATTTTCGTTGGAAGACGGAATTCTCAGCCCGGTGAGCATCTGCTCCGAAGCGGGCTCGACGCTAATCACTATTCCGCCATTCTCAGACTGGCGCGGATTCCGGCTGCATCTATCCGATTAGTCCGGAGCACCCTGCATTCCCCAAGTCCAATGGATTCTCCCCCCATTATTGGCGGGGAGGATCTCAAAGCTTGATTTTTCCTGCTTCAACCAGCTTCCCGCAATAAGGATAATGCGCCTCTTCCGAGGCGGATTCCCCTGTCATGATGGCTATGAGTTTCTGGAAGGCATCCAGGGCAACGCGTTGATAAGGACACTCAAAATAATGAATCCAACCGGGCAGCTTCATCTCTTCAAAATGGTTAAGGCAGACGATCTCCAACTCGCTGGAAAGATTCCTTCCAAGGGACCTGGCATACTCTTCCATCCCCAGAGGGAGGGCGGGTCCGTAACTGATCAATGCCGTGATTTTCGGTTCGATCTCTTCGATTTGCCGGTAAAGATCTTTGCCTCCCTCGGGACTCAGGGTCGCAGGCAAAATTAACCCGGGATCAAAAGTCTTTTCATCGAGCATCAACGTCCATTCATATCCCTTCCGCATGTTGAATCCGGCTCCATAAAAATACGGCTTTTTTCCATGGGTGACGGCGATCCGGGTATGGCCGCGCTTGAGCAGAAAGCGTGTCGCAATGGCCGTCTGAGCACCGTAATCCACATAGAAACTCGGCACCTGGATGGAGGAGGCTTCGTGGCCGATGACCACAAGAGGGATGTGCGCCGACAAGGCGCGGATTTCCTCGGACGGAAGATGTTGTGCCGTCAGCAGCAGTCCATTCAGTTTTTGCAGGTCCAGGGGGCTGAGATGAAACTGTGACCCCGCAGTAATCGCAAGGTTGTAACCGGCCTCTTCGACAGCCTGGTGGAGCGTGCGCAAATAATGATACCCGATTCCGGAATATAAATCTCCCGAAGGAAAAAGAAGCCCGATCGTTCGCGGGATATTTTCCAGGTTCGCAACAACCTTCCGTCCCATGCCCTGAACAGCCTTGATCAGGTTCTGGTCTTCCAGACGTTTCAGCGCCCGGCGAATCGTGCTCCGGCTGGCTTGATACTGCTGGATCAGGACCTCTTCGGTCGGGATCTTTTCATTGATCCGCCAAAGGCCCATTTGAATGTTCTTGAGAAACGTCCGCTCCAACTGATCTCTGAGCCTGGCACCCTTCTGCAATGAATTCATTCCCGCAGTAAGGTAGAACTCATTTGTGTCATTCGACAATAATTTGTTTCAAATAATAAAAGCCGCTGAGTGGGAGTTGTTTATGAGTTTGGCTGAGATGCTGATAACGAGCTTGTTTTATTGGTAGCCGGCTCTTGGCGAGCTTTTCGCACGAATGAGGACCCCTGTTTTAATCACAGGCATGCAGCCCCGCGGTTTCATGCGTTCAGCCAGGGCTGGGCGGGAATAAAATAGGATGTCACAGAGTCCACCAAGGGATTCGTCGGAGCCGGCTCCCGCCGGATTAGGGGGATTCGGATTGCCAAGCCGTCCCGCTCCGGTTCACGTTTGGGGGCATGAACTGTTTTGCTTTCCTTATCCTTCTATTCTCCGCCGCCACTCTTTCCGCCGGTCAGCTTGATCTGGCTGTGATCCGCTTCGGCGAGGTGAAGGACCCATCCGGGCTTGCCTCGGCACTATCCCGGGTGCGACTCAGCGAAATCGCCGACGCGGACCGCACGCGCACGCGGGAATCCGAGCTCAAGAATGGCACAGTTCTGTTTGCCCAGAGCCTCCCGGTTTCCATGCCGACCACGTTTGCCTCGGCCACACGGCTCGGGAACTCCCGGTCGGATGTCCGCGGGAACTTCACGGGAGGCAAGCTGGCCGTCGAGATTTCTCTGAGCGAGGGCGTCGCAGTCGGAATCCGGAATTTCGAGAAGCGTAACTACGAGGGGAGCGCCGCGATCTCCGCCGGGCCGGCAACAATCCTCTCCATCCGTGAGACCCGCTCCACGGCCCCGACCGTCGTGAAAGGGCAAAGCAAGATGTCCACCAGCACCTTTACAACAATCGTAGCCGCACAATATACGCCCTAATCCGGCGGGTGCCGGATTAGAAAATTTTGCTGCGCAAAAGGGTAGGGAAACGCGTTGGACAATTCGCTCTGCCTTCGGCGGCCTGCAGGGTCTTTTGCGCAGCAAAAGACCTTATAATCCGGCGGCTATTGCAGCTGTTTCTCACCGGGTCCCCTTGCCAACAACTCCACCCTTGGCACCGGCTCCCGCCGGATTAGGTTACAGAATTGTCACACGTGCTGAATGGCGCGAGGTCCTGTTGTGGCGAAACCTTTCTCACTATGAATTTTCAGTCGATGTTCTGCCGGGTCGCAATGGCGGGCCTTTTCGTGGGACTGGCCGGCTGCACCAAGCCCGCTGTGGATACTGGCGACGTCATCGTTCTCCAGACCGGACGCCTGCGGGGTAACGTCTACCCGCTCGATCTTCAGGCGGATGCCCCGCTTCAGCACTGGCAATTTCTTGCCGGCTACGTGAAGGCCGTCCGCGAGGAGGCGGCCGCCACGGGAGCCAGGGTTCTTCTGGTGGACCTCGGGGACAGTCTGGGAGGCTCCTTTGCAGCTCATGCCACGGGATCGGAGAACATGGTGGCCTTTTTCAATGGCCTTGCATACGACGCGCTCGCTCTCAGCAATCTGGATTCCTCTGCCATGCCGGCCCTGCTTGGCAAATTGAAGGCTCCGGTGGTGAACCCGTTTGCCGATGCCGGAGGACAACCGGCGACTGCCGGTACCTCCTTTGCCACCTCCTTTGAAAAAAGCGGTCTGCCCGTCTCGATTTTGGCAAACTTCTATGGGGATGTGGACTCGGCCGGAACCCCCGACCGTTTCCCTGCATGGTTCGGCACGACGCCGTCCGGGGTCGTGCCGCTCCGGGACTACGGGCCGGTTGTGGAGGGCCTTCCACCGAAGGCCGGGGGAGCCCTCCGGCTGCTGACCTGGATGAAATTTGAATCATCGGGCGAGGTGCCTGCAGCATTTCTCAGTAATTTGAAAAACCTTGGAGTGGACGCGATCCTTGCGCACAGGATCTATGGGGGAGATCGTCGCGAGGCATGGACTCAGGATTCGCTGGTCCCATGGGATCCGCCGGTCTCGGTCAACATCCTTCGCAACAACGGAGGATTCGCTGTCGCCCGCATCGACCTTAAGAGGGAGGGGGATTCGTGGAAGGTCATTGATCACCGGTTGGTGCCCATGACCGCGAATACGGCCCCTGCTGATGAGGAAATCGTTCGTATGATTTCGCGTTTTGCCCCTGCAATTTCCGATGCGGACAAGAAAGTTGCCACTCTGCCGGAACTTGTCGATCAGGACAGTATCCTCACCGCATACATGAATGCGCTCGCGTTGGTTCCATCCACCGACGCGGTGCTCTATTCCGCGCAATCCGTGCGGTCCGACTGGCCCGCAGGGGAACTTCGTGCAAGCCGCGTATTCAACAGCCTCCCATGGACCACCCCGATTGTGCAGATCAAGCTGACCCCCGATCAACTCGCCCGGGCTGCGAAAAACCTGGCTCTCCGCTCAACGGTGCGGGATGGAACGACCGACGCCGAAGTTCTCAACGTCACAACATCGAAGTTTTTTGCGGATCTCATCACGCGGACTCTTGCGCCGGACGTAATTGCGGCTCCCACGGGCATTGACTCGGAGTTCGATTATTTCGTGGAGGTTCTCCAGCGTTCGCCGGAAATTCTTCAGGGATCGGGCACGGTGCCCCCTGCCGAAAGCCCCCAAAGGGATTACCCATGAGCCCCTCCCGCATTGCCGCATTGGCATTGGTTCTTGTTGTCCTGGCTGCCGTCGGTCTGGCCTCGATCTCGCGTCGGGGGGAGGAGGCAAAGAGGGCCGGGAGTGCGCGAAATCTTCAGCAATGGGGAATCTCACTGAATCTTTATCTCATGGATAACAATAACCAGCTTCCCGGAATCGGCGGCACCCCGATAACACCGGATCAGAAAGACGCGTGGTATAACGCACTGCCCCCATATCTCTCGAAGCCTGCACTCGCCGAACTGCCCGAGGGGCAGCGTCCGAGGCCCGGTGTACCCTCCATGTGGATCGACCCCACAACCAAGCCGGTGAGGGTCTGGGATCCGGCCGTCTTTTACTTCAACTATGCGATGAACAGAGCCTTGCAGCCGGAAACCGGTGTGCGGAGTTTCCGCATTTACGAAATTTCCCATCCTGGAAACGTTGTTTTTTTGACAGAGGTTGACGGTTATTCGCCGTGGGCTTCCCCCGATGACGTGGTGTTCCGCCATGGCGGAGCCAAACCCTCGAGTCCCCGGGCGACCGCCCATGTTTTATTTTCCGATGGCCATGTGCAGAGTGTCCAACGGGCCGTGCTCGTTGATGATCCCGCCTCCCGGCTTGCCAAATCTGCAGCGGAAGGTATTTCGTGGGCTGAAAAGTGACGGTCAAGCCTCCTCCTCTTCCGCTCAGTAAGAGTGAGAGAAATGGGAGGCTGCTTTTTTTTGGAGCCCTGACTCTTGCGGTTCTTCTTCTGGTCTTCTGGCCGGGAAAGTCCACTCCCGGCAGTTTTTGTGTGTTCCAAGCGGCGACCGGGCTCCCTTGCGGGCTTTGTGGCGGCACCCGCGCTCTCCGGGCGACCTTTCATGGAGATTTTTCAACGGCTCTCTACTTTAATCCGGCTGCATTGATCATCGCTGCGGGTGCCGGTGGAATCGCACTCGTCCTGCTCGCCGAGGCTTTGCTCGCCCGTGTGATCCTGCCCCCGTTGAAAGGGCGGTATCGCATCGCAGTTCTCGCGCTGCTCCTTGCGATGCTGGTGCCATGGACGGCATGGCACGCCTACTCCGCTCTCACAACGCCCAAGCCCGAACTCATCGTGCCGGGGCACCCTTTTGTCCGATTTTTAAAGGGTGATTGACATCTGCCTCACTTTTACACTACGGACAGGCCATGTCCCCTATCTTCATCAGCCGCCAGCAGGAGCAATTGGGTCAGTTTTCCGAGGAGGATGTAAAAGCCGGGCTACAGAGTGGACGCTTTCTCCCCGATGACCTTGCATGGAGGGAGGGCATGGCAGAGTGGCAGCCTCTTTCTTCGCTTGGTTTGGCTGGTGCACCACGGGCAGCCACGCCGCTGGCGCACCCCGGAATTCCTCATCCGGGGGTCGGACAAGTTCTTGCCCCGGTGCCTCTGACGGAAGGTTTGCCATGGGAGAGAGCCACAGCTTCCGGCTGGTTGGTCCCATGGTGGGAAACGACGAGGGATGCCCTCTTCGCGCCGGTCTCGGCATTCTCAGCGATGAAAGTTGAGGGAGGATACGGCAAACCGCTCACTTATCTTATGATCTGCTCATTTATCTCAGCTCTTGTGTACGCACTTTGTCAAGTGGCTGTGCAGGCTGTGATGGCATCCTCGGGCTCCGGCGAAGCCATGTCGGTCTCGTTTATGGGCCTGCTCTGCGCTGTGCCGGTGGCCATCGGTGCCGGGCTTTTGATGGCGGCCATCGGCGCGGTGATCACCGCATTCGTTGGCGGTGCGATCACTCATGGCTGTCTTATCCTTTTTAGTGCCGCAGGGAGCGGGTTTGAGGGAACTGTGCGGGCGATCTGTTACGCGACCGGCGCGGTGAACGCCCTGCAAATTGTTCCCATTCTCGGCTGGATTGCGGCCATTTTTTGGGGGCCGATCGTCTATGTCATCGCCCTCAAGGAAGCGCACAAAACCGAGTATTGGAGGGTCATTTGTGCAAGTTTGATTCCAGTTCTCCTTTGTTGCGGATGCCTTGTCGGAATCGGAATGGCATTTGCAGGGTCCATGCCTCAGATCATGGAAAGCCTCCAAAACCAGAACTGGCAGCCCTAATCCGGCGGGAGCCGGTGCCAAGGGTTGGCGTGTGGGCAAGGGTTGGCGGGGAGAAACATCCGCCTTCGCCGCCGGATTAGAATATTTTGCTTCGCAAAACGGCCTGGAACAAAGACGGAGCCGGGCCCGCTAGAAAAAGCCCCATAGCCCATCGGTAGGGCGGGTTCGCCGACCCCGCCCATTTTTCAAACTTCGTACAGACAGACGCTGCCAACGCCCGCGCGGCTGCAATGGATGCGTAGCAACATTGCGCAGGAATTTAATTGGAAAGGACTAACAAACCTCGGCAATCGCCGCCTCGAGCGCGTCGGCGGCTTTTTCGAGTTGGGCCCCGGTGATGCAGAGAGGAGGAATGAGTGCGATCGTATCCAGAATCGGCCGGGTGAGGAGGCCGTGTTTCCGGGCGGCAAGGCAAACTCTGGCTCCGGTGCCCTTGCGCCAGTCGAAGGGTTGGCCGGGATGTTCCTGGATCTCAATGCCCGCGATGAATCCCCGTTGCCGGACTTCCGCCACGTGAGGGGATCGTGATATCCCCTCGAGCAGAGAGGTCAGGAGCCGGATTTTGGCCTGGAGGTTATCGAGTGTCCGTTCATTCCGGAAGACCGCCAGGCTTGCCCGCGCAGCCGCGCAGCCAAGCGGGTTGCCGCAGTAGCTGTGGCCATAAAAGAACGTCTTCAGCTCTTCAAATTCGCCGAGAAATGCTTCGAAGATTCTTTCTGTTGTGAGCGTTGCGGCAAGGGGCAATGTCCCTCCCGTGAGGCCTTTGGCGAGGCAGAGAAAATCCGGGGCGACTCCTTCCTGTTCGCATGCAAACATCCGGCCCGTGCGTCCGAAGCCCGTGAGCACCTCATCGAAAATAAGCAGGCATCCCGTCGCGTCGCACCAGGCCCGCAATTCGCGCAGCATTCCCTCGGGCCAGAGGCGGATTCCTGCGGCACCCTGCACCAGGGGCTCAATGATCACCGCAGCCACCCTGCTCGAATCCCCGGGCGGCATCGCTTTCAGTCCCTGCATGTCCGCAACCCGGACCGGAGAGAAATGCACGGGTGCGAAGCGCTCGAAGAAGGAACCCAGTCCACCCAGACTCGCCGCTCCGGCGGTGTCGCCGTGGTAGGCCATATCAAATGCCACGAAGCGATCCCGCCCGGGGTTGCCCGTGAGTTGCCAGTATTGCAGGGCCATCTTGATCGCGACTTCAACGGATGTCGAACCGTCGTCGGAGTAGAAGACCTTCGTGAGATGATCCCCGGGGGCCATCGCCACCAGCTCGCCGGCAAGCCGGATCGCCGGTTCATTGCTGGAGCCAAGGAAGGAACAGTGCGCCAGGCGTCCCGCCTGATCCCTGATCGCCGCCATGATGCCCGGATGACCATGCCCGTGGATATTCGTCCAGATTGAGGAATTGCCGTCCACATATTCCCTGCCGCGGCTGTCGCGGAGGAGGGCGCCTTCGCCTTCGACAAGAACCAGTGGTTCGTGGTCCGCGGCACACCATGCTTTCATCTGGGTGAAGGGATGCCAGATGTGGCGCTTGTCAACGTTGGAGAGTTCGGTGGTGCGGTCGGTCATTCCGGGTGGAAATCATTGCCGGATTCACGGGATTCGCCAGAGCTTTCTCCTGCATGGAGTGAGGAATTTTCAAGTCTGACAGCTTGAAAGAAAATGAGGTGCAGGCCTTTCACAAGTCCGACAGCCTGCTAGCGTTTAATATCCCGACTTTGAACGCCCTCTCAAAAATTCTCATTGCTCTGGTTGCCGTGGTGTTGGTCGCCTGCCTGGTTTCTCCCGTGGCCTACGAGATCGGGCAGGCCCTTTCAGGAGTGATCCCCGCAGCGGGAGGCTTCCCCTTCCACCGTTACTTCAGCCGCTCGGTTCAGGTGTGCGCAATCATTGCCGTGGTTCCCCTCGTGTTTTGGATCGGGGTGCGCAATGTGCGGGAACTCGGGATCGAAAAGAACCCATTTGCGCGGACCGACTTTTTCGCAGGGCTTCTGGCTGCTCTCGCCCCAGGCATGGTGCTCGCGCTTGTCACCATTCAGATGGACGTTTTCCGGGTCCGGAATGAGCACGAATTCACCCATCTCCTCCGGATTTTACTGACAGCGGGTTTTGTCGCAGTGATTGAGGAATTTCTGTTTCGCGGTGTTCTTCTTGGTTTGGCGTTACGGGTGGTGGGGCGTGTCTGGGCTGTTCTGATAACCTCCGCGGCCTTTGCGGCGGTGCATTTTGTGCGTCCTTCAAAAACAGCCGTCGGGGAAGTCTCCTGGACCAGTGGGTTTGCCCAGGCCGTGGTTTCCCTGCAAGACATGCCGCCCTGGCCGCTCTTGGGCTATGGCGTCGTTACATTATTTTTTTCCGGGATGGTTCTGGCTTGGGTGACACTGCGTACCCGGTCTCTCTGGCCCGCCATCGGCCTGCATGCCGGCTGGATTTTCGGTCAGCAGGGTCTTGCCTGGCTCGCCAAGTTCCGTGCCAGACCGCTCGAGGAGTTTCTGCCATGGATCGGACCCAACCTCGTGAGCGGGGCCGTGCCAACGGGATTGGTTCCTCTGGTGGCGCTCGGGGCCGGTGCGATCGGCATGTTTGTCTATTTTCGATATGGACGCCGTCCGTCTGGCACGTGAGGCCTTTTTTGCGGCGCGCGATCTGGTGCTGCCGCCGCACTGCGCAGGTTGTGGAGCCGGGATTGATGGCGGGTGGTGGTGCGATCCGTGCCGCCGTCTGCTCCAGCCCATCCGGCCACCAAGGTGCGAGGCCTGCTCCCAACCGTTCTCCGGCGCGATCACCGGCCCGTTCGTTTGTCCCAACTGCCATGGCAGGGCATTTCATTTTGAGACAGCGGTGGCAGCTTTCTCCAGCCGGGGTTCGCTCCGGGAATTGATCCACCTCCTGAAATACGCCAAAGCCCGCTGGGCCTCCAAACCGCTTGCGGAGCTTGCCTCCCTGGCACTCGAGGATCCCAGACTTCAGCCGGCCCCTGAGGTCCTTGTTCCCGTTCCCTTGCACCCGCTCCGGCAACGGGAGAGAGGTTTCAATCAGTCCGAACTCATCGCACGCGAACTCTCCCGGCTCTCCGGAATTCCGGTTTCCCTGCCTCTTGTCCGCATCCGTGCCACCCAGACCCAAACCCATTTTGACCGCAATCAACGCATGCGGAACTTGCGTGGAGCCTTCGCATTGGGGCAGAATGCCAGCGTGTCCGGGCTCAGTATCCTCCTCGTCGATGACGTGCTAACCACAGGGTCCACGCTGGACGAGTGTGCCCGTGTGTTGCTCGCTGCCGGCTCGGGCAGGGTGCGGGCTCTGACAGTTGGTCGCGGTTAACCTATTTTTCTTATGGCTATTTTTAAAAAACCCATCCTCAAGGCCCTCGGCGGCCGGACCAAAGAAATGCCGGAAGGCCTTTGGACGAAATGCCCCTCGTGTGGCGACGTTATCCATAACCTTGCTTTGGATGAGAATCTTCGCGTCTGCCCGAAGTGTGACCACCATTTCACGCTCACAGCCAGGGAACGCATCGCGATGCTTGCCGATCAGGGCACATTCGAGGAGGACGACGCCACCATGACCTCGGTGGACACGCTCGAGTTCCAGGGCGTTGCCTCATACAAGGAGCGGCTTGTGGCCTATCGGCAGAAGACCGGCCTTTGCGATGCGGTGATTACCGGGGTTGCAATGCTCAAGGGTCGCCGCGTGGGTTTGGCGGTCATGGACTTCGGGTTTTTGGCGGCTTCGATGGGATCCGTCGTCGGGGAAAAGATTACCCGTATTGTCGAGCGCTCCACGAAGGAGAAGCTTCCGGTGATCATCGTTTGCACTTCCGGGGGTGCCAGAATGTACGAGGGAATTCTGAGCCTCATGCAGTTGACAAAGACCAGCGGGGCTCTCGCCCTTCACGCAAAAGCAAGGCTGCCGTACATCGCGGTCCTCACCAATCCGACATATGCGGGAGTGATGGCCAGCTTCGGCTCCCTGGGGGACATCATTCTCGCTGAACCACAAAGCCTCATCGGCTTCGCCGGCCCGCGGGTCATCAAGGAGACAACCCACCAGGTTCTTCCACCCGGGTTTCAGACTGCGGAGTTTCTTGAAAAGCACGGTTTGGTGGATGCGGTTGTTTCCCGGTCGCGGATGAAGTCTGTGCTTGCCGATGCCGTTGCCTACATGGGCGCACACTGCAAATAGAAGCCCCAGGGTGAGCTCGGTTTCGTCGCGGGAGGAGGAGTTGCTTCGGTGGCTCTATGATGCCCAGCGTTTCGGGATCAAGCTGGGACTGGAAAACACGCTCCGGCTTTTCTCCGAAGTGGGCGATCCCCATCGGCGCATCCCATGCATTCACGTTGCAGGCACCAACGGCAAAGGCTCGGTCTGCGCCATGCTCGCTGCCTGTTTGCGCGAAGCTGGTCACCGCACCGCACTTTACACTTCCCCACACCTCGTGCGCTTCTCCGAGCGGATCCAAATCGACGGGAAGGAAATTCCAGGGAAATCCATTGCAGAAGGCCTGGAACGGATCCGGGGCATTGTCCGGACATCAGACCATGCCCCGACTTTTTTTGAAATTGCAACGGTCCTTGCCTTCGACTGGTTTGCCCGGGAGGGGTGCGACGTCGCAGTGATTGAAACCGGCATGGGGGGGCGCCTCGATTCCACGAATGTGGTCGATCCGCTCGTCTCGGTGATCACCCCGGTTGCCAACGATCACGCCCAATGGCTGGGCGATACCATTGAAAAAATTGCTTCGGAGAAAGCAGGCATCATCAAGCCACACCGGCCTGTCGTCTCTGCACCGCAAGATCCGGCCGTGCGCGATGTCCTTGTGCGCAGAGCGGCAGCAAAGGAAAATGCCCCTTTGCTTTTCGTTGACGAACCATGGCTAGGGGAGGTCGGGCTTGCCGGCAATCACCAGCGGTGGAACGCCGCCTTGGCAGTCGCCGCCCTTTCGGCCAGTGGGATCCCGATCAACCCCGGACAGCTCGCGAGAGGTCTCGCCGGCGTCTCCTGGCCGGGTCGCTTCCAAAGGCTCGGAAACCACTGGGTGCTCGACGGCGCTCATAATCCCCATGCCGCGGAAACCCTTGTTGCAGCCTGGCACGGAGAATTCGGAGAGTCCCGCGTGCCCATCCTCTTCGGCTGCCTCGATGACAAGCAACCGAGGGAAATCATTGCCACTCTGGAACCGATTGCGTCGGAGTTTCATCTCGTTCCCGTAGCCAATGTGCGTGGACTCGATCCCGGATCGATGCGGGGCTACTGCACAGTCCCCGCGACAGTCCACTCCAGCTTGAAGGAGGCTCTGTCCCGACTTGCAGCAACGACCGGACCAGTCCTCATCACGGGCTCGTTGTTTCTCGTTGGCGAAGTCTTGGAGGAGCTTTCTCCTTAGAGCGGTTAAAAAAATGTCGTAGCCGCCGTCGTGAGACGGTGGCCGCCGCCCTTCAATTCAGTCTCACCCTCCACGCCCTCACGGGCGCGGCTACAGTTTTTCTTGAACCGCTTTAAACCGCTCGGAATCCCAGGCGCCTCAGGGACTCTCATGGACTTTTCACAACGAAAAGTCCGCGTCCTCAGGTGGAATTGAACCACCATCTGAGCTTTAGGAGAGCCCTGCTCTATCCATTTGAGCTATGAGGACGTTGGAAGTTAACGACTTAGGCAAATTTAAAATATGGAAGCCACCAAGGCATCTATTGTTGAGCCGTAGTTCTTACTACGCCTATCAGCGTTCAAAGCTCATGTAAAGTCTGACCGAGTGAGCGCTCCCGGGGTGCAGTGGGTTTGGTTTGAGCGAACGTTGATCGAGGCAGTCTCACTCCGGGCCTCAACCTGCGAGCCGGGTCATGCAACGGTTTAATATTATTGGGCTGTTCGAACCCCCTGATTTCTCGAATGGTGGCGGAATGGTGCTGAGGCAGGAAAGAACCGGAGACAATACGACCTCTCCAGTGTTCACGGCCCGCTCAGGATTTTCTTTGATCGAGATTCTGGTTGCCGTGGCGGTCTTTGCGGTCGTGGCCCTGGTCCTGGTGTCTGTTACTGACAGCGCCTTCCTGGTCACCATGGGGTCGAAGATGCGGATGAATGCCGATTCCGCCAGCCGGGGTGCTTTGGACCGCATGGCCGCAGATTTTGTGGCTACCGGACATTGTCGGCTTTGAAATTCGGCACATCCACCGGTGCGTTGCCCTTCGCAATCGACTCGATACTCAAGGGGGTGATAGCCGACCACGTGACCGCGTCGTAAACATCGATCAGTGGCAGACGGTCCTCATGAATGGCGGCGGCGAATTCCTGCAGGATGAAGAAATCCCCCCCGCCGTGGCCGGTTTTTTCGGCTTGTGGCCGGTGTTTTCGCCAGAGCGGATGTTCAAATTCCTCCCGGTACTTGGAGAGCAGTTCCCATTCCGTTGCGATGCCGCGCTCATTGGTGGGGCTGCGATCTTCGATCCAGATCAAGGGTTCTGCCTTGGGGCCGTCAGGCCATGAAAAGGAAGCATTCGTTCCTTGCAACTCGTAGCGGGTCATGTGGTGTGGC
>Ga0247836_1003551_pt1 | contig 20733 bp, 22 predicted proteins | sample LaCruzMarch2015__4_FD_187116 | JGI IMG/M metagenome (GOLD analysis project Ga0247836, IMG submission 187116) | Freshwater microbial communities from meromictic Lake La Cruz, Castile-La Mancha, Spain - LaCruzMarch2015_14m | ecosystem: Environmental > Aquatic > Freshwater > Lake | place: Spain... | reverse complement strand
GGGAGTGGGGTGGGGAGAGAGCGGGTGGATTTGGGTGGGTGGGGTTGGGGTGGCGGCAGCGGGGCTGGTTTTTTCACTTTGGGGGCCGAAGCGTTGGAAAACTCCGGCAATCTGGATCTTTGTTTTTGGGGTGTTTGCTCTTTCTGCGGGGACCCGAGCGTATGCACCGCCCCGAGATTCGTTGCGGGCTCGGGCGGGGGAGGAGGGTGGGACGGTGATCCTGCAGGGTTGGATGGCGGAGCTACCCACCGTGCGAATTTGGCAGAATGGAGAGAAAGCGTTGGAGAGCGAGTTGGAGGCCATCTCGATCTTGGGGGACAAGGGTTGGGAGAAAACAAGCGGAAGGGTTTTATTGCGGGTGGATCCAGCGCCCGAAAAGGTACCGAAGGTGGGTGAGATCGTCCGACTAGCGGGATATTTGGCTCTGCCAGAAAAGCCCCGAAATCCGGGCGAGTTTGATCGAGTTCAACACCTGCGCGCGAGAGGTTTGGATTATGTTCTAAAAGTCCGTCTCGAGGAGTTGGAGATCGTGGGGGAGCAGAGGGGGATCCCTCTGGCGAAAATGGCGGCGGCTCTGCGGTCTCACATGATCGCGGCGACCTCGTTGGGATTGGAGAGTGATCCGGAGGCGTCTGGGTTAATTGCGGCGATGCTTTTTGGATATCGCGATGGCGTGGGGGCGGAGCTACGGGAGGCTTTCCGAAATACGGGCACGCTGCATCTCTTTGCGGTCAGCGGCCAGAATCTGGCGGTGGTGGCGGGAATGTTGCTTTGGGTTTTGGCTTTGAGCGGGGCGGTGAAGTGGAGATGGGCGTGGACGACATTACCAGCGGTGTTTCTTTTTTGTTTGGCGACGGGGATGGAAGCAAGTGCCGCCCGGGCGTTTGTCATGACGGGGGTGCTGTATCTGGGATGGATTTTGGGGCGGCCGATGGATTCGGCCAACTGGTTGGGGGCGGCGCTGCTCGCTTTGCTGATTTGGGATCCGCGACAGGTGGGAGATGTGGGTTTCCAGCTTTCGTTCCTTGTGGTGGCGGGATTGATGATTTTTGCCAGTCCGATTCACCACAAGTTGGGGCAGTGGGGTAGGCCGGATGCGTGGATTCCCTTCCGCTTAGTGGCACCGTGGCGGAGAGCGGGGCAAAAAGTGTGGATGGTGCTAGTCACGCTGGTGGCGGCGTCTTCGGCGGCGTGGTTAGGATCCTTGCTTCCAGCGATTTTTCTTTTTCATCAAATTACCCCAGTGGCCTTGGCGGCGAATGTGGTGGCGGCTCCGTTGGCGGGTGCGGTGACGGTTTTGGCCGCCGTCTCTTCGGTCGTAGCGCCTTTCGCTTCGATTGGAGCGATCGGGATCAATCTGCTCAATGCCCGTTTGGTGCATCTGTTGGCTGGGGCCATGGGGTGGATGGCGACGTGGCCGGGGGGGCACTTGGCCGTGGCGGATCCGAGGGTGTGGTTCGAGCGGAGGCCCGCGGTGGAGGTGATGGCGGTGGAGGGGGCGGCGCCGACGTTTGTGCGGGGAGGTGGAGGAAAGTGGTTGATTGAAACCGGATCGAAAAGTGAGTGGGCGAATGTCGTCCGGCCCTTTTTACATTTTTTCGGGGTAAATGATTTGGAAGGGGTGATTTTGACGGCGGGATTGGGCCAGCGTTCGGGGAGTGCCCAAGAGGTGTTGGAGGGTGTTCGGGTGGGGTGGTGGGGGGAGTCGGGCCTGGGTGGGAGATCTCCCCTTTTGAAAAAGTGGAGAGAGGAGTTAGCCGTTCAAAAAAAAGGCAGGAGATTTTTGCGAAGCGGGGACCGATTGAAGTTGGGTCAGGATTGGACAGCAGAAGTGCTTTGGCCGCCGGAAGGGGAGGGAGTGGGTCGGGGGGAGGAGGACGGAGTGGTGCTGCGGCTGCAGTGTGGTGAGGCACGATTGCTTTGGGCGGGATCGATTCCCGGCGATGTGGAAATGAAACTGGTGGAAAAGTATGGAGAGGAGTTGAGATCGGGTGTCTTGGTGGAAGGACCAGCGAAGAGTTTGAATCTAACCCAGGAGTGGTTGCGGGCGGTCCGACCAAGCTATCTGATTCGATCTTGGAAAGCTCTGGAGGATGATCCTTCCCTGTCGGTCGATTTCGATTCACTGGCACAGGAGTTGGGGATCACAGTGGTGAAGTTGAAGCATCGCGGAGCGGTACGATTGGGGGTGGAGGCGTCCAGTGGAGAGTGGGCCTTTCGGACTTGGAGAAAAGAGGCAGAGAAAAATTAGGGAAGCAGAGCACACCCCGCGGTGGGGGCTTGGGGAATTTCGGAGAAGCCAGGCAGGTCGGGCGAAAGTGGGGGAAGTTGGAGTCGGGAGAAGAGATCATTTAGACCGGCGAGAGAAGTTCCGGGCCAGATGGCGGAAACTAGGCCATCCGGCTGGACGAGACTGAAGCACCCCGATTTGGTAATTCCCAAGCGGTGGCCCAGCTGGGAATGAGGATCCCGGAGGGCCGGCAGTTTTTTTCCAGCTTTTGTCATGAAATGATGAATCTGATCCGGTGTTCCCGCAAAAAGAAAAAACCAGAGGGCTTTTGTTTTACTCCTTTCCATCGCAACAGAAAAATATTTGGCAAACTCGATGCTGCAGTCGCAATCGTGAGAAAAGAAAACAAGCACCACGGGCTTTTCTTTCGCGAGGGAAGACCAGGGGACGACGCGGTCATCCATGCGATAGAGGAGGCTCTGGGCGATGTTTTGGCCCGTCGATTGGTTGAGGGCGATGAGATCGGCCGGAGGTGAGGGATGTCGGCTGGAGATTTTTTCCGTTCGAACGGCGGGGAGATTGGAATTGGGTAAGGTAAGTCCGTAGATGAGGGCGGCGAGAGCGACCAGCAGGAGGGCGATGGGCCAGGGGGATTTCATTTCTCTTAGTGGGATGGCATGGCGATCCACGGAGGAACAACGCTGCCCGAAACCCAGCCGTTACGCCGGCGAATTTCGTCGGCCGAAAGCCGCGGATCTTTCAGATAAATGTAGTAGTCGTCCTGGCGTTCAAAGAGGTCGCCCTGAGCCTCCTCCGTTTCACTAATCACCATGGTGCTGGTGATGCGAATATGGAAATAGCCACGGATGAGTTCATCATACTTCGCGGGTAGAAGTTGAAACTGGAAGGGGATGAGGGTTTTGGTGGGGATCACTTCCCGGATCTTGGTGTCGGAGCCTTCGGTCGTTTCTTGAGGAACGGAGTCCCAGCGCCCGTCCGTCTGAACAAAAACAAGAATGGAAGGGCCAAGGATAAAGAATCGACGGGATGAGTCATAGTTCTGGAGGAACAGATTCGCACGGACATTGCCGTCGCCCTTGGCCTCGAAGGAGTCCACATCGGCCCGGAGCTGGCGAAAGGCGATTTCCTCAGTGATGCGTTTCTTTTCCTGTTTCGCCCAAAGTTGGCGTCCTTGGGACCAGGCGATGATCCGGTCAGTCGAGTAGAGGAGGGATGCTCCCAAAAGCAGGCTGGCCAGGAAGAAGGAGGCGGGTCCCCGCCAATCCCCGACGGGAGCGGGTTTGGGTTTCTCTTCGGTAGCCAGGCCCTGGGGGGCTTTTTCGAAAACCGGCCCCTGTCTTTGGATCAGGGAAGAGCGAACAGTTTCGGCGGGGGGTTTTTCTGTGAGAGCCAGTTGTCCGGCGGACATTTGGAATACCCGGTCGGCGAGGGAGGCGAGTTGGTCGCCATGGGTGACGGCGAAGATGGCAAGGTTCCGTTCGTCCCGAAGTTCCTGAAGGACTTTTAGGATTTCCTCTTCGGCCAAGGGATCGAGATTGCTGGTGGGTTCGTCCAACAAGAGAAGGGCGGGTTCATGTTGGAGGGCCCGGGCGAGGGAAACGCGGCGTTGTTGGCCGCCAGAAAGTTCATTGGGAAACGCATCCCAACGTTCTCCCATCCCCAGACGGGTGAGAAGTTTTTGGGCACGGGAGTAGGCCTGAGGTTGGGATTCGCCGGTCAGCAGCCCCGGAAGGGCGGCATTATCCAGGGCGGTGAGTCCGGGCAGGAGGGAGTTGGTTTGGAGCATGAAGCCGATTCGGCGGGAGCGGAGATGGGCGAGTTTCGGGTGGGGAAGTTGAAGGAGGTCGATTCCTTCAAGATGGAGGGTGCCGTGGTCAGGTCGGGCGAGTGCTCCCAAGAGGGCCATCAGGGTGGATTTTCCCGACCCAGAACGACCACAGACGGCGACGAATTCGCCCGACTGGATTTCGAGGGAAACCTGGTGGACGGCCGCGATGGAACCTCGCCGGGCGGGATAGGTCCGGCTGAGATTTTGGGCGTCGAGGATCACGCTCATTCGCCGCTTCCTCGGAGAAGTTGATAGACCTCGCGACCCGCCAGACGCCAAGAGGGAATGAGGGCGCCGAGTCCGGCCACCAGAGAGCCAAGCAGGAGGCTGAGCCAGGCGGCAAAAATTTGGGAGGAGATAGAAGGGAGTTCGAAGGTGATACCACGGGAAGTGAGAAGATAACCGAAGGTTCGGACGAAGACCGATAGGCCGATCGCGCCGAGGAGAACTCCGAAAAGCGCACCGAGGAAAGCGCAAAGAGCGGCTTCCATCGATAGCCATAAGGAGAGCCCGACTCGGGAAAGGCCCATGGCGAGGAGTAATCCGAGCTCCGCTTTGCGTTCGGCGACAATTCCGGCGTAGACAACCATGATCAGGAGTCCGGCCATTCCAAGGCCGACGAGGGGGAACGCGATCGAGCCAGCAAGGATGGTTCGGATCGATTGGCGGACCTGAATTCCGAGTCCGGATCCGCTAATGACCTGAACTTCAGGGACAGAGGAGAGGGCGAAGCGGACATGACCCGCCCCTGCGCCCGGCGACAAGCGGAGGAGAAGGGCGGAGGGGGCACCCGTCATCGAGGAAGTTCCGAAGGTTTGGATTCCGTGGGATTTGGCCTCATGGGCAAGTTCATTCACGGTGGAAAAAGAGGCAAAGACCGATCGTTCGGTGGGGCCGACACCCGTTCGCTCAAGTTTTCCCCAGACGAGCAAACTCTGGCCAAAGAAATTGATGGTTGAGCCCAGAGGTTCTGGGCGACGTCCCCCGACCAAGACATCGTTTTGGGAAAAGGGGCGGGGCAGGTGTTCTCTGATCCAGGGTTGTAAGGTGAAATCGGTCGAAGGATCGAAAGCGATCAGGTCGGTTTCGCCATGGCCTTCATCCGAGGGAATGGAAAAGTGGCGTTGGGGGGAGATTTTTTCCAAGCCGGGGAGAGATTCGATTCTTTGAAAAACCGATGGGTCGAGCTGAGGGGCATTGGGTTCCCCGGCCAGAAGGGCGGCGGTGAGGTTGTGGGTGATTCCTTTGGGGAGGATGAGGAGATCCGCTCCCAAACGATCGAGGGAGGTTTCGAGGCCACGGCGAATCGAATCGCGGACGACCAAAGTGAGAAAGATCGAAGCGGAACCGATGGCGACGGCGAGGGCCAGAAGGAGGTAGCGGCCAGGACTTCGTCGGGTCTCTTGCAGGAGGAGGCGAAACGCCAGCGAGAGAAGGCGGTATCGGTGAAGCAGATGGGTTAGACCGTGCAGCTACGACTGTATTTCATTTCTTCCACCTTGGAAGGAACGATGACGCAGTCGTGGTGTCCGCCGAAGTTGGGCATGTAGCCGACCTGTTCGAGGGTGTCCTGGCGAAAGACAAAGGCACCGGATTCCATGCGTTGGAATCCCGAAAAGATCACCAAGGCATATTTGCCGTCATAGGTGGTGGCGGTGGTCTGGGTATCAACGCCGACATTGCGGAACTTTTTGATAACTTTCCAATCCTTGGTGCTCACGACATAAACATCTGACTTCATCGGCTTTGGTCGAAGGACGGTGAAGAAGCATTTGGAACCATCGATGGAGAAGTTAACGTGGAAAGGGGATGGGTATTCGCCCTGCCACTCCTTATCCTTGACGAAAGTGATCCTTTTCCATGCTCGGGGATCGTCGCTGGAGGTGTCGAATACGGCAACGTTGTTGGCGCGGAGATTGTTCATCATCACCAGGTGATTCCCGGAAGGGTTGAAGCCGGTCTCGTGGATGGGGTTCCCGACTGAGGGAAGGGTCACCTCCCAAGTGTCTGGGCTGTTGGAGACTTTTTTCACGGGCCAGTTATCGGCGAGACCTTCATTGGCCATCACGTAGCAAACGGGCTCCATGGAGGTACGGTCGATAATAAAACCGCCTCCGCACATGCGAAGACCGGCGATGGAGTAGCGGTTGCGCGGGTCGTGCAGGCAAAAATCCAGACCCGTCAGGGTGTGGGGGCTTGCCCCGGGAGTTTGACCTTTCTCGACCAGGAGTTCGGCCATGGGAGCCATCTCGTAGTTCAGTTTGTTTCCCTTGGTCCCGTAGTAGTCGTATTTCCCGTCTTTTCCCGGGGCCAGTTTGATGAGACGGATGGTTCCCCCCTTCGTCCAAGTTTCGGCCAGAACCTTCGAGTTCGGCACCCAATCGCCCCGGAAGGCGGTGAGGACTTTCGTTTTGTCCTGGCCGCGGGCACGGGAGAAAAACCCCACGACATCCTTTTGACCGTCGGCGCAGGCAAAGCCCTGGCCATCTGGGAAAGGGACCGTATGAACGCCTAAACCCACTCCCGTTGTTTCGGAAACATCCTCGAGGAGTTCCATCTGATTCGATTTTCCATCGTAGCCGACGCGGTAGATGTGGTTTCCCATTCCGTATTGGTCGAGCATGCCGTGCTCTTTGATCTTGGTTTTGAGGCCGTACATCAGGACATTGTCTCCCCCTTGGGTGGAGTTAATAAATTCAAAGCCTTGGTAGGGGTCTCCGCTATCGGCATAGAAAGCGGCTAAATGGTGGGAGATCGGGCAGGAGTCCCCGTAGTTCCAGTAGGAGATCCAAGCGAGGGTTTTTTGGGTTCCCAAATCGACGGCATGGGTTCCCCCGCCCAGCTTTTGTGGGGTGAGGTAGATGTATTTTCCGAGCGACTCGCGAATGCCTTGGTAGACGGCATCCTCGATCAGGATCCCGTCTTCTTTTTTGGCGGCAAAGGAGGTGCCCGGGAGGTAGCGGGTGAGGCCGGCACCGGTCAGGCCAGCTAAGCCAGCAAATCCGTACGAAAAGAAGCGACGGCGACTGATTTTTTCCAGGTGGGCCTTCGACATAAGATCAATTTGTGTTTTGGAAGTATAAGATCAAGAGTTAAAGTCGTCCGGCGATTCGGATATTTCCGAAGTGTCTTATTGGCGAAAAAAGAGGTGGGTGGAGAGGTAGTAAAGTTTTCCGGCTTGAAGGTGGAAGGACTCGGGGACAAGGCTGACTTGGACTTTGGGGTTGGTGTCCTGCTTTTGGCCGAGGAATCGGAAAAGTCGGCTGAAGTGGAAGGGGGCGTTGTAGCGAATGACGGGAGCGTCCTCAGGGAGCTTGGCAATTTCACGGGCATCGGCAATGGCGTCCTGCAGATATCCCGTGGCATCGATTAATTTTAGATCAAGGGCCTGCTTTCCTGAAACAATCCGGCCATCCGCCACCTCGGTGGGTAATTTCTGGTCAGGAAAATCACGTTCGGTCACGACGATGGAGGAGAACTTTTCGAACGTCTCCGCCACCATGTCTTGAACCAGTTTCTTTTCCGCCTCGGAGGCGGGACGGGACGGGTTGAGGAGATCTTTGAGGGCGCCGCTTTTGAAAGTGAGGGTGGAAAGGCCGAGGATTTTGGAAAGGCCCTCGTAGTTGATCGCCTGCATGATGACCCCGATACTGCCCGTGAGACAAAGTTCATGAGCCATGATGTGGGACCCGCCCATGGCGGTGTAGTAACCCCCGGATGCACCGACGGAGTCGAGATAGACGATGACGGGTTTGTTTGGGCGAACGAGAGTGAGTTCGTGATAGAGATTGTCGCTGGCGGTGACTTCACCTCCCGGGCTGTCGATATGAAGGAGAATGGCGGCGATGGAATCGTCATCGGCCGCTTGGCGAATCTGAAGGATGAGATCATCGACCATGCTGGCGCCAATTTGACCGGGGATTTCCTGAGCGATCACCCCGAAGAGATCGATTTTGGCGATGCGACTTTTTTGCGAATCGTCCCCCTCGACCAGCTCTTCTTCAAAGTAAGGTGCGGGTTGGATACGGGGGGAGTTGGTGAGCAGATGATGATCTTGAGAGAGGAAGAGGAGATTGGCGAGGAGGCTGCTTCCGAGCAGAATCAGTCCCACGATGAAAAGGAGTTTCGAGCGGCGAAGCATGCAGGTGGTAAGAATGCGTCAGATTGAGGCGCGGGGCAAGGGGATGTGGGCTCGGGTGATGGAGGCGGTGGGGAGAGCGGGTCGAGCGAGGAAAGTGGCGGTGGGGTTGTCGGGTGGGGCGGACAGTGTGGTTTTGGCGGAAGCGGTGTGGCGGAGTGGGGCGAAACCGATTCTTTTTCATTTTAATCATCGCTGGCGGGGGCGGGTGGGGGATGCGGATGCGAAGTGGGTGGAGGCGTGGGGAAAAAAGAGGGGTCTGCGGGTGGTGGTGGGGCGGGCGCCGAGAGCGGGACGAACGGGGGAGGGGGAGGCGCGGGAGTTGCGGTGGAATTTTTTTCGCCAGGCGGCGAAGAGGTGCGGGGTCAAGGAGCTTTGGTTAGCCCAGCAGGCGGATGATCAGGCGGAGACGGTGTTGATGCAGCTGTTGCGCGGGGCGGGGCCGGATGGTTTGGCGGGAATGGGGGAACGATCAAGTCAAGCGGGGTTGGTGGTGGTGCGACCTTTGTTGGGGTTGACGAGAGAAGAGGTGAGGAGGGCGGCGAAGGAGGAGAGTTTGGATTGGAGAGAGGATACGACGAACGAGGATGAAAAAGGGTGGAGATCACGAGTTCGGAGAAAGGTTTTGCCTTACTTAGCGAAGAGTTATGGGCGGGAGGTGCGGGGGGCTTTGTGTCGGGCGGCGGAAATCTTTGCGGGGGAGAGGGAGCACTGGAAAAAAGAGTTGGGTAAGATTGCGGCGCGGCCGGATGTGCGGGAGTGGAGAAAAAAAACGGTGGCGTGGCAAAGGCGGGCCGTGCGAAGTTGGTTGGAGCGGATGGCGTACTGGGGTGCGAATCATTTTGAAATTGAGGGAGTGAGGAAATTAGTTGAGGCGGGGAGCACGGCGTGTTGGCAGCTGCGAGGAGGATGGGTGAAAAGGTCGAAAAATAAGCTATTCTGGGTCAGGGAGATGGGTCGGATTGCAAAGAGGGTAAGAAGGTGATACTCTTTCAGACTGAATTCTATGCCCAATCCTCGATCTTCTTCTCGTAAACCCCCCAAGTTGCCAAGACCGCCGGTGCGTCGGACCGATCCGAGTAAAGGGGATGGCCCCAACTGGCGCGGGGTGGTGCTTTTTCTGATTTCTGCCTCGATCCTGCTCCTCGCGTTTTATGCTCACCAAAGCCAAAATGCGGCCTCGGTGAAGGAGCTCTCTTTTGCGGAGTTCGAGGGGTATTTGAAGGATGGGAAAGTGAAGGATGTGACCCTGAATGTGGAGCCGGCGGCGGGGATTCGTTGGTTGTCGGGCAAATTTGAGCCGAATGAGGTCTTAAAGAAGAGCATGCGGTTAGATCCGCAAGGGAACAGCGGGTATCGGGTGACGGTGGATCTGGAGTTTAAGCGGGATTTGGACAAGGTGCTGGCGGCGAACGGATTTCCGCAGGTGAGCCAAAAAGTAATTGATAACTCCGCCTGGCAGGCGCTGGCGGGGACGTTGCCCTTTGTGCTGTTTGTTTTGATCATGTACTTCTTTTTCCGGCAGCAGATTCGGATGGCAGGAAAGTCGGCCTTTAGTTTTGGTAAGAGCAAGGCGCGGATTCTTTCCAAGGAGAAAAACAAGGTCACCTTCGCGGATGTGGCCGGGGTGGAAGAGGCGAAGGATGAGGTGAGTGAGATTGTGGAATTTTTGCGGGATCCAAAAAAGTTCCAGAAGTTGGGCGGGCGTATTCCGAAGGGGATTTTAATGGTGGGACCTCCGGGAACCGGGAAAACTCTTTTGGCTAAGGCGATTGCGGGGGAGGCGGATGTGCCTTTTTACGGCATCAGCGGTTCCGATTTTGTGGAGATGTTTGTCGGGGTGGGCGCGTCCCGGGTGCGGGATATGTTTGAGCAGGGAAAGAAAACGGCGCCCTGTTTGATCTTCATCGATGAGATTGATGCGGTGGGACGGAGTCGGGGGCACGGGGTGGGAGGGGGTCACGATGAGCGGGAGCAGACGTTGAACGCTCTGTTGGTGGAGATGGATGGGATCGATACGGCCGAGGGGGTGATTATTATTGCGGCGACGAATCGGAAAGATGTTTTGGATCCGGCGCTACTTCGGCCTGGGCGATTTGATCGAGAGGTACACATTAATTTGCCCGATGTGAAGGGGCGGGAAGAGATTTTGAAAGTGCACGCCAAGAAGGTGAAGGCGATGGAGAATGTTTCCTGGGCGACCTTGGCCCGGAGCACTCCCGGGTTTTCGGGGGCGGAATTGGCCAATGTGATCAATGAGGCGGCTTTGATGGCGGCGCGGAGGGATGCGGAGGCGATCACGCAGGCGGATTTGGAGGAGGCACGGGATAAGGTGCGTTTTGGCCGGGAGCGCCGGAGCTTGGCGATGAGTGATGAGCAGAAAAAGCTGACGGCGTATCATGAGGCGGGGCATGCGATGTTGAATTTGGCGTTGGAGCATACCGATCCGTTGCACAAGGTTTCGATCATACCGCGTGGGCCTGCTTTGGGGGTGACGATGATGCTGCCGATTGAGGATCGGTACGGATATGGGAAGAAGAAGGTGTTGGATGATCTGTGTGTAGCCATGGGCGGGCGAGTGGCGGAGGAGATGTTTCTGGGAGATATTTCCAGCGGGGCGAGCGGGGACATTAAGATGGCTACCTGGTATGCAAAAAAGATGGTTTGTGAGTGGGGAATGAGTGGCCGGATGGGAATGATCGAATACGGGGAACATGAGGATTACGTATTTTTAGGTCGGGATATCGGGCGATCGAGGGGTTATAGCGAAAAAACGGCGCGAGAAATCGACGAAGAGGTCCATCAGATTGTCAGTGGAGCCCACGAGAGAGCAAAAAAGATTTTAGAAGAGAACAGGGCTAAGGTGGAGTTGATCGCTTCGGCTCTGCTGGAGTACGAGACGTTGGATGGGGCACAGGTGGAGGAGATTGTGAAGCATGGGCGAATGATGAATCCGCCGCCCAAAGGCATCTCGGCGCCGAGCGCACCGACTCCGAGTGAGGCACTCCCGGCAAATCGACCGATTGAGAAGATCAAGGATAAGGGCGGGATATTGCCTGGTTTAGAGGGCGCGCCCGCTGGGGCTTAACTGTTTTCCCTAGAAGTATGAGTTGTCCGACCGCGCAAGCGTGGCGGTGCGGGGATCGGCAAATTGAGTTATCTCCGGGCAAACCCTTTCTTTTGGGTATTTTAAATGTGACGCCGGATTCGTTTTCCGATGGGGGGCGGTATGCGAGCGTCGGTGCTGGGGTGAAGCGAGGTTTAGAGCTTTGTCAGGAGGGAGATGGGGTGGATGTAGGTGGAGAATCGACCAGGCCGGGTGCAGAGCCGATTTCTGCCCAAGAGGAGAGGGCAAGGGTGATTCCAATTTTGCAGGAAATACGAAAAGAGAGGCCTGACGCCTTTTTATCGATCGATACTTATAAGGTGGAGGTAGCACGAGCGGCTTTTGAGGTGGCGGGGGTGGATGTGGTCAATGATGTGGGTGGGGGAAGGTGGGATGAGGGGATGTGGGATTGGCTGGCTTCCACGGGGCTGGGGTATGTTTGTATGCATGCGGGGGGGCGGCCGAAGGAAATGCAGAGTCAGGTCAAGTATCAGAATGTGGTGAAAGAGGTAGGTGAGTACTTTCGAGGAAGAATGGAGGGGTTGAAAAGGGCGGGAATTGATCGAGAGAGGGTGGTTTTGGACGTGGGAATCGGATTTGGAAAATTGGCGGAGCACAATATGGCTTTACTGGAGGGGGACTGGAGTGAGTTAGGGCGTCCTCTGATGTGGGGATTATCGAGAAAATCATTTCTTGGGGTGACCGAAAAGGAAAAGGGGCTGAAGAGTCGGGAGGAAGCTTTGGATTGGTGGAATCGGGAGCTCGGGCAGAGAAAACTTCCGATGGTCTGGCGGGTACACGAGCCTGGGAGGGTTCGATCGGGGTTAGCCGAGTAATTTCGAATTATTGATGAAAATAGTGAGGCTCTTGACTTCTATACATAAAATACATACTTTGTGCTTATGAAGGCTTCCCTGTCTGAATTGCATCGGGAAACTCGGCGGATTGTAAGACCGGTGATCCATGGGGGGGAGGTGGTAGTCCTGACCGATTTCGGAAGACCGGTAGCGCGGATTGTGCCCTTTTTGCCGACGATGACTGTGTCACCCGCTGAGGCGCGAGCGGCAGGCGAGTTGAAGGATGAAGCGATTCTCTCAGCGGTTGATGAGATGCGCGAAAATAGATCTGAAGAACTTGCGCGATGAGGTATTGGGACACCGCAGCGTTGCTGCGGGCTTGGAAAGAAGATTGGATTCCTGCCACAGGGTTTACTCGTTCCCACACGGTAGCGGAATGGATAGCGATCCAAACGGGGCGGGGTTTGGTCTACCGCACGCCTCAAGGTCAGTTCATAAAACGCAATCTCTCGCCTAAGGATGCGGCAAAGGAGGCAGAACGACTCTTTGCCAAATTAAAGTTCCAGGATTTACGAGGGGAGCAGATTTTGGAAGCCGCCAAACTAGCCGCCAAGAAAACGGGGGTGGGAGGAAATAACTTTCATGACTTCATTCACGTCCGCACTGCGGAAATCTACGGGGCAAGGAGTATTGTGACGCTGAATCTGCGAGACTATTCAAGGATGACAACGCTACCCCTGGAAGAGCCGGTGAGGGGGATGGGATGATGGGGATTGGGGAATGAGGGTAGGAAAAAACTGATGGTTGGGGATGAAGAGTCGGCTAGGGTTTGAGGATGAGTGATGAGATTCAACTGAAGCGGGAGGTGGAGGCGACCGCGATTCCGGCGGGGACAAAAAAGAGGCTTTCCCAAGGCACAGCAGTGGTGGTGACCCAAGATTTAGGGGGAACATTTACTATCCATGCAACGGCGGAGGGTGGGTTGTTTCGGATTGAGGGGAAGGATGCGGATGCATTGGGTAGAAAAGTGTCGGAGACAGGGGTGATCGATTCGAACAAGGAGGCGGGGGAGGAGGATGTTTGGGGGGTGCTGAAGACCTGTTACGATCCAGAGATTCCCGTCAATATTGTGGATCTGGGGCTGATTTACAGCATGGAGCTGAAGAAGACGGATGGGGGCGGGAGGAGAGCGGAGGTGAAGATGACGTTGACGGCGCAGGGGTGCGGGATGGGACCATCGATCGCGGCGGATGCTCGGCAAAAGATCCTGTCCCTCTCGGGAATTGAGGAGGCGCAAGTGGATGTGGTGTGGGAACCGCCTTGGGGGCCGCAAATGATCACCCCGGACGGGCGCAAGAAGTTGGGGATGGATTAACCAGATTCTGCTGGGCGAGAGAGCCGGTGCGTTGTGACACATCGATTGACAAATGTGACACATTGATTATGGTGGCAGGGTGAAAGAGAGGATATCGATTCGGGAGTTACACCACCGTACGGGGCATTTTGTTCGTCAGGCTGGGCGGGAGGTGCTGGTGGTAACCGATCGTGGGCGGCCGATTGCTGAAATACGGCCATGGGGCTCGGTTTCGCCAGGGGGAGTGGCAGAGACTCCTGGTTCTTATTGGGCGAACCGAAAACTTTTGCCGAAATTCCGCCAGATGGTGGCGGGGGGTCAATTGGCTTGGCGGCCGGGGCAAAAATCGGTGGATGAAGTTCTGGATGAAGTGAAGGGTGATTCACCGGCTTGAACTATTTTGACGTAAGTTATCTGGTCCGGTTGTACTTTGAGGAGCCGGGATCGCACGAAGTCCGGCAGCTGAGAACGGCGGAACCTTGGGCGTGTGGGTGGATGGGAAAGATCGAGATGCAGGCGGCTTTTCACCGAAAGTTTCGCGAACGAAAGGTCGAGCGCACTTACTATCAAGCCCTGCTGGCTCAGTTTCGAGAGGATTGTCGGAGAGGGGAGTTTTGTTGGCTTTCTTTAGGCATCGAACTGGCCGAGGAGACGGGGGAGTTGTTTCAGGGTATGCCCCCAGACCTTTTTTTGCGTTCGGCGGATGCCCTTCATTTGGCCTGCGCGCGGCACCATGGGTATCGGGTAATCTATTCGAATGATCGCAATCTGTTAGCAGCGGCGAAGTACTTCGGCTTGCAAGGGCGGAATGTGATCGCAACCTCCTTCTGATGTTCGTGATTCCTTCAATTGATCTGATGGCGGGGGAGGTGGTGCGCTTGGCGCAGGGCAAAGCGACGGAGAAGAAGGTTTACAGTAAGGACCCGATGGCGATGGCACGTCGGTGGGAGAAGGTGGATGGAAAGGTGCTGCACTTGGTGGATTTGGAGGGGGCGTTTGAGGGGAAGATGAGAAACTTGGAGATGATTGGGCAGATTGCTCGCTCGGTGAAGATGCCGTGCCAGGTGGGGGGTGGAATTCGGGATCTGGCGGTAGCGGAACAGATTTTAAAAGCGGGGGCGCATCGGGTGATTTTTGGCAGTGTGGCCTGCGATTCGCCGGAGACGATGGATGAGGCGGTGCGAAAGTTTGGTCCCGAAAGGGTGGTGGTAGGGATCGATGCGAGAGATGGGGTGGTGGAGACAAGAGGCTGGACAAAGCCGAGCGGGTGGAAAGCGGTGGATCTGGCGGCACGGATGGCCAAGGGCGGTGTCATCCGGATTATTTATACGGATGTGGTGAGAGATGGGATGATGACGGGCCCGAATATTCCCGCGGTGCAGGAGATGATTCGGGCGTTTCCCGGAAAGGTGATTTCTTCGGGGGGGATCAGCGGGTTGAAAGATTTACAGGCGTTGGATCGGGCGGGCGGGGTGGAGGGGGTGATTGTCGGTCGGGCTCTTTACGAAGGGGCCATGGAGGATGAAGTGTGTCGGTTGAGTACGTTTTAAGGGAGGTGCCTCGATCGGGAGAGGGTCCAACGATTGACTATGCCCAAGAGCTGAATGCGGAGCAGTTGGAGGCGGTCACGGCACCTCCTGGACCGATGCTGGTGATTGCGGGGGCGGGTAGCGGAAAGACGCGCACCTTAACCTACCGAGTGGCCTGGCTGGTGGAACATGGGGTAGCGCCCGAGAGCATTCTGCTACTGACTTTTACGAACAAGGCTTCGAAGGAGATGTTGGCCCGAGTCGGGTCTTTGTTGCCGCACGATCTGTCGAGGCTGTGGGGAGGAACATTTCATCATGTCGGCAATCGGATTTTGCGGCGTCATGCGGATCGGGTGGGGTATCCGAAAGATTTCACGATTTTGGATCGGGAGGATGCGGAGGATCTTATCTCGGCCAGTTTGGGAGAGGCGGGGGTGGATCCGAAAGATAAGCGTTTTCCCAAGCCTCAAGTTTTGGCCGAGATCTTTAGTTTAGCGGCAAATCACCGAACGAACTGTGGGTCGATCCTGAAAAGTCAGTTCGGTTACTTCACCGAGTTCGAAAGTTGGATTACGAAGGTGGGGGAGATTTATTTGCGCCGAAAAAGGGATAGTTCTTCGATGGACTATGATGATTTGTTAACCCTGCCACTCCGGCTGCTGGAGGAGGAGGGGGAGTTGCGGGATGGGTACCGGGCCCGATTTCAGCATGTGCTGGTGGATGAGTATCAGGATACGAATCGTTTGCAGACCGACTTTGTCGATGCGATCGGGGGCGGGCACCACCAGATCATGGCGGTGGGGGACGATGCCCAGAGCATTTATTCGTGGAGAGGGGCCAAGGTGGAGCACATCCTGAGTTTCCCCGAAAGACATCCCGGGACGAAGATGGTCAGACTGGAGACGAATTATCGCAGCATTCCGCAGATCTTGGATTTGGCGAACCACTCGATCTCCCATAATCCAAAACAGTTTCCCAAGAATCTGAAAGCGGTGCGGGAGGCTGGGGTGAAACCGGCGGTGGTGACTTTGGAGGATGGGGGCCAACAGGCCACTTTTGTGGCGCAGCGGATTTTGGAGCTGCATGAGGAGGGGGCGAGTCTTTCCGATATGGCGATTCTGTACCGGGCGCACTTTCACGCGATGGAGATGCAGTTGGAGCTCACGCGCAGGAATATTCCGTACACGATTACCTCGGGGCTCCGATTCTTTGAGCAGGCCCACATCAAGGACGTCGCTGCGCATTTGCGACTATCTTTGAATCCGAGGGATGAGGTGGCGTTTCATCGGATGGCCAAGTTGTTACCGGGGGTGGGGCCGAGGTCGGCGACGAAGATGTGGCAAGAGGTACAGGCGGGGAAGGGGTTGGGTCAGCTAAAAGTGCCGGAGAAGGGGGCGAAGGGGTGGAGTCAGATGGTGCAGACGTTGATTCAGCTGAAGGGAAAAGAGCCGTCGGAACAGGTGAAAATTGTAGTGGAGGGAAGTTACGGAGATTATGTGAAAGCGAAGTATGCCAATGCGGCCAATCGGTTAGATGATTTGCGACAGTTGGAAGACTACGCTTCGGGCTACACCGACATGGCGGAGTTTTTGGGACAGCTGGCCCTGCTAGGAAATACGGAGGCGGAGGTGGCGCAGAGGTCGCGGGACGAGGGGGGGGAGGCGGTGAAGTTGAGCACGATTCACCAGGCCAAGGGGCTGGAGTATGGAACGGTGTTTGTCATTATGTTGTGTGAGGGAATGTTTCCCTCGAGCCGATCGATGGAGACGCCGGAGGGGGAAGAGGAGGAGCGGCGGCTCTTTTATGTGGCGGCGACAAGGGCCAAGGATGAGCTTTATTTGACCCATCCGAGATTACGAATGGGAAAAGGGGGGGATGCGTGGCAGAGCCCGTCGCGTTTTTTGAATGAGCTTTCGAAGGAGTTGGTCAATGTCTGGCGGGTCAAAGGAGCGGCCGGAGCGGGAGATTGGAGTTAGATTTGACGATGATCATATCTGTGCATAGTCTATGCATAGATGAGTTCGAAAACCATATCGATCGAGTTAGATGTGTACCGCAGGCTAAATAAGGCGAAACAGGCACGCGGGTTATCTTTTTCTGAATTGTTGCGCACGATTCCGCTGCCACAAGAAAGTGCGCCGGTGGACGAATTTTTAGATGGCTTAAGCTCTTTGTTGCAAAGGGAGCCCCTTTCTGAGGAGACCTTTCAACTATGGGAGCGGGCCCAAAAAGAGGATGCAGCTCCAGAGGTTTCGCATTGATCAGTTTGGATACGACATTTCTGATCGACCTTCAGCGAGAAATGCGCGGACCTGGTGTGGGGCCGGCCTCGCAGTGGATGAAAGAAAATGAAGTTGCTTGTGGTGTGAGCGCAATTTGTATTGGGGAGTTGGTGGAGGGCTTGCCGAATCCTGATCACCCGGTGTTGGATTATTTTCTCCATCGATTTGTGTTTTTGCCGGTGGATCGGGCGGTGGCGACGAGCTACGGCAAGTTGGTCAAGGGCCTGCGAGCCAAGGGGCAACTGATTCGGACCAATGATCTTTGGATTGCGGCCACTGCCTTGGCTCAAGGAGTGCCCCTGCTGACGCGGAATATCCAAGAGCTAGGTCGTGTCCCCGGTCTGCGATTGATGACTTATTAGATATGCCAATTTTCCTTCTCGGCCCGACGGCGGTGGGAAAATCACGCTTGGCGATGGCAGTGGCTCAGCAGGTGGGGGCGGAAATTGCTTCGGTCGATGCCTTTCAGATTTATCGTGGATTAGATATTGGCACGGGAAAGCCGACGAGGGAGGAGCAGGGGAAAGTTCGGCATCATCTGATCGACCTAGTCGATCCGGCGGAGGAGTTCTCATCGGCTCGGTACGCGAAAGAGGCGGAGCGGGTTGGTTTGGATCTTGCGCAGAGAAAAGTTTCTTCTTTATGGGTGGGAGGTACCGGTTTGTATCATCGGGTGTTGACGCGGGGATTGTCCAAGGCTCCTGCTACTGATGCGGTTGTGGGGCAGAGGCTGGAGCAGAAAGGAACGGGGGAGCTGGCGGAGGAGGTGATGAGGGTCGATCCGAGGTGGGCGCAGGGGGCCGATTTAAAAAACAGGAGAAGGGTAATTCGGGCGCTGGCGGTGTGGGAGCAGACGGGAAGAAGATTGTCGGATTGGCAGGAAAAGGAGACGACGAAGGGTGGAATGGCTGGGGTGGAGTGCTGGTATCTTTTGCCTTCGATCGAAATCTTAATGGGGGTGATCCGAAAGAGGGTGGAGGGAATGTTTCGCGATGGATGGGTGGAGGAGGTGAAGGGATTGATGGGTCGGCCTGGTTGGGAAGGGTGTCCGGGATCGCGTGCAATTGGGTATCGGGAGGTGGGAGAGTTGGTGAAGGGAAAGTTGGGAAGGAGTGAGGCGTGTGACAAAATTGTGGCAGCGACGCGGGGGTACGCGAAGCGTCAATTGACCTGGTTTCAAGGAATTCCTAATATCCAAAGTATCGAGATCGATCCCCGAGAGCCCTTGCCGCGTGCTGGGGTGGAGAAGCTGGTGCGAGCGCTGGAGCGGGGGGCTATTTCCACATGATGGTGAGCACAGGTCGGGATAAGCCGATGGAGCGGGCTTTCCTGGTGGGGCTGGAGACCCAGAAATCGGGTCGCTATGAGGTGGGAGAGTCGCTGGATGAGTTGGCCTTGCTGGTGCACAGTGCGGGCGGCGAGGTGGCGGATCGGGCGACGCAAAAATTAGATCATCCGGTAGCTCCGACCTATATCGGGAGTGGCAAGGCGGCGGAGCTGTCGGTGGCCGCCAAGGGGAAGAAGGCGGACACGATTATATTTGATGACGAGTTGAGCCCGGCCCAAGCGAGAAATTTAGAGGGCATCTTTTCCTGCAAGGTGCTGGATCGAACTCAGCTAATTTTAGATATCTTTGCCCAGCGGGCGAAGTCGAAAGAGGGAAAGTTGCAGATTGAGTTGGCCCAGTTGGTTTATCTCTTGCCGAGGTTGACGGGGATGTGGACTCACTTATCGAGGCAGTCGGGTGGAATCGGGATGCGGGGTCCGGGAGAGACTCAGCTGGAGGTGGATCGGCGACGAGTGCAGGAGAGGATTACTCGATTGGAGCGGGATTTGGCCGAGGTGCGGAAGCATCGGATGATTCAGAGAGAGGGACGGATGCGGCAACATTGGCCGGTGGCCGCGCTGGTCGGCTATACCAATGCGGGAAAATCGACCCTGATGAATCGGCTGACCCGTTCGGAGGTGGTGGCGGAGGATCGGCTCTTTGCAACGTTGGATCCAACGATACGGCAGTTTCGCATGCCGAATGGGGTACGGGTTTTGCTGGGGGATACGGTAGGTTTTCTGAAAAAATTGCCCACGCATCTGGTGGAGTCGTTTCAATCGACGCTGGAGGAGGTGGCTTTTGCGGATGTTTTGATTCACGTGGTGGATGCGAGTCATCCGCAGAGGGAAGAGCAGAGAAAAGCGGTGGATGAGGTGCTGCAAAAAATTGGGGCGGGGGAGAAGCATACGCTGACGGTGTGGAATAAGGCGGACCGTTTGGAAAATTGGACGACCTTAGAGTGGGAGGCGAGAAGTGCGCCCCACGGGGTGGTGATTTCGGCGAAGACGGGTCAGGGGATGGAGGGCTTTTTGTCGGAGTTGGCTTCGATGCTGACCGCGTGGAGCATGAGGGTGCATGTGCGGGTACCGCAAAGTGAGGGATCGCTTTTGGCGCTGCTTTCGAGGGCGGGAAGAATCCTCGAAAAGAGATACGAGGGGAACGACGTGGTTTTGGTGGCGCACATTCCTCCTTTCTTGAGGGGGAAGGTGGCTCCGTTTATCCTCCCTGAGAATGGCAAGGATCAGGGAATTACCATCGGGGGAGCGTCCGAGGGAGCGGCTGATGAGTCAGGGCCCGGAGGCCTTGGGGGCGGCGGAACTGCTGGCGATCCTGTTGCGGACGGGTTTGCCGGGTAAGTCGGCGATCGAGTTAGCGGCGGATATTTTGGGGTCGAGGGAAGGGTTGGGTGGGTTGGCACGGATTACGCCAAAGACATTGCAAAAGGATTTTAAGGGGTTGGGTATGGCCAAGGCGTGTCAGGTGGCGGCGGCGATTGAGTTAGGCAGGCGGGTGGGTGTGGCGGAGGTGTCGGGTGGATTGATGGATACACCCGCTCGGGTGGAGGAGTTGATGGGGCCGGAACTGAGGCGAAAAGATCGGGAGGAGGTGTGGGTTCTTTTATTAAATACGAAGCTGAGGCTTTTGCGGCGGGCACAGGTAAGCCGGGGCTCGGTCAACGAGACGGCCGTGCAGCCGCAGGAGATTTTGCGGGAGGCGTTGGGGTCGGAGGCGGTCTATGCCTTGATCGTGGTGCATAATCATCCGTCGGGGGACCCTGCGCCGAGCCCGGCGGATTTGGATTTTACGAGGAGAGTGCGGGATGGGGCGAAGACGGTGGGGATTGTGCTCCAGGACCATGTGATTATCGGCGTCGCGCGGGAAGGCCGATCCGGGTACTATAGTTTTAAGGAGGCAGGCTATCTGTGAGTGAAATTCATCCGACGGCTATCGTGGAAAAAGGGGCCAAACTGGGGAAGGGGTGCGTGGTGGGGCCGGGGGCGATTGTGGGGCCAGAGGTGGAGTTGGGGGATGGGTGTTTGGTGGGGCCGAGGGCGGTGTTGGAGGGGAGAGTGGTGATGGGAGAAAAGAATCGGATCGGAGTGGGGGCGGTGATTGGCG
>Ga0247836_1003546_pt1 | contig 20747 bp, 8 predicted proteins | sample LaCruzMarch2015__4_FD_187116 | JGI IMG/M metagenome (GOLD analysis project Ga0247836, IMG submission 187116) | Freshwater microbial communities from meromictic Lake La Cruz, Castile-La Mancha, Spain - LaCruzMarch2015_14m | ecosystem: Environmental > Aquatic > Freshwater > Lake | place: Spain... | reverse complement strand
GACGGGAGTCCGGACCTGAGCTGCTAAAACCTAACGGAATCGCCGACCGTGCGTCCTGCCTTTCGGGCGCGGGAAGGTTAAAAATAATAGAGAGGATAAGCATGTAGTATCCAACGGCAGAGGGCTTGCGGACGCGGGTTCGATTCCCGCCGCCTCCACCAAGCACAGAACCCCAACCGGTCTCGGTTGGGGTTTTTTATGCCCATATATTCGCTAGGTTATGCGCTATCGTCTTCTTCTTTTGGATCACTCGGCCCTTTGGCGTTCACCTTCGACCAGATCACGCCCCGCTACTACAATTAGCCAAGAGCTTCAGCAGTAAGCGCTTCCAGTCGTTTTATCCAGGCATCAAACAGTAAACACTCCCGACGGATGGTGTCCAGGCCGATCTCCAACGCAGCCAGCAGAGGGTGCTCCGGTTTGTCGTAGGCAGGAAGTAGTTTTGCAATACGTTTGCTTGGTGCGGTGTCTAGGCTGTCATTAATCCATTCCGGTGTCGAAAAGGCAGAGCGAATTTTCCGAAGATCCTCTTCGGTACCGGCACGGCCAATAGCTCTCGCCACTCCTGAAAGATCGCTGAACAGCAAACCTTCAAACTCATACATCTGGACATAGGGAATGAATCTGGATGTCGATTGATGACCCAAGGTATCCGCCGACCACTTGGACAGTGCCTGGACAACCCGAGCTTGTTATCGGCAATATCGGCGAGCGGTGCGCCCTCGGATTTTCCGGGAAAATCACCAGACAACCCGTAGTAGTCGAACAGGGTCGTACAATAGCATTGACGATCCCCGAGCAATCGCTCTTTCACGTCAATCGAGAGCCGGCTCAGCTTGACATTCCCACCCTTGTGGCCAACCCGCCAGATGCAGGAAGGCAACAAGAATACTTGCTTTTCAAGTAAGGCAGGGGCGAGGAGATGGCGAATAAACTCTTCCTCGGTCTGCCCTTCGCAGATCACATGCACCCGAATCATCCACGCCCCCCCAGCAGGTTCTTCTCCCAGAGATCACCGACGGTATATTCCTTCAACCATCCCTCGAATTGTTCTTCGTTGTGACGCTGAAAAACAGTGAGTCCGTTTATTCGATCCACCACGATCAGATCATCGATGGAGAAGCCATTCACCAGGGTAACGGATTGTGTGGACACAATGACTTGCCTCTGCTTGGACACTGAGCGCAACATCGAAGCCAGAAAGCCGATCGCCCTTGGGTGGAGACCAAGTTCTGGTTCATCGATCAGAATGGTTTCCGGCTGTAGAACTTCCGGTTGGTTCAGGACGGTCGCCAGGCAAATAAAGCGCAGGGTGCCGTCGGATAGCTGGTGCGCCTTGAACGGTTTGTCCTCACCCGTTTCCGTCCACTCCAGCTCGATATACTCCGGATTATCGGTATCCGGGCGAAGATAGAAATTACCAAAGAAGGGCGCGATGAACTGCACCAAACGTACGATGCGCGAATAATGTTCCGGAAAATTCTTCTGCAAACGATACAGAAAGGCCGCAAGATTTCTTGCGTCGTGTCTCAGGTAGGCATTGTCGTTGACGCCATGCCGTTGCTTCACCAGGGCGCTTTCACTGGTGTCGTGAAAATGGTAGAGACGCCAGCTTTTCATCGGTGGGACGGTATAGTCGTAGATTTTGGTTCTTAGCTTTTTCGACTCAACGTCCGTTTCAAAGTGGCCAGCCCCGATATTCCAATCTCCCAACATGTTCCACCAGAAGTTTTCCTCTGCAAACATCATGCGGTTGTCTTGGGTCGGCTCTAGGGTGAACTTGTAGCCGTTATTGCCGAAATAGAGTTCCGCGCTGAGCTTTTCTGTCTTCTTCCTGCCAAAATGGAGCAGTGCATCCGGACCACCCTGTCTGCCGACATAAAGCTGGAGTTGACCTTCCAGCATTTGCTGGATCAGACGGAAAAAGCCGATGAAGTTGGATTTCCCAGCCCCGTTCGGACCGATCAATACATTCAGATTTTTCAGTTCCAAATCACAGTCACGGATCGATTTGAATCCTCGCAGAACAATGCGGGAGAGTTGATTTGGACTCATATTTGAGCCTCCTGGTCCGGTTCGGCGCGCATTTTCGCCAGGTTCAGATGACGGCCATTCGCCCATTGGCGGTCTTGATCGGGCCGCAAGACGCACGAGGGCGCGGCTTGACCCTCAGGGTTGAAGATGGCCGAGTCGCGCAGGGTCTTGACCAAATGCTCAATCACTCTCATAGCAGCCCCCGTGGTTTGGCCGCAATAGGGATCATCGCAACCACCCCTGCTTCTCGCCGACGAAGCGCCAGCGAATCCAAAACGGATCCGTGTCACCCAACAGCGTGCGCAACTTCACGTCAAGCGCCCTAGCCTTTGCGTGGTCAATCACTTCTTCCGACAAAATTTGCGACGCCTGCTCTAACACGTCTTCGGCTTCAAGGGACCGGGCGCTGCCCAAATCAAATGCCTCGCTTACCAGCCATCGCGACACATCGCCAAGGCGCACAAAGCGCCGGTTACTGAACGCCACGGTGGGGGTACTGTTGCCCTGATGACGCACCAAGTCCAAGTCCCACCAGGTATCCTGCTGATCGTCAAACTGTGGTTCGACTGAGGCCATGATCAGCGGCGAATGAGTCACTGCAATCAACTGAACCTTAGCGGAAGTCGTTAACTTCGCCATCACCTGCATCAGCGCAGGAACCACCGTGCGCTGCCATCTTGGATGGATGTGGGATTCCACTTCATCGATCAGAAAGGTCGTCTTGGTTTCGGGTTCTTCACCCAACAATTCCTTGGCCTTCAAGTGTTCTTCCCAACACCAAACCAGGAAATAGGCTAGGGAGATGATCCGGCGCATGCCCGACGAGGCATGCACGACCGCCACGTCCTGCCCGTAGGGCATTCTCAGTGTCGGCATGTCACGTACATCGTCCAGACTGATGCGAGTCAGCCCGCCTGGTTGGAGGCGCTCCGCCGAAGAGGGCGATAGCGACGCTAACACCGCCACCAGGTAGTCCAAAGCCCGGCCCTTTTCCTTTTGCCAACTCGCCCAGTCACGGATCAAACCATTACAGAGCCAGGAGCCATCCTCACGTTGCAACCCATCCCAGACCTCTTTGGGGCTGAATACATAGGCCGGGGGGCGATCCAAGGCATCGTCTGCCCTGGTTTTCCAATAGTTACGCGCAGGGTCCCACACTGCAAAGCTGCCATCAGCCATGGCGTAGAAAACCAAGCCGGGATTGGCAGGCCGACCGCGCGGAATGTTCCAACTCTGCAGACGCGGCTCGAACGCAATCACATTCGCCTTCGTTTTTGAAACACCGGTAAAAGAAAAGCCAATTTCCGCTTTCTTCCTCTTATCAGTGGGGAGTGCTATCTTGCCCGCCGTCAGTTTCGGATTCACTTCAGCGGGCCATTTTCGCGTCATCGCCCACCAGGCAATGTCGAGCAAAAAGCTTTTGCCAAGGCCATTATCCCCAGTGATCAGATTCAGGCGCGTGCCAAACTCCAGCGCGGTGTCGGCCGGGCCAACATTTGTCAGTTCCAAGTGTTTCAGCATGGTTTCAACTCGCATCCCATCATGCCGGCCACCAGTCAGGCGCCGCTTCGTCCCGCATACTCCAACCCTCCACAATCTTGGTGCCATAGCGGTACGTTGCGAAAGGAACAAGCGCTTCGGCTGGGGCACAACCTCCGTGGTAACCGTTGCGCTTGCCGGCATAGCGCAACTTGCTGTTCCAAGCCAGAACAACCTCATCCATGCCGCTGGCAGCCTTGATTCGCTTACCCTTCAGGGCCAGCTCGCCCGGATAGCACTCCAGATTCGGTTCGCGCCATCGCGCATTCGGACTTGCGCCTTGCATCATCGTGTCTTGGTCAAGTACGTGGCCATGGTCGCTTGTGAGTATCACGGACCGGTCGGAGGACCGTGCTTCCGCCAGCAGTGCGTCCAGTCCCTTGAACTGTGCTATATCCCAGCGAAGTCGCAGTTGGTCGGATTTCATCAAGTGGTCGTCCACCGCATTGATCACAACGGCGACGACCCGCTGCCGCGTGTCGCTCAGGGCTGTTCTCAGATCATCCGCAAGGGTGACGCCGGAACTGTCGAGCAAGTCGCGCTTGTGAAAAATCGCCGGCGGCTTGCCGGCGACGGATGGGGCAACGAGCGAAGGGTAGGCACTGAATGCTGACCTCTCCGTCGATGCTGAACCCGCACAAGCGGTGCCGCAAAGCAGCGAGGTCCTGGATGCCTCTGTCGTGGACGGCAACATGGCCAACAAGGTTGAGCATGTCCCCTCGACGCGCTCGACCTGGACCCAGCCATGATCGGTCAGGCTGTGGTGCAGCTCAAGGAAAACGGGGATGCTCATCCCATCCACCACAATGAGTAGGCTACGACCAGCCACGGCGACCGGTGCGACGCACTTGTCAAGTGCGTCCTCGATCGCAATCAACGAGGTGCCATTTGGCTGATCGGTCGCCAGCGACTCGGCGAACTGGCGATCGAACAAGTCCCTGCGAACACGCGTATTCTCGCGCAGCAGTCCATAGGCGTTCGCCAAGTCAGCGGAGTCGTCGCCCTCCAGCAGGACCGTCAGTGCCCAGTCCACCCAGGCAATCTCGTTGCGATACTGCTCGGCGAGCGCGTTCAATGCCGCGGGAAAGGCATTGGCGGTTTGCGTGAGCCAGCTTACCAACCTGACAGCCATCTTGCATCGGAGCGCAGAGCGACCGTTCAATACCGGTCCCCGATGGGCCATCAGACGCCCAAACCGCAATATGGCCTCGGACACGTTGAGTTCGTTCAAAGCCCCCGCGAAGGCCTTTGTCTTCTCGATCAGTGCTGCGCTCCCGTACCGTGCATGCGCCGCCAGTGACTCTGCCTTCAATTGCGTCACCAAGGACTCATACCTGGCAACCTGTTGCTGTTTGGCTGCCTCTGTGGCGCGGTCGAACCAAAGGTCGGCTGCCCCAGCCAGTTGATGCGTGGTGTGCGACGAGATCGTCAGTCCATCGAACAGCACTTCAAGCCGGGCGGCAACCTTTGCCCGATTGGCTTCTGTACCGGCGGTCTTGTCCTCCAACGCTTCACAAAGCATGGCGATGGCAACCAGCGCGTCGGCGCTGCCTGTCTCGATGGCCGCGAAGACGAAGCTCACCAGTTCGCCGAGCGTCTCGCGAAGTCGTTGAACCGTTTCCTGACGTGCGGGGTCCTCCAGTATCTTGAATTGCTCTCGCCGTTGCGCATCGCCGGCCCACTTCAGCAGGTCAAGTTCGGTCGGCGGATAAGACTCGAAGCCCAGGACGACCCGGAATAACTCCTTCCACGCGCGGTCTTGATCCAAGACGAGTGACCTAACCGGGGCGTATCCCTCTGCCGGCATGTATCGTACGAGCAGTTCAGCCAGCCAGCGGTGGCGGGCCAGTCGCGGATCAATGTGCGCCGCCCGAAATAGAGTCAAGACAGTCTGCCAAAGGTCGTGTGTGATGGCGCGCCGCTTGGCGCAGCGGGCCAGCACGTCAGACCCCAAGTCACTCTCGTTGCCGCAGAACAGCAAGACAACGGGCGTCGTGCTACTTGAGTGACGGCGCATGGCGTCACGAACCGACAGCGGGGAACTGCAGGCCGCGACTGGCCAGCTCTCGGCGTTCACATCCACCGCGGTACCAGCGAAGGCATCCGGCGGCAGCCTCAGCAGGATGAATCTTGCCGGCGGGTCCGCCTCGTGGGCCTGTTTGGCCTGAAGACTGATCTGATGAGGGGGAACCTTCATTCCTGTTCCCGGATCACGATCTGAATATCCACACTGACTTCGCCGAGCCCCTCAAGCAGCGTGCACGCATCAGCCAATGCCTTCAGGGCATCGGTCTTCACCAGCCTGGAGCGCTCAATGCGCTGCGGCGCTTTCATGCCGGGTTCCGGCTCCGGCTCAGGAGTGGGTTGAGGCTGCGGATGCGGCGGCGTCGCCCGGTTGGCGACATCAGCCATTAGCGTTCCCGCATCGCGTTCGAACTGTGCGACAGCGGCTTGGAGTCCATCGACGTATTCGTAGCGAAGAACGGCGTGCGCGAGGCTTTCCAGAATCTGGTTGGCACGCGGCGCAAACGCACCGCTGCCGCTCGCGATCGAGCGCAGGCTGTTAACCAGGTAGTGCTTGGCCTCGACCCGCGCCAGCGCCTGGACTCCACCGAGAACCGCCTTGGCTTCCGCAACTTCCTCGGTGCTGAAATCCAGCCTCGACACGCTACTGACGAGGTCAAACTCCGAGCTGCTGGACTCCATTACCGCAAACCAGTCGCGCAGGCGCGTTGCACCTGCCTTGCGAAGGGCCGGTTCGCCAACGGCCACAACATCGGTCTGCACCAAGGTCATCAACTGATCGACCACCCGCAAGTAGTTCAGCAGATGGGCTGCCGTGTCGGACACACGCCGGCGTGCTAAGCGAGAAAATTCAACCAATCCCGGCGCTGACCGATACAGCGCTGCCATACCAGGATCCAGCATCTCTCCGGCGAGCTTGGTGGCCGTGTCCCACTCGGTTGTCGTCGGCAAGGGCTGCTCGCGCACCTCACATTCGTTGGGCACGTTGCCGATTTCGCCCTTGAACGGTTGGCCGAAGCGGTACAAGGAGCGATTGCTCTTGGCCAGCCAGGTCAGGATCACCAGGTCTTGCAGGTCTTCGCGCAGCCCGCGCCGGTCGGGAAGGTCCAGCCAACGGCGCAGATCGGTCACGGTGGGCTCGTGTCCGGACTGCTGGGCGATGTGTCGCGCAAAGTGCTGCGACCAGTCATCACGCAACTGCAGCGCCGCTTCGCCCACCTCGGCCAGATCGAGCCTGGGTGCGATGCGCTTGGCGTCATCCCGCAGGGAGGCTTCGAGTTCCACCCGATGGGCGGGCTTCTGGGCTGCCAGCACCATCAGATCCGCGAGGCGTTTGACCGCGATCGGCCTGGGCTCGGCATCAAAGTGCGGGTGGGCCGGAAACTCGTAGTCCAGCGCCTGTTCGGTCAGCTTCTCGAACGCATCTTTGAAGTTGGCCGCGACCGGGGGGCGCAAGACCAACGACGGATCCAGGCTGTAATAGTGCTCGTCGACCGTTTGCGCGGGGTCCAGCGCCTCTTGAGCCACGCTGTTGAGTCCGTAGGCTGAATTCAGGCAGTTGCGAATGAACTGGCGCAGTTGGTCCCGCTGGTTCGTCAGCAGCACGCGTGCCTGCTCACGGTCCGCCTGCGACAGTTGGCTTGCGTACTGATCGAGGTTGTTGCCACGCAGGACGAAATTGATGACCACCAGCCGGCCCAACTGGTCTTGGGTGTTGGGTGACAAGAAGGACGGCAGCCAGGCCATGGAGCGCCCGACCCGGCCGTCGTTGAGGAAGCCGTTGATCTTGGCCACATCGTCCTGCGGGCCATGCTCGGGTTGATGGTCGAACGGGAAGTCGACCAGGATGCGCCAGGTTCCTTCGCGCCCCTTCAGGGTGTCGAACGACTGTTCGCGGACATTGCCGAATAGAATCTCCGCGTTGCGGCGCGACCCGCGCCAACTGATCTCCAGTTCCGGCGGCAGCAGGCTGGAGCCAACATCGGCGAGTCCCAAACCATCGGTGATCAGTTGCCTGACCTCGGCCTGCCGGTTCCCCTGCGTGTCAAACCCCATCGCATGGGCCAGAATGGCGTCGGTGTCCACTTTGGCGACGTCCACCGACACGATCGGGTTCGGCGAGTCGTCGGCAATCTTGATCTCACCGGCCTGACCAGCCCAACGCTTGAGCTTGGTCAGTACCGTGATGCCCTCACTGCCGGGCACCGGCGTGCGAATGGTGCCGTGGTTCAGCGCCGCCAGCTTGGTCGGCGTCAGGTTCTTCAGGGCGTCTACCTCGGGGACCAAGGCGGCCAACACCAGGGTCTTGATGAGACGCGCGTCGTTTTGCAGAGCGGCCGCTTTCTTGGCGTCGGCCTTGCCCAGCTCGATGTCCTCCCAGGTCACGCCGTGCTGGGTTTCCAGAATCGGCAACAAGCGACGCCGCCAGAGTTGCTTGGCCTGCTCAAAGAAGAGCTTGATGCCGTGGGTGAAGGGCTCGTCGCCATCGGCGATCACGTCGAACAGATCGCCCACGGGGATCACGTCGCCAATCTCCAGCGTGTCGGCCTTGTCCACCAGCATCTGCTGCATCAGCTTGAGCGCCGTGCGCTCGCGCTGCAGCATCGACGACACGGCGATCAAGGTCTGAACCAGCGCCGGTGTGAACGGATACAGATCCTGCAACATCTGCTGATCGCCGTCGCGGGTCAGCAGGGTTTGCAGCACCTCGGGCTGGCTGCTGAGCAGCTTGTTGATCGCACCCTTGAGCAGCGCCTCCTCGGCCGGGCCGCGGGTGCGCAGCAAGCGCTTCTTGGCGATCTCCGGCAGGTTGCGGTCCTCCAGGTTCACCTTGTCGAAGCGCGCCTCCCACCATTGCAGCGTGTCGGCAAACGACAACTGCTCCGCACCGGGCATGTGCTCGCCAACCAGTTCGCGCAGATCGCGCTGGCGCGCCATGAAACTGACGATGGGGGTCGGTCGGTCGGCGTTGCTCGACTCGACCAGCTTCGCGACCTTTTGCCCCTCGCGGGCAACCCAGGCCACATCGGCCGCCCGACTGGCGAGCCAAAGAATGAACTCGTCCAGGAATAGGATAATGGCGTCATAGCCCAGATCCTTGGCGTGATGCGACATTGCCGATAAGCCTTCATCGAGCGATGTGTACATCTCGCGCTCGGAGGCCGACAGGTGGCTCACGCTGCCGAAGAAGGCGCGGGTCAGCGCCCCCACCAGTTGGAAGCGCTCGGGACTGCCAGGCGGCGCCTTCAGTGATGCATCGAACCTCGCGGCAGGCCATGGCTGCGCGAGATGTCCCCATACCGGTTTGCCATTGCCGGCCGCCCCCGGCTGACTGTTCAACGTTTCAAAGAATGCCTCTTCCCCCATCTTGGCGCGCAGCAGTTGTGCATCGTTCAGCAAGCCATCACGCTGATAGAAGCCTGGGCTCGAAGCGTCCGGGTGTAAGTGCTTCACGAGTTCCGCATACCCCGAAAACAGCACAGCCTCCAGGGTCTCTGAATTGGTCATGTGATACGGCACGACCAGGAACCGCTTACCCTGGGTCCAGCCGTTGTGCTTGGACACCACCGCGGCCAACTCGGGCTTGCCGCGCGCCGTGGCGTCGCCGCGCAGCAGCAGCGACAGGATGGCCATGAAGTGGCTTTTACCCGAGCCGAAACTGCCGTGCAGGTACGCGCCCTTGCTGATCCGGCTGTCGAGCGCGCCCTTGACCACCCCGAGCGCCTGATCGAAGCACTTCACCAACTGGGGCGTGGCGATATAGTCGCGCACGGTTTCCGCGGGGGCGCTCAGGCCATCCGTCAGCTTCAGTACGAAATCGCCCTGGCGGACCTGCTCTGGCAGGTCAAAGATCTCTCGCAGCTTCGGCATCTTATTCTATCCCTTATTGATTCGTGTCAGGTCGGCGCGGCTGCGCTGGGGCGTCTGCCGCGCGTGCGGCGAACGGGCGCTGGGGGTTGCCAGGCGCGCACCGCCGTGAGCGTCAGCCCGTGCTGGGCCAACTGCGCATCGAGCAGGCCCTGCAGGTAGTCACCGGTGCTCATGCCCAAGTCGTCGTCCATCTCGGGGTGCCATTGGTGGACCCACGGCAACAACTCGTCCAGGCCGGCCAACGCGGGCGTCAAGCGCGCCGCGTCCGCGCCTTCGCGTTGCAGCATCTCGTAGAGGTAGCCCGCCAGCGCCAGGGCGCGTGCCTTGGCGTCATAGCCGGCCCACAGCAGCATCGGGCTTGCGGCATCGCTGCTGCGCTCCAACCCCGGGAAGCTGACGAAGCGCTCCTTCGGCACATCCAGCGCCCCGCGGAGCTTCCAGCAGACGCCGTCGCGGTAGTCCTCCTGCTTGTACTTCGGCGACACGGGAATCGCACCGACTTCCGCCGCCTTGCGGCGCGCCTGTTCGTCCGTGATTTTCTCAGTCGCCGCCCCAGTCAATTGCCGGGCCACGTCCGCATCGATGGCATCCTCGCGCCGCTGCATCAGCCAGGTGTTCCGCCAGACCGCGCGCTTACGCAATCCGCTTTCGCCGTAACGCAGTGCATCCAGATAGGGCACGCTTGCCTGCTGCACCAACGCCAAAACGGTCGCATGGGCATCGCTGGCGATGCCAGCGTACAGGTCCAAGGCGCGTCGGAAGCCCTCGTCGCTGGAAAGCGCATCGACCAGCGCTCGCACAGACACCAGGCGCGGGGCGGGTTGCGGGTTTCGCGGCCAGAGGTCGGCGGCTTCCAAGCGGTTGAGTAGCCAGTCTTGCAGTGCAGCCTTCTCAAGCGAAGCCCACTCCGCACCAGCCCAGCGGCGCTTGTATTCAGGGCGCTCAATGAGGGCCAAGTCGCGCGATTGCTGGATCCTGGCGATGCGACCCTCCACCAGGGCCCGGTAGTCCGCCGGCCAGTGCGCGGGGCATTCCGTGATGGGTTGGGCGCCATGGCGCTCGAACCAGGTCGTCGCCGCGGTCCCGGCCGCCAACTGCCGAGCCAGCACAATCTCGAAGGCACGCTCGGCGAATTGAACGCCGGGAGGCTCGCCCGTGTAACACAGCGCCTCGTCCAGTACGCCATAGCTGCGGTAGACGTGCCAGTCCAATTCCTCCTGCCAGGCGATCATCTGACGCCGAATGTGCTCGGCCTCGTTCCTTGCGCCATCCAGTTCCACGCGGGTTGGTAACGCGACGCCGAAAATCGCCGCCGGCAGGCGAGCTGCCCGTTGAGTGGCCAGGTTGTCGATTCGCCTTGCGATATCGACAGGACGTTCCACCGCCACGGGGAACTGACCGATATTGGTACTGTTGTGTGCATAGAAGTCTTCAAATGCCGCCGTTCTTTGACGTGCCCCGTGCTGATCGACCGTACTCCCCTTGTTATGACATACCTGCTTGAACCAGAAACATGCCGTCGAAGAATTAAGTAGACCGAGGAGTCCTAAGTGGTCATCTAGAGTGCTGTTGGCGGGTAGCTTGATGACCGGCGCAGTCTGTTTGAAGACCTTATCGCCACGGTCGAGAACGAAGTGGTTGTGTGTAGCGACTTCGCCGAAGGTGAGTGAGTAAGGTGTGCGTAACTTCGCTGAGTAGAGTTCTTGCCACTCGTACCACTTGAAGCCTCGCTCTAACATCGGAGTACCAAAACGTTTCCGTTTAGACAAATTGGTACGGAAAGGCCAAAGAAAGCGGTAGGTAAATGGCAGTCCCTGGATCGACAGCAGCCGGAAATGCGCGTCGTAAAGCCAGACGGCTTCATTTCCGGCTAGCCCCCAATCGCGAATTAAATCCCCGGCAACCAATGACCGCGTCTTCTCAATTCCATGCCTAATGGCGTTCGATGAGGAACCGATCATGTAGACCTCGTCCTCCCCGGTGACACTACTAATACCAAGCTCAGTGGCGAGATCACTTAAACGCTCGCTTTCAGACTCTTCGATCGCGCTCTTAAGATCTGAAGCTCCCCCGCCCCCGACGCTCCACGGATGCTTGGCAAGCACTTCTCGACCAATGGCTGAAACGGTAACCCAAGCCGATTCTGAGCCAGACTGGTCCACTTGAGTAAGGATTGCCTGCCAAACAATCCCTTGCGCGGGATCGTCAGGCGTCGATGGTTCGCCTTCAATACCCAAAACTGCCCGCACCATTGGGGAGGCAGGAGGACGATTGCGGCCAAATAGAATCGCCGTGGGCGTGCCGTGACCAGGAATATACGCACCGGCCGTATCAATCAAATGAGTGAGATCGACTGTGGGAAAGAATGCCTCAACGAGTTTCTTGCCAAACTCGCGCTTCATGAATGTATTACCAACAATCAGGCCGACATAGCCTGCTCGCTGCGCGTTGTCGAGCGGCTTTGCCAACGCCCAGAATCTCTCGCAAAATGGCGCGACCAACGCATATTTGCCATGGCAACTGCAGAAGCGCTCGCGATACAAGGCTGAAACCGCACGATCCTTGACCGCGATATAGGGCGGATTGCCCACCACCGCCGCATACTTTCTCGCCAGGATCTGATTGGTCGCGGTCAAATCTTCCGCAGCAAATGCATGTTGATACAAATGGTCAGCAGCCTTCGCCAGATTCTCTTGCGGTGTAGTCAACCCGAGCGACAATTGCGCCCGCGTGTAATCGCGCTGGTCGAACCCATGCAGCAGGCTGTCGCCGGTCTCGATATGCAGATGGAAATCCGGAGCAAGTCGCAGCTTGTGCACCTGAGCCATCTTGAGCGCGGCCACCAGCAGTCGGAACCGGGCGATCACCACCGCGTAGGGGTTCAGATCGATGCCCGCGATGCGGTCCAGGGCCTCTTGCAAGGCCTTATTGACGTTGTCCGGCCGGTTGCGCAACCAGCGCGGGGCCAGCCGCTCAAAGGCGCCGAGCAGGAAGTGCCCCGAGCCACAGGTCGGGTCGATCAGATCGACTTCTTCCAGCGTGTAGATGTCGAGTGCAGGGGTCAGCGTCCGGTCCAGGATGAAGGACTCGATGAACTCCGGCGTCTGCAGCAGGGCGTAGCGCGCCCGCGCCGCCTCGGACAGGTCTTGGTACAGGTCGCCCAGGAAGCGGGTGTTCCAGTCGGGATCGGCGAAGTCATGAACCAGGGCGCCGCTGTCGGCATTGGTGGCCCGGAAGAGGCGCACCAGTTGCTTGCCAAGGTCGGCGGAGACCGGGGCCGTCAGCAACACGCGCTGGACCTTCATGACGTCCGACAGACCAGGCAGACGGCTCGCCACCATGAACACGTCGCGCAGGTAGTCGTTGTCCGAAGCGGTCGGGTGTTGCAGATAAAACGCGTCCTGTCGCGCCACGGCGGATTGCCCCCGGTCATCCGTGCCGGCGATCAGCGGCGCGTCGAGCAGGGCGTTGTCTTCGCAGAAGCGGACGAATACGCAGGCCAAGACCCAGGCCACGGCGGACTGGGTGAACTGCGCCTCGGACCAGGTTTCCACCGCCTCGGCGGTACGTCCGGCGTCACGGGCGGCCTGCCAGTCCGCCGTCAGGCGTTCCCTGTAGTCCGCGTGAGTGGCAAAGCGACCACGTAGATCGCGCTCCAGGTCGCGAACCTGAACCTTCAGGTCCGCCAGCAGTTTGGTGCGATTGATCATGACTGCCTTAAACCGCGTCCAGAGTGAAGTGCGAAATTTTCATGTTGTGTTGAACCTTGGAGATTTCCCAAGCCTTTGTGTGAACGCGATCTAAAATTCATCTGTTTTAATATCTTAGGTGATTGCCGGGAAACAATGTACCAACGTGTAGGGGCGACTTCAGTCGCCCCTAAGGCGATTTCCGTGAATAGGCATCCCGACTGCGCATGCGCAGAAAGCCTGTTGGGTTGTAGGGGCGAATGAATTCGCCCCTACACGGCGGTAGATCCTTTCCCGGAAATCACCTTAAACCGCGCCAGCTCCGACGATCGCCGATTCTACCGAGGCTAACCCAAGCCAAAAACCGCGCATATCCCGCCGGGCGCGGTTTAACCGCGGTGGGCGTTTTCGAGCCAGGCGCGGGGGATGCGACCGTAATCGGTGGTGTTGATGGTGACCGGAACGGCTTCGCCATCCAGCATCGGGCGGTCGTCAGGCGTCAGCGGGCTGGCAATCAGGGCAATCAGTGGTGGCCGCTGGCCAAACATGCAGGCCTCGGCCAGCTTGGCGAACAGCGGCATGCGCTGCCACCGCGCGGCCAGACCGAGATTCACCAGTACACCCGGCTGAGTGTCCCGCAGCAGTTGCGCTTCCACCTTGGGCCAGACTTCACCGAGCACGGTCGCGAAGTTCTGCGCATCCACCGAACCCGCGGGCGCGGCATCGGCGGCCAGCAGGATGTTCCAGTCCACGTCCCATTCCTTGGCCTGCGCCTCGAGCAGGGTGAGCACGACCGCGTCGAAGTCGATGACCTTCAGGCCAAAGCGCTCGGCTAGTTCGCACTGTGCGAGCGCAAGCCCCTTCGGGTCGACGGACAAGGTGAGCAGTTTGCCGCTGCGCAAGGTGTGCTTGATGCGTTCATCGATCTGCAGGGCGGCCTGTACATCCTGCGCTGTGGACGAGCGAGGCCGGCTGTGAGTGCTGAAACGGGTGATCTGTGTGGTGCCTGAAATAATACCCGCCGAGTAGAGCGTGACGAAGGCGCGCTTGGCGCCGTCCCAACTCACCTCCAGGCCGGCGTCCTTGAGCAGTTGTTCAAGCTCGGTGGGGCCAGGCAAAGGCGCTGCCTCGGGGTAGCGGGCATATATCCTGCGCCGGATGGTCTCCAGATCGAACTGACGCAAACCGAGCAACGAGTTGGTTGCCAGCTTGACGGCGCGGGCGGCAGACAACTGGGCTGGATAGAACTCAAGGCGCGAGGACAAAGCGGCTTGCCGGGCACACGCGGCCGCCAGACGGATCAGCCGATCCGAGCTCAAGCCGGCATCTCCCGCGGGCGGTGGAACCTGTGCCAAGGTGTCGGCCACCTGCTGTGACGACGGCAGTGGGTCTTGTTGCGCCAGGCGATCGGCCGCTTCGCCCAGTCGCACCGCGTAACCGGCGCGCACCTCGGGTGCGGATGGAAACAACCCTGCCGCTCCGCTGCCGGCGAGGGTGGCAACGACCAGATCGTCGCTTTGCGCGGCCTCGATCAGCGGCCGAACGATGGCGTCGCGCGTCACCAATTGCCAGCGGGCCGCTTGTTTGGTGCGTTCGACAGTGATGACGGCTCCGGTCAGTGCTTCGGCCTCGCCACGCCGGGCGGCGCCCGTTTGCACGCTGCCGCGCCGGGCCAGGAGTGCGGTGGCGATCTCGCCAACCGTCGCGATGCCGCCCAGCCCTGCCAAAACAAGGGCCACGTCGTCTCGCAGGTGGGTGACTTCCGGCTGACGCGACATCCGCTCCGCCATCGACTGCAACAGATTCTCCGGCAGTGGCGAGGCGTCGGCCGGTGCGCTCAAGCCGAGCCATCCCTCCAGGGCCTGGCGTTGTGCATCGTCACCCTTCTTCGGCACGAGTAAGGCGGCTGCCGCATCTACCGACAGTTTGGCGACGGTGGTGTCCGCGGGCTGTTCGTCCCTGGCCGCGCCTCCGCTGAACTGTTGGCGCAGCCGATCGGCAATTTGGTGCAATTCGCGCGCGACCGCCAGCGCAATGCCGCGGTGCCGGTAGAGGCGATTGCGCGGCAAGTCGGCCAGATCGCCCGCGGTCGCCAGTGCATCGTGGCCCACCCGATCAATGAGTTCGAGTTGCCGTGAATCCAGTTCGAGCGATCCGATCGGTGTGCTCGGCGAGATGCCGCCGTCGCTGGCCGTCGGCTCATCGCCGAGGGGCAACTCGATTTGTAGCGGTTGAGTGGCGTGGGTCGTGACGGGCCGTGAGACGTTCTCGAACACTTTGCGCCACTGACGGAGCATCTGCTCAGCGTTATCAAAGCGTTTGCGGTGGTTGCGGGCCAACGCCCGGACAAAGAAGTCGCGTGCCTGCTTGCGAATCGACGCATCAAAGCGTTCTGAATCAAGAACGATCTCTGATTTCAGCGTCGCCGGATCGGCACTGCCATCGCCCCATTCCGGAAGGGTCCCCGTGGCCATTTCGTGCAAGGTCAGCGCACACGAGTAGCGCTCGGCATACCCGTCCCACAGGCCGCGTTTGCGCAAGAAGGGGTCCATGTAGACCCGCGTCCCCGCGTTCAGGTCGGTGGCCGGGACTCCCGCCAGCGAGAAGTCAAACAGCGTGAGGGTGAGTCTTTTGCCCGGGCCTGGGCGGATGCCGATGTTGTCCGGCTTGATGTCGCGGTGGGGCACGCCCTCGCGCTCCAGGTACTCCACGACCGAAATCAGCTCCTCGCCGAACCGCTGCAGCAGGTCCAAACCCAGGCGCCCCTCTTGGCGCAGGCGCTCACCAAGCGTTTCCTCGCCCGCCGAAGACAGGAACAGGGTCGCCAGCCCCGCGACTTCAAAGCGCTCAAAGCACTGGACGATGTTCTGGTGGGGCTGCAGCCTGACCAGCGTCTCAGCTTCGCGCTTGAGTCGCTCGTTGAACTCCGGCTCCAACGCGATCTTGAAAACGCCCTGGCGCGGTTGGCCGGCGCTCTTGCGGCGGACCTCCAGTGCCAGACTGGTGCCACCCTTGCCGAGTCGCCGAATGACTTCAAAGCCGTTGAGCTCATTTCCGGTGTTGGCTTCCAGCGGCGACGCCGGCGGTGATGCAGGCGCGGTCAGCGCGTCTTCGAGGGCTTCTTCGGCCTTGTCGAGAGCCGCCAAGAATTCGTTGGTCGAACTGAATCGATCTTCGGGCGTGGGCCAGGTGGCGAACTGGATGAGTTCCTCGATCTCGGCCAGGCACCCGTTGACCATGGCCGACAACGTCAGTCCAGGCCCTTGTTCGCACTTCGTGACCAGCTCGTCGCCGCTGATGGCAGGAGGCTCGCTCGCGAGCACGAAATAGGCGATGGCGCCGAGCGCGAAGAGGTCGAGCTTGATGGCGTCCGGCCGGGGCGCGGTGCGGGCTTCAGGCGCGAGGTAGATCGCTTGAGCCACTGGATCCGAAAGCATTTCGACATGCAGCGCTCCCGTCGTCTCGCCCTCGGCTTCCTGCAACTGCCGCGTCGCGATCTGCCAGTCGAAAAGGGTGACATCGAACGCAGTGGTGCCGAGGGTCCTGACCATGATGGTCTGCGGCGACAGGCCCCGGTGGTAGAGACGATAGCGATGAGCCGCATCCAGTGCTTCGGCAATTGCGCGGACGAGCTTCAATCGCTGCCAAAGATCGAGGGACTCCCCGTGCGCCCGAATGAAATGGTCGAGTCGCTGAAGCCCTTCGTCATACTCAAAGATCAGGGCAGGCCCATGCTCGCTGTCGATGAAGTCCGAGGCGCGCAGGATGCCCGGATGGCGGATGCCTTCGAGCAACTGAAACTCGCGTCGCGCGGCGTCGGCGAGCATGGAGCGCTGTGCGGCAGTGAGCGTGCGCTTGGCGGTGTAGAGACGAACACGTCGGCGCACGTTGGTCAGCGATACGTGTTTGGCCAACCAGTCCTGGTGAAAATCGGTCTCGGCAAGGACTTGTTCGAGTTGGTAATCCCCGACGCGCCGGCTCTGCTGCGGCGGACGGATGCCAATGGCTTCCAGAGCCCGATGGATCGACGTTGCCAGATCGCGGTCGATTGGCTGCGCACTGGCGACCGGAGCCGTCTCATCGAACAGTTTGTTGGCGATGTCAGCCCGCAAATAGACATTTTCGCGAGCAGGACCGGTGAGCTTGCACCGTTGCGCGGGGTCGGACAGAAAGACCAGGGACTGGATGTAGGGTGTGCGGCGTTTCTGAACGGTCAGTTGCCTGCGCAGCAGCGATGCGAGCTTCTTTGCCTTGCGGTTCGTCAGCAGCAGGGGGTTATCGTCGAAGTACTCCCGGCCGCCATCTCGCCAGATCCAAGTATGCGAATCGCCACCGATCTCCCCAGGCCGGCTCTTGATCTCAACGAGGAAGATGCTGTAGCGCGAAATGATCAGCAAGTCGCCTTCGTTGATGCTTCCGTCGTCGGCGACAAACTCGAAATTGCTGTAGGCCCGGAACGGTTCGCGGTTTGGCAGCGCGCGCTGAATAAAATCGAGCGCGTCCTGCTCCCACGGAAACTGGGACGGCGAAATGGTCTTCCAGCGTCCACTCATCCGCAGCCTCCGATCCTGGTGAGGCAGCGCGTACGTCGATGATCGGTCGCACTCAGCCTTCCTCTGTTGCTTGGTGAAGAATTCATATCATATTGTTTTTCTAACTGTCTTCGTTCACTTTCGCGGCCATTGATCCGTTGCTGGTCGGGTGACCGGTAGCCCGGCGCCAACACGGCATTGCGCACGCCGTAGATCGCAAGATGGTCCTTCAGCCACAACCGGTACTCGCGGCCCCGCAGATCGGCAAGCTCTCAGGTAGACAGTCTGACAGGATCGGTCCGGGTAGAAAATGCTTGGTCCGCTCGTTGCGGAGAGTCTATGGATCGCCTTAGAATCCGCCTATCGTAACTCTATGTTTTTATATCAATCGCATTTTGCAGCATTTTGATGAGCACTGACTCAACTTGAGGTGAATCAGCATGAATAACCGTCTCCCCCTTGGTCTCATCGCCGCCGCGGCCCTGGCCTGCACGACGCCGGGCGCGTTTGCGGCCAACCCGTTCGACGAGACCTTGAGCCTGCTCGGCATCTCCTTTCAGGTCACCAGCGCCAATGCGGCCCAAGGCAATTCGGTGGAAGTCCAACCGGCGGGCCTTGAGATCGACAACACCAAGCTCGTCTGGCCGGTGACGGGGACTGTCGTACGCGCCGAGGTGGCCGATATCAATGTCGACGGCTCACCGGAGGTGTATGTCTATGTCCGGGAGCCGGGGGCGGATGAGCGCATGTCGCTGGTGGCGTACAGCGCCAACAAGAAGAAGTCGATGAGCATGATCTTTCTGCCGCCGCTCGGCGAGGTCCCCGGCGCCGAGCAGGGCTATTGCGGCCATGGCGACATGGCCACCCTCGAAGGCGTGTTCGCCTACCGGTTTCCACTCTGCGGCGAGGATGGCAAGCGGACCGGCAAGATGCGCCAGCTTCAGTACAAGCTCACACCCGGCGAGGCCGGCTGGACCCTCAAACTCGACCAGATGGTCGAGTTTTGAAAAAGTGCCAGGAGGCCAGCAGTTCCAAATTTGGGTGGCCCCCGCCAACAGCGTGTCGGCAGCGAGGCCAAAGGTGGATGCGCTGCGCTTATCCACCCTACGAAACCGGCTTCGTTGTAGGGTGGATAAGGCGCGCCGCTCGGTGTTAGGGACCCGGTACGTCGGTTGCGCGCGCCGCATCCACCAGAGGTTGCGCGATGCCGCCCAAATTTGGAATTGCTGGCCAGGAGGCTGTTGGACTAGTCGAACGCCGGCTTCGGTTATACTCCGGCCCTTGATGCTGCTTCACGCTTCCAAGAACCGCTGCTGAAACAAGGGCTGCCCTGACCGTCGGGCGGCCACTGGCGTGCAGCGCGGTTGGCTGCCGGCTGCCATCCCGCCACCCAATCAACGGGCCTTGGAGTCACCCCCGAGGCCCGTTTCCTTTTATCCGCCAACAGACCCGGTTTCTTATGCCACAGAATCTGTCGATTGCCGAGCAGGCGCTGCGCGATGCCGCGCTTGAGTACCATCGTTGCCCGAGCCGGGGCAAGATCTCAGTCACACCGACGAAGCCGCTGTCGAACCAGCATGACCTGTCGCTCGCCTACTCGCCCGGCGTGGCCTACCCCTGCCTCGACATCCAGGCCAACCCGGCACTCGCGGCGGAATACACATCACGCGGGAATCTGGTCGGCGTTGTGACCAACGGCACCGCGGTGCTGGGTTTGGGCGACATTGGCCCTCTGGCCGGCAAACCCGTGATGGAGGGCAAGGCCTGTCTCTTCAAGAAATTCGCGGGCATCGATGTGTTCGATATCGAACTGGCCGAGCGCGACCCCGACAAGCTGGTGGACATCATCGCCGCGCTGGAGCCGACCCTGGGCGGCATCAACCTGGAGGACATCAAAGCGCCGGAATGCTTCTACATCGAGCGTGAGCTCAGCAAACGCGTCAATATCCCGGTTTTCCATGACGATCAGCACGGCACGGCCATCATCTCCAGCGCGGCATTGCTCAATGGCCTGGAACTGGTCGGCAAGGATATCGGTCGCGTGAAACTGGCGGTGTCCGGTGCCGGCGCGGCGGCCATCGCCTGTGTGGACGTGATGGTGGGTTTGGGCGTGAAGCGCGAGCACGTTTTCATGGCCGATTCCAAGGGCGTGATCTACGCAGGCCGACCCGGCGGCTTCGATGAATCCAAGGCCCGCTATGCGCAAACCACCGAGGCCCGCACACTGGCGGATGTCGTCAAGGACGCGGACGTTTTTCTCGGCTGCTCCGCGCCCGGCGTGCTGACCGTGGAAATGGTGAAAACCATGGCCGCGCAGCCCATCATCCTGGCCCTGGCCAACCCCGAGCCGGAAATCCGCCCCGAACTGGCCAAGGCCGCCCGGCCCGACTGTATCATCGCCACCGGCCGCTCGGACTATCCGAACCAGGTCAACAACGTCCTGTGCTTCCCCTATATCTTTCGCGGTGCACTCGACTGCGGCGCCACCCGGATCACGCCGGAGATGAAACTCGCCTGTGTCCGCCAGATCGCCGATCTGGCCAAGAGCGAGACCAGCGATGAGGTGGCCGCCGCCTACGCCGGGCAGGATCTGACCTTCGGACCCGAGTACCTGATCCCCAAGCCGTTCGACTCGCGCCTGATCCTGCGGATCGCACCCGCCGTGGCCCAGGCCGCCGCCGACTCGGGAGTCGCCACCCGCCCCATCCTCGACATGGATGCCTACAAGGAGACGCTGTCGCGCTTCATTCACCAGACCAGGATGCTCATGCGCCCGGTGTTCAACGCCGCCAAGGCCTTGCCGGACGGCTGTAAGCGCGTCGCCTATTCCGACGGCGAGGACGAACGGGCGCTGCGTGCCGCCCAGATGGCGATCGACGAACAGGTCGCCCGGCCCATCCTGATCGGACGTCCGGCCGTCATCGACGCGCGCATCGCCAAGGCCGGCCTGCGCATGCGCCTCGGGGTGGACGTGGAGAACATCAATCCCGAGGATGACCCGCGCTTTCGTCAGTACTGGGAGCATTACCACCAGCGGATGCGCCGCAATGGCGCCACA
>Ga0247836_1003542_pt1 | contig 20768 bp, 19 predicted proteins | sample LaCruzMarch2015__4_FD_187116 | JGI IMG/M metagenome (GOLD analysis project Ga0247836, IMG submission 187116) | Freshwater microbial communities from meromictic Lake La Cruz, Castile-La Mancha, Spain - LaCruzMarch2015_14m | ecosystem: Environmental > Aquatic > Freshwater > Lake | place: Spain... | reverse complement strand
AGGCGTGTTGCGTTGCAGGTCCGATCCATCGCGACCCAGCCCCCGCGCACGGCCATCGCTGAAGGCGCGTGCCGGATCGTGGCACGAGGCGCAGGAGCGCGTGCCATCGCCAGAAAGCCGGACATCAAGAAACAACTTAGCGCCGAGGGCCGCCTTGGCGGCCTCCACAGCGTTGCTTGCAGCAGCGAGGTTTGCCGCCGGCCTCGCAAAAATCGAACGCCAGACGGCATCGCGCGCAGGAGCGGCTTTTGCAGGGTTACCAGCAACAGCACCCGCCGCAACGCTCACGATCAGGGCGCAGGACGCTCCAACCAAAGCGCTCCAGGAGGAAGGCGGGCAGAGCATGCGCTCGCGCCACTGTCTGGCGGCCATTAAAAGAACTCCTCACGGTTGGCACAGACACTTGTTCCCCGGAGGCAACACCACCCGAACCCACCCCCGCAACCCTTTCCGGAAAGACGTGCTATTTCATAGCAATATCTCGTTTCCAAGGCAGACTTCAAGACGTGCGGCCGTGCAACGAGCACCCGACTTTGCGTGTCACAATCACCACAAGCGGACGGCAGATCGGGCGCAACCCCTTGACCCAATGTTCCGCCTCTCGCATGAAAGGGGCGTGGGCAAAGGGCTTGGCTTTTAGTGCGTCGAGGTCACGATCAAACTACACGGCTCCGCTCGGTTCAGCGCATGAGACTTACCAAAACCTGAAAAAAACGGCCGCATCGCAAGGGGCCATTGGTGGGCTGCAAGCCTCAGCGAATGACTGCCTACAGCAATGCCTCAATTGACGCATAAATGACCACCCAAAGGTGGTATCGCAATTTCTGCAGGTTTTTCGGGGGATTTAATGTCGCGAGTTGACCAGCCGGCCGGATTTGCGCTTGCATCTGGCGTCCAACACCCTGTGACGTTCGCGTGGGTCGTGAGGAGGCTGGCACTAGGCGCTGCCATTCTTTTCGTGGCCATAGGCTCGCTCGCTTGGCTCACACATGCCTCTATTCAAGAGGCCGGCGCTCAACTCTCCCCCGCAGAAACTGCAACCACACCATAGACAGAACTTCTTTTAGCGTTTTTAGTAGTGATCTGCGGCGCGGGGCGTACAGCAGAGACTTGATCTGCGGGCCGCGCTGAAGGGAGTTCAAACGCTGTGATCTCTACTCAGCTCGTGGTTCTGCTTCTGGTCGTAGCCGCGCTCGCGTTTTTCGCAGGCTATCAATTGGGCCGCCAATCCAGTGGCGGGCTGGTGTCTTCCCAGCCGGGACCCGGCACGAATTACGGTGAGACCGGCGGAAATTTGCCGCCCCCGACCGCGCCAGCGTCTCCCCTTCCGATGCCCCGCACGCCTGAGCCGCGCACGCCGCGCGGTGCGCCGCCTCCCGCTTCAGCCGGAGGTGGTTCAGCGGCTTCGGGTAATTCCGCACAAGGAACAGAGCCCAAGCGCCGCTCCGCTCCGCCACCGGCACGCGCGGGGTTGCTCGATCCGGGCAACGACAGAACCAAGACTTAACCACCGCCCGCAGTTTTGATGAGCTGTGGCTTGAGAAAAAGCGACGACGGTGAAAGCGGCATGAGTGAGAAGCCAGAGACAAGATGGGGCCGGATCGGGATCGTCATCGCAATTGCGACCGCCATGGCGTTGATGGCGACCTATGCGGTGCTCAGCCTTAGCAACAGTTCCGGCCGCGATCGTCTGCAAACCGCGTGTGCCTCCCTGCTCAACGTGCTCAACCCGCCAGGCTCCACATTCGAGCGCGTTGGTGCGAACATGAGCGCGAGCGACACCGTTGCGCGGCTGCTCTACGTGATCAACCGTCCCGGCGCAGGCCCAAGCCGCGCAGTTATATTGTGTGCCTTCGAAGACGTTCCAGTTTACGGGCAACATCCCAAGCTGGTCGCCGTGTCCCTGAATGGTCTGCAATTGGGGCCAGCGCGCCTCAGCTTCTTGAACCGCTTTTGGCTGCAATCGGTTGAATCCGCAGCTGCCCTGCCGTCGGGGGCACCCGATTTAGAGCAAAAATCCTGACACTTGCAGGGCAACCGTCCCTGCTTGAGTGATGTTCTGCTCCCTGCGGCAAAGTCACGATCGCGTCAAGACCTTGATTGCGCCGGGTGCTGGTGTCTATCATAGCCGATCTCAGAGCAGCGTCTGCTGAGGCGCACGGCGGCACGACGCCGGCGAGATGGGGAGCGACGAGGTGTCGGAACAGCAGAAGCACTTTCCAGAATTCTACGTTACAGCCCCGCAACCCTGCCCCTATTTGCCCGGCCGCCTTGAACGCAAACTCTTCACGCACCTGACGCGCGACAAACCCGCCGGCCTCATCGATAACCTTTTAAAGGGCGGGTTCCGCCGCTCACAGAACATTGCCTACATGCCCTATTGCGAAGGCTGCCATGCCTGCGTCTCGACGAGAGTTGTCGTGGCGGATTTCGAGGCCACCGGCAGCTTTGCGCGCGTCCTCGCCCGCAATCGCGATATAACCGCCAAGCGCGTCGCAGCGGTGCCGACGGCCGAACAGTATTTGCTGTTCCGCCGCTACATCGATGCGCGCCATGCCGATGGCGGCATGGTCGACATGTCGGTGATGGATTTTGCGACCATGATCGAAGAGAGCGTCATCAAGACATTCGTCACCGAATACAGGATCAAGCCAGAAAATCCGCTTGAGCCAGGTGTCGGCGAGGGGCCGTTGGCCGCTGTCGCGCTCTGTGACCGGCTGTCTGACGGCATCTCGATGGTCTACAGTTTCTTCGATAGTGATCACGCTGCGCGCAGCCTCGGCACGTACATGATCCTTGAGCATATCGACCAAGCCCGCCGCCTGGGCTTGCCGTATCTTTATCTCGGCTATTGGATCGAGGGCTCACGCAAGATGAACTACAAAGACCGTTATCACCCGCAAGAGCGCTTGGGTCCGAACGGCTGGGTCAGAGTTTGAACATCTACGATCTGCAGCACTTCCTGTGCGCCGCAGGATATTCTCCGCATCGCACGAGCATCGGCCTTTAAGGGGCAAAGCCTTGAGCCGGTGGCGGACCGGCCTCAGGATCAATCGCTTCGGGGCCGAACGCGCGCCCGTCGCGCTTGTAGATGTCAGGACGGAACTGCACCTGGCCGTTGGCCTCAGCCCAAGCCGTGATGTAAGTAAAATAAACCGGCACCGGACGTGACAACGTCAAATCGAGCGCTTGTCCCTCCTGTAGAACGGCGTCGACGCGGCCCGGCTGATCCCAGCCCACTTCATAACGCGCCAGCCATTCGACAAGTTTGAACACGTCCTGCACACGCACACAGCCTGCACTGAAGGGGCGCGCGCGCTGCTGGAACAACGGCTTCATCGGCGTGTCGTGCATGTAAACGCCGTGCTCGTTCTGCATGTCTATGCGCACAAGACCCAGCGCATTCTGCGGACCTGGATCCTGGCGGAATTTGATCTTCGATGCGTCGGCCTGATTCCAATCGATCGCCGCCGGATCGAGTTCGGGGCCATTGAAATCGCCGCTGATCACCCGGATCTGTTCTTTCAAAATATAATCCGGCTCTTTGCGCAGGCGCGGAATGATGTCGAGCTGCGCCACGCTGTCCGGCACTTTCCAGTATGGGAAGAAGTTGAGGGCCTTGATATTGGTGCGCAGCGAGGGCGTATCACGGCCTTCGCGGCCCACAATAACGCGATGGCGCTGCTGCACCTGAAAGCGATCGACCGCTTCGAGCTGGTAGGCCGGCACGTTGACGAGCACGTAGCGCTCATCTGGCGGCTGACGCAAAAGTTCAACGACGCGCTCGTAGTTGGTCTTCAGTTGCTGCAGCCGCTCCTCGGCCGTGATGTTGAGAGCAGCGAGCGTCTGTTGATCGACCCGGCCCGTCGGGCGCAAGCCATTGCGCTCTTGGAAGCGAAGGACGGCAGCCTCGGTCACGGAATCGAAATTGAAGTCGCTCGAATATCCGCCCTTTGACACGAGATCGCCTGTCGCGGCCAGCCGCTGGCGCAGTAACGGCAAACGCTCGTCGTCATCGCCGGGCCGCATCGTCCGCGTGCCGGGAATAACGGGCCATCCGCCCCTGTTGGCGATTTTCTCGTACTTGACGATTGCGCGTGAGATTTGCTCGGCCATCTCATCACTGCGCCACGGTAGATCGTCGGGCCGCAAATCATTCAACGGGTCGGGCTTTAACGGCTGGCGTACAGGTCGGTCGCTGTCGGAATAATTCGGCGAACCAAATCCGTTGATGCTCTCCCACCAGTTTGCGGAATCCTGCGCACCCGCGGACGAGATGACGGCGCACTGAAATCCAAGCACGATAGCGGCCACGCGCCCTGCGCGGGCTAACGTAGCACCTTTATCCCACGTTGAGCACCGCAGCGTCATTCTGCTCTGACCCGTCATCAACAACCCTTTGGTATCCGTGCCAACAGTCAAATTCGGCTCGCTTCAAAACGCGCCGATTGGACGGCGCACTCCTCAATCCAAGCCTGATGCATATGGCTAATCCGTGTCTCCATACCAAGTCCCCAAAGTGACAGCCAAACTCATTCCGGATGCGACCTGTGTTGCAATAGCATCGCAGCATTGCGATTGACGCACATCTCGGCGGCTAGAAGTGATCCCAACCAGAGTTCCCGAGCTCAATAGCCCGGCCATCTGGCCCCACCAGCATAACGTCCCGTGCTTGCGAAAAGATCCCGAGCGAGGCAACGGGCACACCGGCGGCTTCTGTAGCGGCGCGAAAGCCAGCGGCTGCACTCTCTGGTACAGCACAAATGATTTCGTAGTCATCGCCGCCCGCCACGATGGCTGTCAGAAGGGCCGGGTCGTGGTGAAGGGCCGCACGAGCTGCTGGAGACAACGGAAGGGCGGCTGCCTGGACGATTGCCCCTATGGAACTCGTCTCGCACAGACGCCCCAGGTCTTTCATGAGCCCGTCAGACAGGTCCATGGCCGCCGTGGCGAAGTCGCGCAGAGCAGGCGCCAGGGCCAAGCGCGGCTGTGGCCGCAGATAGCGCTGCGCCAAATGATCAGCCTCGACGGCGTTGAGCTGCCAGTTATGAGCGAGATGCGGGGACTGACGCAGCAGCAACCCGAGCGCACTGTCGCCCAGCGTGCCGGAAACAAACAGGTGATCGCCCGGCCGCGCGCCGCTGCGCAAAACCATGCGGCCCTTGGGAACATGACCGAATGCGGTAATGGTTATGGTGAGGGGACCCGGCCGTTTGTCGGTATCGCCGCCGGTCAGCCCAAGCCCGAACGCCGTTTGTGCGGCATCCAACCCGGCAGCAAATGCCGCCATCCAATCTCGCTGCGGTGCCTCGGGAAACGACAACGCCATCTGATAGGCAAAGGGCACGGCACCCTTTGCGACGAGATCCGAGACATTCACTGCAAGAGCCTTCCAGGCAACATCCCCTGGCGCATCGGACGGAAAGAAGTGCACGCCGGACGCCACCGCATCCGTCGTCACAATGAGGTCAGTGCCGGGAGGGGCCACCAGTAAGGCGCAATCATCTTTGAGGCCAAGCGCCCCGGGCACCCTGCGCGCTAAGGGCGCAAGATAGGTCGCAATCAGGTCGCCTTCGCTGCTCACCTCGGCCGCCACGCGGATCTCATCCCTTCAAGCTGTCCAGAAATGAAAGTGCAAGCGCCGGGCCTTGTAGGGCTCCAGGGTGTCGAGGGAAACGAGAACCCAATAGCGCCCTGGCGGAATCGCAACTTTGGCGATGTCGCCGCTTATCCAGTTGCCCACTTCGATGCCGCCGGATGACACGTCGAATGCCGCCGACGCTGCCGGAAGTAGAGGTGGAAAGCCCGCTAAGCCTGGGGCCGTACAACCAGTGATTTCAATCGTCACATCGGGCGGCACGGTTCCATTGTCATCCCAGGCCGTGGTGACGTTGATCTCTCGATCAGCGAAATTCACCAATGTTCCGCCCACATCGAACTCTCGAAGGGTGGCACCAGCTTGAACCAGACTGATCTGGAAGTGAGAGACGCTATGTGTGCGGCTGTGCAAAACATCTGGCATCTCTTGCAGTTCCGCCGCACGCAGCCTCTGGAGTTAAGCCTCGAATTCCTTAGCGCGCAAAGTGTGCGCGATTTTATCGAGCATGCCGTTGACGACCTTGGGCTCTTCTTCGTTAAAGAAGGCGTGCGCCACGTTGATGTATTCATTGATGACGACGCGCGCGGGAACATCCTGCCGTTCCATCAGTTCAAAAACCCCCGCTCGCAGGATGGCGCGCAAAATGCTGTCAACGCGCACAAGCCGCCAGCCAACCGCCAATTGCTCGTCGATCATCGGATCGATATCGCGCTGACGGCGTACAACCCCGCGCAGAATGTCCGCAAAGAACGTGGCGTCGGCACCCTCAAGGCCAATGGAATCGGCGCCTTCCGCGTCGGGCGCCTGATTGAGACGCTGCTCGACGAATTCTTCGATCACATCGGAGAGATCCGTTCCGGCCATGTCCATTTGATAGAGAGCTTGCACAGCCGCAAGACGCGACACGCTGCGCGGTTTAGGGCCGGCATCGGATGACGCCTTGGTGCGTTTCGCGGCTGTCATGATTGAAACGCTCCGGCAGACTGCGAAAATTGAGTTTTGAGCCAAATGAGACGCAAGCACGCCCGCGCCGCATCCCCGCCCTTGCCGGCTGCCCCGCCTGACGCACGTGCCAGGGCTTGAGCTTCCGTATCGACGGTTAGGATACCATTTCCAAAGGCAATGCGGTGGTGAATAACGGTCTCCATGAGCCAATGATTTGTGTTGTTGCAGACAATGTCATAGTGCGCCGTCTCGCCGCGAATGACACAGCCGAGCGCGATGGCCCCGGCATAGCGCTTTTTTCCAGCGCCTCCAATCAAGCCGGCTTCGACGGCAGCCGCCAAAGCCTGAGGGATCTCGAGGGCACCTGGAACGGCAACACGATCGAACGTGCAGTTTGTGCTGGCAAAAACTTCGGCAGCGCCCGCAACCAGCTGTGCCGTGACGGTCTCATAATAGGGGGCCTCAATGATTAGCAAATGCTGACCTGTTGCCAATGCCAAGGCATCTGCGGTTTGACGTGCCGCCTGAGGTGTTCGCTCGACCATTTTTGCTTATCCGATCCTGCGGGTGCCGGTGATGCGCAGGCCGAACGCCTCGAGCCCGACATAGACGTGGCTCGCCGAATTTGACAGCAGCACCATGTCACGTACGCCCAGATCCCGCAAAATTTGCGATCCGACACCGATTTCAACTTGCCGCTTTTCGCGGGTGGTCTTTTCGCTGGCAGCGGGCGCCGCCCGGCGCTGAACCCATTCCGACACGCTTTTGGGTGCGAGATCCCGGATCAGCACCACAACGCCGCGGCCTTCCTCTTCGATAGCCCGCATCGACTTTGCGACATACGAACCGGCTTCTTTTTCGCCGTCGATGCCCAACAGGTCGCCGAGCAAGTTGACCGCATGGACGCGCACCAGAACCGGACCGGGCTTTGTCAGGTCACCTTTAACAAGCGCCAAGTGTTCGACAGGCTCAACCGTGGTTGTGTAGACGTGCATCGTGAAGTCGCCGCCAAACGCGCTTGTCACCGGCGTTGTCGCCAGCCGCCGTACAAGCTGATCGTGCTGCAAGCGGTAGGCGATGAGGTCTTCGATGGTGCCGATTTTGAGGTTGTGCTTCTTGGCGAACGGCACGAGATCGGGCATGCGCGCCATGGTGCCGTCATCGTTCATGATTTCACAAATGACGGCTGACGGATAAAGCCCTGCCATGCGCGCCAGATCGACCGAGGCTTCCGTGTGACCGGCGCGGATTAGCACGCCGCCTTCGCGCGCGATCAACGGAAACACATGCCCCGGCGATACAATATCCTGATGGCTTTTTGTCGGGTCAATCGCGGTGGCGATGGTGCGCGCGCGGTCGCGGGCGGAGATGCCGGTTGTAATGCCCTCGCGCGCTTCGATCGAGGGCGTAAACGCGGTGCGATTGCGCGACGCATTCACCGGCACCATGAAGCCTAGGCGCAAATCGCTCGCGCGCTGCTGCGAAAGCGCGAGGCAAACCAATCCACGGCCGTGCATGGCCATGAAGTTCACCGCTTCGGGCGTTGCCATTTGCGCGGGAATAATGAGATCGCCTTCGTTCTCGCGGTCTTCGGCATCGACCAGCACAACCATGCGGCCGTTGCGCATGTCGTCCAAGATCTCATCGATCGTAGACAAGAATGCGTGCGGCGCGGCGTTTGGTCGAGGATTGGCGGTCAACTTTTGAACTCCATAAGGCGAGCAACATAGCGCGCGAAGACGTCGACTTCCAAATTGACGCTCTCGCCCGCGGTTTTGGCCCCCCAGGTCGTCACCGTCAAGCTGTGCGGAATGAGATTAACCCCAAAGCGGGCGCCGGACACTTCATTTACCGTCAAGGACGTGCCATCCAGCGCCACCGACCCCTTGGGCGCAATGTAACACGCGAGGTGCTCGGGGGCTTCGAACAGGAAGCGGCGGCTGTCGCCGTCGGGCGTGATCGAAATGATTTTTGCCACCCCATCGACGTGACCACTCACCACATGGCCACCCAGCCGGTCACCGGCGGCGAGCGCTTGTTCGAGGTTGACGCGGCGGCCAGGCTTCCAGGTGCCCAGCAGTGTTTTTGACAACGTCTCGTTCGAGACATCGACCTTGAACAGGCAACCATCGCCATCTGGCACGATCGATGTCGCAGTCAAACACACGCCGTCACAGCAGACCGACGAGCCGGGTGCCACGGAAGCGGCCGGATAGTTCGTGCGGATCGTAAACACCCCGCCGTTGATAGCCCGGACTTCTCCGGTATCGGTGATAAGGCCTGTGAACATCGCCCGTGATCCTTCCTGCGGTTCAACTGTCATGATGCGCTGCCGAACGCGGCTTTGCGAAACGTATAGTGCGTATCGGGTCCGAGCGCGCGCTGATCAATCAATGCGAAAGGCGTATCGCCAAGATGGGCGGCGAGTGCCGTTGCCGCAGCTTCGGCAGAGGAGCCAGCCATGAACAGGGCGACCTCATCGGCAAGTCCTGCGGCTGCAAACGCACGCCAGATTGCAGGACCGCCTTCCACCAGCAGCCGCGTGACACCACGTTCGATAAGGGCCTCCATGACGGCGGGCAGCCACAGGTGATTTGCAACTTCGTTGACACTGATGACTTGCGCGCCCTTGGCCTCAAACGCCGCACGCTTCGTTGCGTTGGGCAGCGGCCCGCACACCAACCACACAGGAACATCGCGCGCAGAGGCAACAAGGCGGCTTTCAAGCGGCACATCGAGTGTGCGCGACATCACCACACGAATGGGGGATCTGGCCAGAAGCCCAGGCAGCCGGCAGGTTAATTCCGGGTTGTCGTCGCGCACCGTACCCGAGCCTACGAGTATGGCGTCCGATTGCGCGCGCAACAGGTGCCCATGAGCGCGCGCGGCCTCGCCTGTCACCCACAACGGCTTGCCCTCGATGCCGCGCGCCACGTGTCCGCTCGCATTGAGTGCCAACTTCAGAGTGATGAATGGGCGGCGCTCGGTGACACGCACAATATGCCCGCGCGTCAACCAGCGCGCTTCGCTGGCACCGATGCCGCGAACCACGGCTATGCCAGCGGCTCTGAGCTTATCGAGCCCGCGTCCGGCAACGCGCAGATCAGGATCTGAGATCGCAACCACGACACGCCGGAAGCCCGCCGCAATCACGGCATCTGCGCACGGCGAGGTTTTACCATGATGCGAACAGGGCTCGAGCGTGACGTAAAGTGTTGCCCCGCGTGCACGTTCACCGGCGGCGGCAATCGCAGTCGTCTCGGCGTGCGGCCGGCCGCCCGGTGCCGTGACGGCGCGAGCGATGACTTCGCCTGTCGCCTCATTGGCAATCACCGCGCCGACAGACGGATTGGGCGCCGTGCGGCCAAGACCCCGGCGCGCCATAGTGAGCGCAATCGCCATCATGTGGCGATCGAATGTGCCGTGGTCGCTCATCGGGTGTGTCAGTGCTTCTTCAAAGTGGGAGCCGGGCTGGCTGTTTCCACGACGGCATCGTCGCGCGCAATCTCGCCCAGAAATTCGTGGAAGTCAGCCGCCTCACGGAAGTCCCGGTAAACGGAAGCAAAGCGAACGTAAGCGACCGGATCAAGCCCACGCAAGGCTTCCATCACGTATTCGCCGATGATGGACGAGGCAATTTCATTTTCTCCGGCGCTCTCCAACTGGCGCACGATGCCCGACACCATGCGCTCAACGCGATCGGGATCGAACGGCCGCTTGCGCAACGCCACTTCAATTGATTTGACGAGCTTATCGCGGTCAAACGGCACCTTGCGGCCCGAACGCTTGACCACGGTTAATTCGCGTAGTTGCACGCGCTCGAATGTGGTAAAGCGGCCGCCGCAGTCAGGGCAGATGCGGCGGCGGCGGATCGAGGCATTCTCGTCCGTCGGGCGGCTGTCTTTCACAGCCGTATTTTCGCACGCACAGTAGGGGCAGCGCATTCGTCAAAAACTCCGCGTGTTTCAAGAGCGCGTGGGCGGCGGGTATCGAGCGCAAATCGCCCCTGCGCCGTCAACGCATACGGCTTGGCGCGCCTGCCGCCAAGGGAAATAAGGGGGAAGGTTTGGAAGGGGTATGGAGTTCTGCTATGGGCCAAGGCCAGACATTGATCCGTTACGACGCGCCAATTTTCGATTGAACAAAAGTCACGAAATTCGCCTCTTCTTCGGGGGTTGCGAATGCTGAACGCGGAACAAAAATGCCCGCTGCTCTGTCTGTCCAAAGCACCGTGACTAGGTGCTGAAGTGAGAGAGATTTAATCGCCTTCCAACTCACTTCTTCGCTGAAAAGATCGCCATTAATATGAACTCCGCTGTCATCAACAGTTAACTGGCGGTCACCTAGCACCAGTCCGTCGTCTTTATACATCAACGAAGCGCGCCTTCTTCCAATCAACAGTCGGAAGACATAATCGACAAGCCAAAAAAACCATGCGCCTGTGAAGAAGCCCCAGTAAAACATGTGGCTCCCCGAAAGGGCCGAACCAGCTAGTCCTGCAACGGCAACAATCGAACCAACTACACTCCCCCAAATCAATTGACCTTTAAGCCCATTCACGTGTGAGAGTTCACGATTTACTGCGGTGCAGAAATCCTGGAAATGCTTGGCTTCCAATTTGTAAGTTAAGATCATCCGCCTGCCTCGATACAATTGGCGGATAGGTTACATGAATTTGTTACACAACACGTAAAGTCGCCTCCGGATCAAAACCAGTCCCACCTCTAACCCACCCCCCCAAACAAAAACACCGGAAGCTTTCGCCTCCGGTGCTTTTTCAATCGCGTTGAAACCCAATTTTCCGGCGCAAGCCTTACGCCGTGTAAATCGGGAACTTGCGGCACAGCGCTGTGGCTTCGGCCTTGATCTTGGCTTCAACCGCGCCGTTGCCTTCTTCGCCGTTCTTCGACAGACCGTCGAGCACTTCGCCAATCATGCGGCCGATGTCGCGGAATTCCGCAACGCCGAAGCCGCGCGTGGTGCCAGCGGGCGCGCCGAGGCGAATGCCCGAGGTGACCATCGGCTTTGCCGGATCGAACGGAATGCCGTTCTTGTTGCAAGTGATGTGGGCACGGCCGAGTGACTTCTCGGAGATGTTGCCCGTCAAGTTCTTGGGACGCAGATCAACGAGGATCAGGTGCGTGTCGGTGCCGCCCGAAACCAGCGCGAAGCCGTTCTGAACGAGCACTTCTCCCATGGCCTTGGCGTTGTCGATCACGGCTTGGATGTAGGCCTTGAATTCCGGCTGCAAGCATTCGCCGAAGGCAACGGCCTTGCCAGCGATGACATGCATCAGCGGGCCGCCCTGAATGCCCGGGAAGATCGCCGAGTTGAACTTCTTGGCCAGATCTTCGTCGTTCGTCAGGATCATGCCGCCACGGGGTCCGCGCAATGTTTTGTGCGTTGTGGTGGTGGCCACATGCGCGTGCGGGAACGGGCTCGGATAGAGGCCTGCGCCGACGAGACCAGCGAAGTGGGCCATATCGACGAGGAAGTGCGCGCCTACTTCATCGGCAATGGCGCGGAAAGCGGCAAAGTCGATCTTGCGCGGATAGGCCGAGCCACCGGTGATGATGATGCGCGGCTTGTGCTCGTGCGCGAGACGGCGCACTTCTTCCATGTCGATGAGGTGGGTTACGGGATCGACCATGTACGACACGGCCTTGAACCACTTACCCGACTGGTTGACGGGCGCGCCGTGGGTCAAGTGACCGCCAGCGGCCAGCGACAGCCCGAGGATGGTGTCGCCCGGCTTCATGAGCGCCATGAACACGCCCTGGTTCGCCTGCGAACCCGAGTTCGGCTGCACGTTGGCAAAGCCGCAACCGAACAGCTTCTTGGCGCGCTCAATGGCGAGTTCTTCGACGATGTCGACGTACTGGCAGCCGCCGTAGTAGCGCTTACCGGGATAGCCCTCGGCATACTTGTTGGTCAGCACGCTTCCGGCGGCTTCCAAAACAGCCTTCGAGACGATGTTTTCCGACGCGATGAGTTCGATCTCATCCTGCTGGCGGCCAAACTCTTGGCCAATGGCCTTGGCGATCTCGGGATCGGTCTCGGCAAGCGCCGCATTGAAGAATTTGTGGGTCGGCGATTTGGCAGACTTCATTTTAAACATCGGGCATCCTCGCGGCTGGCGGTTTTGGTTGTTGTTTTTAAAGAAGCGTCACTTCACAAGCGGGTCTCAAGCGGGGTCACACACGGCGCGCTGGACACTCCGGTACCGGATCGCACCTTGTACCATGGTCGAAGGACAAGGGACAAGAAGAGCCGTAAACCCGCGACGCTGCTACGCACAATCTCAGCTTCCCGATGCCTTCTGCAGGCACGTCAGATCGCCAAAAGCCAATCGGTCGCGGGTAGGAGCTAAAAACCAGAGGTCCGGCAAGGACCAACAGCTTCACTCGGCGGCAAGTTTAACTGTCTTGCCGTGAGAAATCGGGCAAGCCGCCCAAAGCTCCGTCAAGGCACCGACGAGCACGTCCATCTGGCCGTCCGTGTGCAAAGGCGACGGGGTCAGGCGGATGCGCTCGGTCCCGCGCGGCACCGTCGGGTAGTTAATCGGCTGGGCGTAGATTCCATGGCGGGTGAGCAGCGTGTCGGTGACGGCCTTGCAATGCACCGGATCGCCAACCATGACGGGCACGATGTGACTTGGATTATCCAAAACAGGCAGGCGGGCAGCCTTCAGGCGCGTTTTCAACGTGCGGGCGCGCTCCTGATGGCGGGCGCGCTCAAGCTGGCTCACTTTCAAATGAGCCATTGAGGCCCGAGCGCCTGCAGCAATGACGGGTGCCAGCGACGTCGAGAAAATAAAGCCCGGCGCATATGAGCGGATCGCATCGCACAGGTCGCGGCTGGCAGCGATGTAGCCGCCCATGACGCCAAAGCCCTTGGCCAGCGTACCATTGATCACATCGACGCGATGCATGACGCCTTCGCGCTCGGCAATGCCGCCGCCGCGCGGGCCATAAAGGCCAACCGCGTGCACTTCATCGAGATATGTGAGCGCGCCGTATTTCTCGGCGAGGTCGCAGATGTCTGCGATCGGCGCAATGTGGCCGTCCATCGAGTAGACGCTCTCGAACGCGATGATCTTGGGAACGCCCGCTGGCGCTGCCTTCAATTTGGCTTCGAGATCGTTCGCGTCGTTGTGGCGGAAAATGTACTTGCGGCCGCCGCCGTGGCGGATGCCCTCGATCATCGAGGCGTGGTTTTTTTCGTCCGAGAAAACGATGGCGCCAGGCAGCAGCTTTTGCAGCGTCGACAGCGTCGCGTCGTTGGCGACATAGGCCGACGTGAACAGCAGGGCCTGCTCTTTGCCATGCAGATCGGCGATCTCGGCTTCGAGTTCGACGTGATAGTGCGTGGTGCCGGAAATGTTGCGCGTGCCGCCTGAGCCCGCGCCGACCGTGTCGAGCGCTTCATGCATAGCCGCGAGAACGGCGGGGTGCTGGCCCATGCCGAGGTAGTCATTCGAGCACCACACCGTGATCGGGCGGATGCCGTTGGCGGTGTAATGAGAAGCTTGCGGAAAGGCCCCGCGCTCGCGCTTCACATCGGCAAACACCCGGTAGCGGCCTTCGGCGCGGATCGCGTCGAGCGCAGCCTTGAAATGCTCCGCATAGTCCATCAGAACGTGTTCCCCGGCATAGTTTGTAATTTTTCTAAGTCTTATTAACTGCCTGCGCTGTCAAATCAACCGCATGAGTTGTCGCGCCTTTGACATGTCAATTTACTGAAGCGACAAGACTTCTGCCGGATAACAATGGTTGCCGCGCGGCAAGCTCATGGCCTTTACGCGGCACCGCCGGGCCTGAGTCCCCGAACCCGGCTTAATAGGTTCCAGCGGTCTCGCCGATCCCGTCTTTGTTGTAGAGGTCACGCCGGAACTGTATAACACCGTCCTCGGTCGCCCAGGCAGTGATGTAGACAAAGTACAAGGGCACCGGGCTCTTCAGAGTGACGTTGCCCCTCTGGCCGCTCTCCTTGATTTGCTGGATGCGGTATTCGTCATAACCAGGATTTGATCTTAGCAGCCAAACGGCCGAATGCTGGATGTTGTTGACGCGGATGCAGCCGGAACTCGCCGCCCGGAAATTCCGCCCGAACAGCGATTCCTTGGGCGTGTCGTGCATGTAGACGGACTCGGCCGAATTGAAGTTGATCTTCAAGAACCCCAGGGGATTTTCTTTGCCCGGCTGTTGGCTGTAGCTGAAGCTATTTGGCTGGGCTGAACTCCAATCGATCTTCTCGGGGTCAACCTTCTTGCCGCTGCCGTCGTAAGCATCGATGCCGAACTTCACGAGCACGTTCTTGCCGGCTTGCTGCATTTCGCGGCCGCGCGGTATCAGGTCTTTGCTGATCACCGTAGGCGGCAGGCGCCAGACGGGATTGAAGTTCAACTGGGAAATGGTCGAGCGCAGGAGCGGCGTTGCACGATCTGGCTTGCCGACGACGCCCGCATAGCGTGCGTAAACTTTGTTGGCTTCGACAGCCTCGACTTGCGCTGCGGGAATGTTCACGACGACATACCGCTTTTTCGACAGGCCGTCGTATTGCTGCAGGCGCCCTAGATTCGTTTTCAGCTGCTTCAAACGGCCTGCTGCCGGCACATTGAGCGCCACAATCGTGCGCTTATCGACGATGCCGGTAGGGGTCAGGCCATTGGTGGCTTGAAAGTGCTTCACGGCGGTTTCGAGTGTCCATTCAAAGTGCTCTCCTCCCGACGAAGCATCTTTGAGATCGCCAGACTTCGCCAACCGGTCTCGCAAAACGCTCACGGCAAAATGGGTGTCACCCGAACGCATCTCGACGTCAGGTACCACGCTCCAGCCACCGTCAGCTACGATCTGCGTATACGTCTTTATCGCAGCCTGGATGGCGGCAATGTTGGCCGCCGAGAGAGTGGGGTATCCTGGCGGCGGATTTCCTTCCCATTCTTTGATGAACTCGCGATCGGCAGACCCACCCGTCCCAGGTCCTGTCGGCCCCATGCCCATGGTCCACGGATCTTCTTGAGCGAGCGCTGCTCTGCCAACGGGCGCGTCACAAAATGTTACAAAAATAATGGCGACCAATGCGGCACGGATGGCCAACGTAACGCACGACAACAGGCCCGAAGTGCTGCTTTGCGCCAATGACCTGCCGTCCAACATGTGCCGCATCCTCTTTGTGAGCCGCACCGGATGGCTCGCCCTATCCCTGCGCTATCTGCACCAGATAGAAAAGCCGGAAGAAGCATTTTTCAAGTGGCTCACCAGGCTTTGATGCGGCGGTGCAACGAGAAAAGGGCCGTGGTGATGCCACGGCCCCTTTCAAATTCGAAGGAGAGAGAGAGAGAGAGAGAGGTTTTGCGAATTACAGGCGATAACGGATCTGATCGGACCAGAAGCGCTCTAGGCGAACAAGCGCCTTGTTCAAGCCACGGAAATCTTCGCTGGTAATTTCACCGACAGCCTCGATCGAGCCGAGCTGGCGCTGATAAAGCTTCTGCACCACGGCGCAGGCATCCTTACCCTTCTGAGACAGCGAAACGCGCACGCTGCGGCGGTCGGATTCCGAACGCTTATAGTCGATGTATCCCATATCAACCAATTTCTTCAGGTTGTAGGAAACATTCGAGCCGAGATAGTAGCCGCGGCTTTTCAATTCGCCCGCTGTCAATTCGCTCTCGCCAATGTTGTACATCAACAGGGCTTGAACGGAATTGAGTTCCGAACCGCCGAGGCGATCAAACTCATCCTTGATGACATCGAGAAGCAGGCGATGCAGGCGCTCGATAAGCCGCAATGCCTGCAGATATTCGGTGCGAAACTCTTCAGCTTGCACCGGCGCGCGATTGCGCGCCACGTCAAACGCAACACTCATGGACCTGCCTCATAACCTGTATGTATTTAGTTGCCGGTGTTCCGGCTTGCACACAACTTACCGCAGACCCATAAAAGTTACCTGAATAGGCATAGTAAAAGAACAGTAACAGGGGGTGCCAATAAAGACTTTATTGACACCGCTTAAGAACGGCCGGAAATCACCGGCAAATTTAGCGCGATTAGATAACCGGAATGCCTACATAAACTTAGAGCCATTTCAGGCCCGGGCGGCTTGCATATCGCTGCGCGAGGGCAAGACCGGTTCGCCCTCGGTCCTCGGTGCGAAATAAGTATCGACCATCGCAGCTGTTACTTTTTCCAGGCTCGCAGGCTGCCAGCGAGGGGCACCATCCTTGTCGATCAGGACGGCACGCACTCCCTCGGCGAAATCGTGGCCATCGAGGCAATGGCAGCCCAAGCGGTAGTCGCGATGCAGGGTCTCGCGCAAGTCGAGGTAAGCGGCCTCGCGCATGTGGCGCAGCGTAATTTTCAACGAAAGCGGCGAGCGGCCGGAGAGATCTTGTTCGACGGCCTGCGCCCAATCGCGGTTTCGTCCCTGCACGGCCTGCAACCGAGCAATGATATCTTCGATTGTTTCGCCACTGAAGCACGAAGCAATAACCTCGCGTTTGCCAGGCAATTCGCCCTCGCCCGGCTCCACGTGGCGGTCATCGAGCACGGCATCGACGGTTTCCGCCTGTGCAAGAAGTGCCTTGATCCCATCGTACTGCCCGGCATCGATGCAATGCGTAACAAGGCCCAGCGCATAAGCATCGGCGCGGCCAATCATGCGGCCCGTTAAGCCGAGATAGATGCCGATATGATCGGGCATGCGCGCAAAGGCGTGACACGTGCCGACATCGGGAAACAGACCAATCCCCGTTTCAGGCATCGCGAACTTGTAGCCAGCACCCGCGACCCGATGCGTGCCATAGAGCGAAATGCCAACTCCGCCGCCCATGACCAGGCCATCGATGAGTGAGATTGTGGGCTTGGAGAAACACTCGCAATGCCAGTTGCGCCCGTATTCTTCGGCAAAAAGGCTGCGGGCAAACGCAATGTCTGTAGTCGCGGCAGTCAAGATCTCGCGCACGTCCGACCCGGCCGAAAAGGCCTTGGGCGAGGCCGATTGCAGCACAACACAGTAACACATCGGATCGCGGGAGGCCTTCGTCAGAACGTCGCCGAAACGGTTGCGCATGGCATGGGTCAGCGCATTCAACGCGCGCGGCCGGTCAAGCGTGACGAGCATCATGGCGCCCTCAGCTTTGACCTTCAGGTCTTCCGTCACGAGTGGCGCTGGATCGTCCATTTCGTACATCCTTGAGAAACTGTCGTGCCGGGCAAACCTGCCTTATCCTCACCATCTCGCGAGGCAATGCCGTTGCACAGCCGCATTTTGCCGCTATAGAGTCGCAAATCGCGTGTTTTGTGACAGGTTCGCGTCGCAGTCGCCTCGGCATGCCGCCATGCCAGCCAGAAGGACCGTGTGCCGAATGCTGCCGATGCGCTTCGTCATGACAGGATTAGCCGGAGCGCTGCTGGCCGCCACCTTTTTAACGGCGCAATGCTTAGCCGCCGACGTGCCGCCACCCATAAAAAAACCACGCGACAAGACCGGGGCCGTCGTTACGAGACCTGACGCAGCCCAACCCAAAACATCGTCGAAAGAAGCCGCTCAAAGCAAGACAGGGCCAGCCGCCACGCTCAGCGCCAAGACCGCTGCGCCCGGCATTTCAAAAGCCACAGGGGATACCGCAAAGCCCGCGGCCGCTATTGCGGCAAAACCAATCGCCGATCCGGCAAAAACCGTGGCTGCTCCGGTAAAACCGGACCCGGCAAAGCCAGCCACAAAAGCGGCGTTCCCGGCGACACTCGCCCCGCCCCCGCCGCCGAAGGAATGGTCGGCTGAAGAGATCACGGCGGCAAAGGCCCACTGCGAGGCCGTTCTCAAGGGTGTCGATGCGGTCAGCGTGCCCGAGCCTGCATTCCGTGACGGAGATTGCGGCGCAGCCGCACCCGTGCGCCTCATCAGTGTGGGGAAAAATCCGCAAGTCTCTCTTGACCCGCCTGCACTCCTCACCTGCGATATGGTTGCCGGTCTTCATATTTGGCTGAAGCAAGACGTGCAGCCGTCTGCAAAGAAGCACCTGGGCAGCGAAGTCATCCGCATCGAAACAATGAGCGACTATTCGTGCCGCAACGCCTACGGGCGCACGGCCTCGAGGCTCTCGGAACATGGGCGTGCCAATGCGCTCGATATTCGCGGATTTGTAACCGCGCGCGCCCAGCCTGCATATGTTCTCGAATCCTGGGGAACAACACAGCGCGAGTTGGCCGAAGCGGAAGCGGCAAAACTTGCCGCAGCAGCCAAAGCAGCAGCTGCAGCCCCACCTGCCGATACTCCAGCCAAGACCCCTGTCAAGGCAAACGCCGCACAAACGGACACCCCTCCGGCGCTGAAAGGCCCCAAAGATGTCCCTGCCCTCGGCTTCCAGCCAGCCCGGCTCGGCGGCCCGAAGGAAAAAGATAAAACCACTGCCAATGGCGGCCCAAAGGCTGGCCTCACGGCACCGGGCGCCTCCGCGGCAAATCCGGCCGCGGCAGCCCAAAAGCCGAAAGACCGCACTGCAGCCTTTCTGCATCAAACACACAGCGCCGCCTGCCAAATTTTCGGCACGACGCTCGGGCCCGAAGCCAATGCCGCCCACCGCAACCATTTCCACGTTGATATGGCACCGCGAAAGACGAAGAAGATTTGTGATTAACGCCAGTGCGCGGCGGGGATGCCGCAAAGCCCTTGCATCACAAGAACGGCCCAGCGAAGGTGCCTGTGAAATCGCAATCAGGACGCCCGCTTTTCCATGACCACACCTCCCCCCGGCTACCCCGCTATCCGCATGCGCCGCAACCGCCGTTCGCTTTGGGCGCGGAGGCTGGTGTGCGAAACGTCGCTCTCACCCACCGATCTCATCTGGCCCCTGTTCGTGCTCGAAGGCCACGGCCAGCGCCAGGCAATAGCCTCGATGCCGGGCGTTGAGCGGCTCTCTGTCGATCTGATTGTGGAAGCCGCGCGCGAAGCTGTTGCACTTGGCATTCCTGCCGTGGCGATTTTTCCCTACACCGATCCCAAACTGCGCACCGACGATGCACGCGAGGCGTTCAATCCCGAAAATCTTGTGTGCCGGGCAACGCGAGCCATCAAAGCGGCGAACCTCGACCTCGGCATTATTCTTGATGTGGCCCTCGACCCCTACACCAGCCATGGCCACGACGGTTTGCTGCGCGACGGCGTCATTCTGAATGATGAAACGGTCGCAGCCCTGGTGCGCCAGTCCCTGGTTCAAGTCGAGGCTGGCTGCGATATCCTCGCGCCGTCCGACATGATGGACGGCCGCATCGGCGCCATCCGTTCGGCACTGGAAGCCGCGGGCCATAGCGATACGCAGTTGCTCGCTTATGCTGCAAAGTATGCAAGCGCATTCTACGGCCCGTTCCGCGATGCCGTCGGATCGAAGTCAACTCTCAAAGGTGACAAGCGCACCTATCAGATGGACCCTGGCAACAGTGATGAAGCGCTGCGCGAAGTGGCGCTCGACATCGCAGAAGGCGCTGACATGGTGATGGTGAAACCGGGAATGCCGTATTTGGACATCGTGCGGCGGGTATCAGAAACCCACAAAGTGCCGACCTTCGCCTATCAGGTGTCGGGCGAGTACGCGATGCTGATGGCGGCGGCGCAAAACGGCTGGCTCGATGGCGACAAAGCCATGCTCGAAAGCCTGCTTGCTTTCAAACGCGCCGGCGCCAGCGGCGTGCTGACATACTTCGCGCCGCGCGCCGCGAAGATGTTGAACGCAAGCGCAGTATCGTGAACCTCCCCCTCTCCCCGTTCGGCGCGCCGCCGGAACGGGGAGAGGGTTGGGGTGAGGGGCAAAAAGCTTGCGCCGGACCCTGTGGTGGCCCCTCACCCTAACCCTCTCCCCATTCGCACCACGGGTGCGATGGGGAGAGGGGAAAAGAAGTAAAGTTGTGACTCTCCGGGTCAGACGCCGCAGTTTGGAACTCGCCCCATGACCTCGCATCTACCCGCCGTTTTGAAACGCCTCGACGACAGCGTCGATGATGGCCTCTCGCGCTTGTTTGAGTTGCTGCGCATCGACAGCATCTCCACCGATCCCGCCTTCAAACCGCAGTGCCGGAAGGCTGCCGATTGGTGTGCGGCAACGCTCAACGGCATCGGCTTTACAGCCAGTGTGCGCGACACAACCGGCCACCCGATGGTGGTGGCGCACGACCGCGCGACAATCGCACCTGGCACACCGCACGTTTTGTTTTACGGCCACTACGAT
>Ga0247836_1003527_pt1 | contig 20860 bp, 18 predicted proteins | sample LaCruzMarch2015__4_FD_187116 | JGI IMG/M metagenome (GOLD analysis project Ga0247836, IMG submission 187116) | Freshwater microbial communities from meromictic Lake La Cruz, Castile-La Mancha, Spain - LaCruzMarch2015_14m | ecosystem: Environmental > Aquatic > Freshwater > Lake | place: Spain... | reverse complement strand
CACTCTCTTCAAATCTAATAAAGATCTCACCATTGGCAAAGTCATAAGCTGATGTTGGCGTGATTGGGATGCCAAGCTCTGCTGCAACCGCATCGGCTAACTCAGGATAGGCGCGACCGGTAAATAATCGCAGAGATTTTTCGGAGGTTAAGCGAATTTCATTCAGTTTAGCTTCCCCCTCGCTGTGGTGGATCTGGCTTAACTCTACTAGAGGTTAATCACTCTTTAGCACCAGCTTTTTTTGCAGCCGCTGCTGATTTACTACTTCCTCGCTTGCGTAATACCCAACCTAAGATATTGACCTGCTTGGTACGGCCGATTCCGATCGCACCCGCTGGCACATCCTCATTTATCACCGATCCGGCTGCGGTATAGGCACCATCACCAACTGTTACCGGTGCTACCAACATGGTGTCACTGCCAATGCGCACATGATCACCGATCTTAGTTTTATGCTTCTGCTCACCATCATAATTAACAAATATTGTGGCTGCGCCAATATTGCTTTCATCACCAATCTGCGCATCACCCACATATGAAAGATGGGCAACCTTTGAGCCCTGGCCTACAGTTGAATTTTTAATCTCCACAAAAGCGCCAGCTTTACTCTCATCTTTTAATACACTTCCCTTGCGTAGATAGGTGAAAGGCCCAACCTTTACACCGTTGCCAATCTTTGAATCGGTGCAATGAGATTCAATCACCTTAGCCCCTTCTCCTACTGTGCAGCTATCTAGGGTGGTACGTGGACCAATTACTGCTTGTGATTTAATCTTGCTTTTTCCTTCTATTACCGAGCCAGGGTAAATAAGTACATCCTCACCAATCTCAACCCCAGCATCTATCCAGGTAGTAGTGGGATCAATAATGCTTACCCCATTTTGCATATGTTGGTAATTAATTCGATCTCGCATAATCGCTGCGCACTCAGCCAACTGGCTGCGATCATTAATTCCGAGAGTTTCAGTGTAATCATTGGAGAGAATTGCGTAGCTGCTTTCTCCTGATTTATTTAGCAACTCAATAACATCGGTCAGGTAAAGCTCTTTTTGGGAGTTATCACTACGCAGTTGGTTGATTACGCTATTGATTACTGGCAATTCAAATAGATAGACGCCGGTATTGATCTCATCAATATCTCGCTCAGAGTCGGTGGCATCTTTTTCCTCCACAATTTTTAATATTTTGCCATCACTACCTCTCAATACCCGCCCATATCCAGTTGGATCTGGCAGTAGCGCAGTTAACACCGATGCACTGTTTTTCTCACTCTGATGGGCGGCTAAAAACTCCTGCAAAGTTTGGGTGGTAAGCAGTGGGGTGTCGGCGGCCAAGATCAATACTGTGCCATCACCTTTAGCCTGCGCTAATGCCAATGCGGCGGCTGCGCCGGTGCCATTTCTTTTTTCCTGAAAAACTGTAGTTGCAGCAGGATAGATCTCATCTAAATGTTGAATAACTGCCTCTTTGTGGGCGCCAACAACCACCGTTAATTTCTTTGGTGCTAGTGGTTGCACCGCAGCTAGTAAGTTTTCAATTACGGTGCGTCCGGCGATCTTATGGAGCACCTTAGGAGTCTTTGATTTCATTCGCTTGCTCTCACCCGCAGCAAGAACAATGGCAAGTGATAACTTGCTCATCATTACCCCCTTTTCCTTGGTGGCTCCGCCACCAGGTATCGATCCTGGACCCTGAGCTTCAAAGGCTCATGTGCTAGCCACTACACAATGGCGGAACCTGAATTATCCCTTATAACTGGGTAAATCAAAAACTTTCAACAATTCGAGCCCCAGCAACTGCTCCGCTTGCTCTTACCACCGATGAAACTACCCCGCTGCCACTTAATGCAACGGTTAAATCCATTGCATGCTCATCATCTGAAACTAAAAATGCAACAGTAGGTCCAGAGCCAGAGACAACTCCACCAAGTGCGCCGTAATCATTTCCAACATCTAAAACCAATCTAAGTGCTGGACGAAGTGAACAAGCAGCGGGTTGTAACTCATTAATTAAAGATTTACCCAATGCTTTTGCATCCCCTGCACGTAGCGCCTGCATTAATGGTTCACTGACTGAAGGAAGTGCGATTGATAAACCTTCTCGCAGTCGATCACACTCTTTATATACAGATTGGGTTGCTAATCCTTGACCAGATAATGCCAATACCCAGTTGTAACTTCCCTTTGCTAGAGCTGGTGTTATTTGATCACCTCTACCAGTACCAATTGCCACGCCACCACAAATAGAAAATGGCACATCTGCGCCAAGTGCCGCCCCCACCGACTCCATCTCATCTCGAGAGAGTCCTAACTCATAAAGTGAGTCCAGACCAACAATTACACCAGCAGCATCAGCGCTTCCCCCGGCCATACCACCAGCAACTGGAATCTCCTTTTTTAATTTAATTGCTAGATCTTTTGGCAAATCATATTTTTCAATCATCAGCTGCGCTGCTTTAACTGCAAGATTTGTATTATCAACTGGCACACCACTTGCTGTTTGGCCAAAAATATTGATGCTCACACCATCACCTGCTTTACTACTTGCTACGGTGACATCATCAAAGAGTGAGATGGCTTGAAATACGGTAGTTACCTCATGAAAGCCATCTGCGCCAAGTGGGCCAACAGATAGTTGCAGATTCACCTTGCCTGGAACTCTGGCAACTACTCCGTTATATCTCATACCCTAGAGCGTATTGGCTATCTCAGCTGTTGGGTGAGATTGTGCTTAATTAATTGCATACCAATTTGCAGAAACTCATCAACTGCTAAATCCTCACCACGGATGGTGGGATCAATTCCAGCACTTACTAAATTCTCTTCAGCTTTGCCAGCAAATAATTGATTTAATCCTGCCCGTAGCATCTTTCGCCGTTTGGCAAAGGCGTGCTCTACTACGGTGAAGGTTGCTACTCGCACTTGCTCATCCCCTAATGGTTTGTGGCGAATAAATCTAACTAATGATGAATCCACATTGGGGATGGGCCAAAACACTGATCTACTTATTTGGCCAGCATTGCTCAGATCACTAAACCAGTTGGCTTTCACAGTTGGCGCACCGTAATTTTTGTTATTTGGAGTGGCAATTAATCTATCTGCCACCTCACTTTGCACCATTACTACACCAGTTGAAATTGCAGGAAATCGCTCTAATACTGTTAATAAGATTGGCACCGCTAGGTTATACGGCAGATTTGCCACCAAAACTGTTGGCTCAAGTGGCAATTTATTCACACTCAATGCATCTTGGTTGATCACAATAAGTTTGTTGGTATCAAAGCTGTGGTTGCCTGCGGTAATAGGTAATTGATCTGCCATCCGCTTGTCAATCTCAATTGCGATTACCGATTTTGCTGTTTCAAGTAATGCCAAGGTGAGAGAGCCAAGTCCTGGACCAATTTCAAGCACAGTATCTGCTGATGTAACCCCCGCTACCTTCACAATCTTGCGACAGGTGTTGGCATCTACTACAAAATTTTGGCCTAGTTTCTTACTTGGCTTTATGTTTAATTGATCAGCTAGAGCTCTGATTTCAGTTGCGCCAAGTAGATTAGACATTTAAAACTTACCAAAAATCCTTTCGGCATTCTCCGATATTGCACCAGCTAAGTAATCAGCTGATACTCCCCGTAGATCTGCCATTACCCGCAAGGTGTTTGGAATCTGAGCTGGGGTATTAAGTGCGCCTCGGTTTGGCATTGGTGCTAAAAATGGTGAGTCGGTTTCAACTAGTAATTGTTCAATTGGTACTAGTACTAATGCATCTCGTAATTGCTGGGCATTTTTAAATGTCACAGTGCCAGCAAAGGAGAGAATGTAATTATTTGCAATACATTCCTTTGCCATCGCCGCATCCCCTGAGTAACAATGAAAGATGCTATTTAAAGGTGCTCCCTCCTCCTGCAAGGTGTCTAACACCTCCCGGTGGGAATCTCGATCATGAATTACCAATGCTTTGTTGTGCTGTTTAGCAATCTTTATATGTTCTTTAAATGAGTACTTTTGTTTATCTCTTAATTCAGGTGGGGTTCGAAAGAAATCTAATCCACTCTCGCCAATGGCCCTAACTCTTGGATGGGAGGCTAAATCTTTAATTACCTGCAAATCCTTCTGCAAATCATCAACTACCGGAGCCTCATTTGGGTGCAGTGCAACCGCTGCTAAAACTTGGCCAACAAAGCTTTCAGCACATTTCACCGACCAGATTGATTGCTCTGCGGAGTAACCAACCTGCACAACTCGATCAACACCAACGGCGGCTGCATCGGCGAGCACCTGCTTGATTAATGGTGAATCAGCCTCACTATTATGAATTAACTCTAGGTGGGCATGTGAATCAACAGTTTTGCTTTTTAATGGATCTGGAAGTGGTGCTGGCTTTCGATCAAGATCGCGGTTGTGACGATCTGCCATAAATTTACTTAACCTCTTCTAACCTTGGAAATAAAACCTCTGTCTTTGTTACTGCACCACCTGCTGGCAGTTGACCCCATTTTGCTACATTACTAATTTGCTGATCGCCAATTTTGCCAATCGCATTTGCTCCCAAACTTTGCCAAAGTTTTTCCGTTACCTCTGGCATCACTGGGTGAAGTAATACTGCAAGAGCACGAAGTGACTCTGCGGTGTTATATAAAATCTGATCAAGTTCACTCTTTTTAGCTGCATCCTTGGCAACTACCCATGGGGCGGTTTCGGTGACATAACCATTAACCCGTTTACAAAAATCCATAATCGCATTTATGCCACCTTGAAAATCAAGGGCACAGATTGCACTGTCTGCAGTTTCAACAGTTTGCCTTAATAATGCTGATAACTCAGCATTTTGTGCCACTGCTGGAATCTTGCCATCACAGTACTTTTCAATCATGGCGATTAATCTTGAAGCAAGATTTCCAAAATCATTTGCCAACTCACTTGTGTAGCGGGCAGCCATATCCTCCCAAGAAAAGGAGCCATCACTACCAAAGGGAATTGCCTTTAGGAAGTAGTAACGAAAAGCATCAACCCCAAAATCCTTTGTAATATCAGAAGGTGCGATTCCAGTTAATTTACTCTTAGACATCTTTTCACCGCCAACTAGTAACCAACCATGGGCAAATACTTTTTTGGGAACAGCAACTCCTGCTGCCATCAACATCGCTGGCCAAATAATTGCGTGAAACCTTAAAATATCCTTACCAACTAAATGCACATCTGCTGGCCAGGTGGTTGCAAACCTCTTACCCCCATCAGTTGATTCATCATCTCCTAAACCAACCGCAGTGGCGTAATTAAGTAGGGCATCAAACCAAACATATATAACCTGCTTTGGATCCCACGGCACTGGGATTCCCCAATCAAAGGTGGATCGGGAGATAGATAAATCTCGCACCTCACCCTCTAAAAAGGAGATTACCTCGTTGCGAGCAGATTCTGGTTCACAAGCTGATGGGTTTGTTTTGTAGTGATCTAGTAATGGTTGGGCGAATTGGGAGAGTTTAAAAAACCAATTATCTTCACTAAGCATTGCTACCGGCTTAGAGTGAATTTTGCATTTGCCTTCAATTAAATCACCCGGCAGTTTGAACTCTTCACAGCCAACGCAGTAGGGCCCTTCAAACTTACCTGCGTATATATAGCCAGCATCTTTTAATTTTTGAAGAAATTTTTGCACCCGAACCGTATGGCGCTCCTCAGTAGTTCTAATGAAATCATCATTTGCAATATTTAAATCTTTCCAAACTGGTTTCCAGGCTGATTCAACTAATTTGTCACACCAATCCTGTGGTGGGGTGTTATTAGATTTGGCAGTATTTAATACCTTTTCACCATGCTCATCTGTGCCAGTTAAGTACCAAACCTGATCACCACGTTGGCGATGCCACCTAGTTAATACATCACCTGCCACAGTTGTATAGGCATGACCAATATGAGGGGCATCATTGACATAATAAATAGGCGTAGTTAAATAAAAAGATTTTTTGGCCATGATCAGATCTTATCGCCACTCTTATAAGTAACCATGGCATCAAATACAACTCGCTTTGAAACTCCACTTTGTTTAGCAACCTGGGCAATTGCCTCTTTTCGACTCTCACCAGCTGCCTCTTGCTTTAATACCATTTGCACTAAATCACTATCAGCCACATGATTGCTGGCTGAATCAAAACCTGAAACCACAACTGTTATCTCACCTAAAATATCTTTAGATCCTGACCAAGAGATTAACTCAGAAAAACTACCCCTTACTACCTCTTCATACTGCTTGCTCATCTCCCGACAAATCACCGCAGCTCGATCATTTCCAAATGCCTTGGCTGCATCGATTAAGGATTCACTCAGTCGATGAGGTGCTTCAAAGAAAATAATTGTCCGCTCCTCTTTAGCCAAAGATTCATACCATTTATCTCTGGCAACTTTTGTGCGGGGTGGAAAGCCTTCAAAACAAAATCGATCAGTCGGTAATCCCGATAACAACAACGCAGTTGTCACCGCACTTGGCCCTGGTAATACTTTTATCTGTACACCGGCTACCAACGCTGCCTGAATTAGTCGATAACCAGGATCTGAAATACCTGGCGTGCCAGCATCGGTAAGTAACAAAATGTCTTTTTGTGATTTTAAGATTGCACTCAGTTCAGCAATTCGCTCACTCTCATTTCCTTCAAAAAATGAAATGACCTTTGCCTTGTGGCTGATATTTAAATCTTTACACAACCTGGCAAACTTTCGAGAATCCTCTGCTGCCACATACGGCACAGTTTCAATTGTGGCGGTGAGGTTTATCGAGGCATCACGCCAATCACCAATTGGCAGGCAGGCGAGAATTAACATCTGCTAATTCTCTCAGGTTATATTCCCTTTCGCTTTCCATCTGGTCTTAGGCTGAGCCCCATGAGCACAACGCGCCTTAAGCAGATTTTGCCCATCTCGATAATTACTATCTTTTCACTGATTATTCGTCTTTGGCATTTAAATTCTCCGAAAGGATATATTTTTGATGAGGTTTACTATGCAAAAAATGCAAACTCTCTAATTCAGCATGGAGTTGAGTTAAATGAGCAAGGTGGAGCAGATTTTATAGTCCATCCACCATTTGGCAAATGGCTGATAGGTATTGGCATAAGAATATTTGGAAATAATGAGTTTGGTTGGCGGATCATTCCAGCCTTAGTAGGTACAGCTTGCGTGATACTTATTTATTTGATTGCACAAAGATTATTCAATTCAATTTTCTTAAGTACTACCGCCGCACTTTTAATGGCCTTAGACGGTCTTGCCTTAGTGATGTCTCGGGTAGCCCTGCTTGATATTTTCTTAGTATTTTTCATTTTGCTCTGCTTTTATTTCATTTTAACTAATAATCTTTGGTTAAGTGGAGTTGTGATTGGATTAGCAGGTGCTAGTAAATGGAGTGCTTTCTTTTTAATTCCGCTTGTAATTGCTCTCACAATTAATTGGAAAAACTTGCAATTAAACAGCTTGCTGCGCCGGATTGGGCAATTTGTATTGGTGCCACTTGGGGTTTACCTCACCACTTGGAGTGGTTGGATATTAAGTAGTAATGGTTGGGGTCGGCAATCAGGTAGCAACTTATTTACATCTTTGTGGAAGTATCACATTGAAATTCTCAACTTCCATCGAGATCTTTCAGAGGAGCACGCCTACGCTGCAAACCCTTGGAGTTGGCTGATCCTAGGAAGACCCACCTCTTTTTACTATGAAAGCCCAAAAGATTGCGGGGCAGCAAGTTGTGCGCAAGAGATATTGGCAATTGGTACACCCGCACTTTGGTGGGCAGGAGTATTTGCGATTGCCATCACCCTCGGATTATTTATTGTTAGTAAAGATCGCATTGCAGCCTTTATTTTGGCTGGTATAGCTGGCACTTATTTACCTTGGTTCTTCATACAAAGTAGAACTATGTTTTACTTTTATGCGATCAGTATTTTGCCTTTTTTGATACTGGCGTTGATTTATACTTTTAATTGGGCTTTAAAATATAAGGATTATCGAAAATATATTGGTGTTTTTCTTACAATTGTCGCTATAAACTTTTTTTACTTTCTGCCGATATTTCTGGGTATTCAAATCCCATATGCAGATTGGTTAGATCGAATGTGGTTACCAAGCTGGATTTAATTACTGATTAACAGCTCTCTCATCTTCAGCAGTATCAGCCAAAATTGCTTGGTCAAACAGGTCATCATCTCGACCAGATAATGCTTTTATCCGCTCCTGCTCAGCGCTCCACTGCCCAGTAGTAGTTAGATCAATAATTCGCTTACTAGGAATTGCCTTTGCTGCGCTGGTGTAAACCGGCTTTGGTAATTGAGTTGGCTGCCAGCCTTTACGATCTTTTGGCACAACTACTACACCAGTAATTTCACTTCGCTCTGAGAATGGCACCCAATGCTCATTACTACTTTTTTCTTTCACTGGCTCTGGAATGACAGTAGTTGGAATTTTACTATTTGTAATTTTCTCTAATGCTCTTAATCTTCTTACTTTAAGTTGTGATGCAACTACCTGTTTTCTTACATTGACTAAATAAATAAGTAAAGCAGTTGCGGGCACGAGTGTGGTGGTCCAATCCAAAAATCCAACGCCCGCATAAATTAGGGAAATAGTTAATAATGAAACTATTGAACCAAATATCATTCTACGCTTGAAAAAAACCTTGCTATTATCTTCAATATTTTCCTCGGTTTTTATACTGCCATTATTTTCACCCACCACCTGCATCGCATTTTTATATCTTTCGATTGCTTTGCCAGAGGTGTCCTCATGTTTGCTCAACCACTGGGGCAGGAAATAGGCAGCCCACATACAAATGATGATTAAATAGATAAACCCCGAACCCATAAAGGACAACGATAAATGTCGGAGGTTAATTCTGAGTGGAATTGGGTGGGTATGTCCTATTTATTTTTTATTTTACTGCTGGGTTTTCTTTAACAAAAGTAATGTGATTTCGCCAATCGCCTGCGATATGTAGGTAATTCTTCCGCGCACCTTCTAGCTCATACCCCGCTTTTATTGCAACCTGCTTTGATGCCTCATTTTCTGGTCGCAAATTAATTTCTATTCGATGAAGTTTTAGAGAATCAAATCCAAATTTAGTCAATAACTTAACTGAACGAGTTGTATATCCTTGATTAGCAAATCGCTGATCAATCCAATAACCAATATGAGCTCCTCGCATTGCACCAAGAATTATTCCGCCCAGGGTAATTTGACCTATCAAAATCTCATTTCGGTTTTCCTTCAACCATACACCTAAGGCGATGGATCTCACCGCTCTAATCTCTCGATTTAATTGCATCACCATCCCGTAATAAGAAGGTAGTGGTGATTTGCTATCTATGTTTGGCCGTGTTGCCTCCCAAGGTGATAACCAATCTCGATTTACTGAGCGAACGGCATCCCACTGAGCTTTATCTCTAAATCTAATCGGTTTTAGAATTAACTCATTCTCAACTAATTTTTTCAAGATTACTCCTGATTAATCATCATCACATTTACCAAATCTCCAGAGCTGAGTTTTTCATCTTTTTCATTTACTAAAACTAGGCAATCGGTGAAGGATAGGGTGGTGATTGATTCTTGATCAGAAAGTGGGGAGACTTGACCATCAGAGTTTATACAAGCTCTTACATACTGCATTTTGCCAGATTGGCTACTAATTGATTTACTTAATTTAATTCTTTTAATTGGTCGTTGAGTGACTTCCCTAGCTAGCATTTTTAAAATAAGTGGCCGAATAAAGATTTCAGCAGATAGATAATTTCCAACTGGATCACCGGGCAAACAAATTACTGGAGTTTTATCAGGGCCAATTAAGCCAAAGCTATGTTTTCCACTTTCAGCAAGATTTGGGGTAACAATCTGAATTTCACCTAACTTAGAGATTACTGAGGTGATTAGGTCAAAAGATTCATCCTGTGATTCACCGCTAATCACAATTAAATCTGCCCTGACTAATTGATCCTCAATGATTAGCTTTAACTCTTCTTCGGTTTCAGGAATAGTATGGACGCGAAAGGCGTGAGCACCAGCCTCTTTAACAAAGGTAGTTAAAAACCAGGAGTTAGATTCAAACTCGTCATCTTGGGTTGCTAACTTGCTTCCTGGTTCAACTAGATCATCACCAGCACTAATTATTACTACCCGGGGATGGGGCCGACAAGGCAATCTGTCCAGGCCGAGAAATGCGGCCAGGGCAATCTGATTTGAACCAATTCGTTGGCCATTTTTTATTACAACTTTTTCATCCACCAGTAAGTCACTAGCAAGGGTGGCGCCGTGGGCATCTAATAGCGGCAGATCCAATGGTGTTAATGGCTCACTCAGCGCGAGCAAACGCTCTTGCAGCGCAGCAACCGGCATCAAATCATCCATACCTAAACCCTACTTTGCCCAAGCCATAAATTAAGGTAGGTGCATGGCTGGTAATGAGAATAAATCACAACTTCGCAAACAGTATCGAAAAGAACGCCAAGATCGATTTATGAAGGAAAGTTGGCTGCATATTCTTACCGCCAAAGAAGTAAAAGATGTAAAAAACGTTGGTACATATATCTCATATGAGTTTGAGCCAGATACTTCTGACTTAAATCAACAACTCATTGCCAGTGGGAAAAGAATATTTTTACCTCGGTTGATTAAAAATAATGATTTGGAGTGGGTAAGTTGGGATGGTCGGCAGGAAAATCTAAAAAAATCTGGAAAAGTTCTCGAGCCAATTGGAAGTGCGCAAGCTAATATCAATCTTGAAGTAATAATTGTGCCAGCCCTGCATGTGGACCGGCAAGGCAATCGTTTGGGGCAAGGTGGTGGCTCCTATGATCGAGCACTTTCGCGGAGTAAGGCTTGGAAAATTGCCCTATTACATCGCGGGGAGTTAACTAGTCAGCAACTGCCGGTTGAGCCACATGATCAAAAAGTCAATGCAGCTGCTACCCCAGAAATTATTGTGAGATTTTAGTTAGTTAAAGTTTCAAGATTTCGAGCCATTACCACCCGTTGAATCTGATTTGTGCCTTCATATATCTGTGTCAATTTAGCATCCCGCATCATCCGCTCAACTGGGTAATCACTTACATACCCATAGCCACCAAGTATTTGAACCGCATCGGTAGTTACCTTCATCGCAACATCGGTTGCAAAGCATTTACTTGCGGCTGAAAAGAATGTCAGGTCACTCTCGCCCCGCTCACTTTTAATTGCAGCGGCGTAGGTCAATTGTCGAGCAGCCTCAATCTGCATTGCCATATCAGCTAACATAAATTGGATTCCTTGAAAATCAAAAATTGGCTTTCCAAATTGTTGACGTTCATGGGCGTATCTCTTGGCAACATCAAATGCACCTTGGGCAATTCCCAGAGCTTGGGCAGCGATGGTAATTCTGGTGTGATCCAAAGTTTTCATTGCAAGTGAAAATCCAGTTCCAACCTCACCTAATCTTCGATCATCATTAATTTTTACTTTATCAAGGTAAACCTCACGAGTTGGTGATCCACGAAAGCCCATTTTTTTCTCATGCGCACCAAATGAAACACCCGCATCTGATTTCTCCACAATAAATGCGGTGATTCCCTTGGCACCTTTACTTAGGTCAGTTGAAGCTAAAACTGTGTAAAACTCTGAAACACCAGCATTTGAAATCCATTTTTTACTGCCAGTTAATACCCAACTATCTCCCTCTTTTACCGCTTTTGTTTTCATTGCAGCCGCATCTGATCCGGCTTCGGACTCAGATAAGCAGTATGAAAAACCTTTACCAGCGGCAAGTTGTGTTAAGTACTTTTGTTTTTGAGCATCATTGCCAGCAATCATTAATGGCACTGAACCTAATTTGTTGACCGCAGGGATCAAGGAAGCAGCACCACAAACCCTTGCCACCTCTTCAATGATAATTACTGCGGCGAGTGCATCTGCTCCTTGTCCACCAAATTCAACTGGCACATGTGCCGCTGCAAACCCTGCTGCCTGCAGCGCATCTGCTGCCTCTTGTGGGTATCGGGAGTTTTCATCAACATCATGGGCAAATGGTGCAATCTTTTTAATTGCTAACTCACTTACGCTTTCACGCAACGCTTGATACTCCTGGCCAAACAAAGCTGGCATTTGGGTACTAGTACTCATGGCTTAATTCTATTCGGAAGTATCTCGTTTATTTAACTGGGCTAAGTAACGGTTGTATCGGGCTAAATCATCATCTTCCCCCATGGCTGCAGCCCGGTCGGCGGCTCGATCAATCCGCGCCGCCTCATTTTTATCAGATTTAAGCCACTGCATAAATGTTGCAAGTAAGGCTAACAAGATTGGTACCTCACCCATTGCCCAACCAATCGCACCTCCTAGTTTTTGGTCAGCTAGTAAATCAGTTGCCCATGGTCGCTGTAGTAATTCAAAGTAACCACCATCTAATAATGTTGTTGCTGACATCACTGAGATTGAGAAAAATGCGTGGATGCTCATGGCAGCAAAGATCACAACTATTTTGGCAATATGAGGCACTTTTCGAGGCAATGGATCAATCCCAATTAAAACTTGGAAAAATAGGAAGCCAGCTAGTAAGAAATGAAGTGACATAAAGAAATGTCCACTATGGCCCTGCATTAATTTCCCAAATAAAGGGGTGAAGTAAAGGGCAAATAATGAGCCGTCAAAGATTGCAAGTGCGACAACTGGGTTTGTATAAAACTTAGATAACTTTGAGTGGAGTAGCTCAATAAATACCCCTCGAATCCCACTTTCTTGTTGATTACGCCCAAGTGGCAATGTTCGAAGCGCTAATGTAATTGGCGCACCAAGCACAATTCCTATTGGTGCGATCATGCCCAGCACCATATGCGCCATCATGTGGTTAGAGAATGCAAAGTGCGAGTAAAGGCCAAGACCGCCGCTAGTGGCAAAATCAACTGCGCTAATTCCCAAGGCAAATGCAATTGTGCGACCCACTGGCCACTTGTCACCACGCTTGGTAAGGATTATTACACCTTTTATATATAGCGCAACTAAAAATATTAGTAATCCCAACATCAGACCGTCTGCCTCATAACCTAGTAATACTGTAGAAAATGTGGGCGGGGCGGGCATTTCAAATCCAGTGACTAATAGCGCAGGGGTGGAGGTAATCTCCCGTTCAGGTGGATTTACGGTAGACAACCAGCTGCCGACAAAAACAGTTGCAAACATAATTCCAATTTCAGCGGTGATTAATCTGAAAACTGAAGGATAGTCAGATTTTATTATCCATCGCCGGTGAAGTGCGCCAAAGCCAATTAATGTAAATGTTAAAGAAATTTTCACCAGAGTAATTACGCCATATTTACTTTGCCAAGCCTGCAGACTATCTAATCTGGTCCAAGCAGTTGCTGCTCCTGAGATTGCCACAGTTATCGCACTCCACAGAGCAATCTCACTAAACCTAGGCAGTGCAATAAGTTTTTGCTGCTTACTCAACTGAGTTAATCCAAATAATCCACCTACCCAAAAACTTAATGCGATCACATGGATTACTAGTGCGCCTATTGCAAGTCCGTGACGTCCAGAGCTGCTGCCATGGCTTTGGAAAACAGGTGAGGTGATAGCAATTAGAGCGATCAAAAGAGATAGGTATGAACCCAACAATTTCTTAAGTGGAATAATTAAGACTATAAGTACTGCAACAATTTGTATTAAGTAGCTCTTACCAAGTGAGGTTTGGGTCAGATATGAGCGAATTACTGTTAAATCAAAGGAGGCTGATAAAGGTTGCTCTAGCAGGTAGGAGATCTGCACCAAAATATAGATAGCAATGCTTAGTAGCCAGGACATAAGAAACAAACGAGTTTTCTTCACTAATGGCTTATTTGTAATGGCAGCCTTTATATCTAGATCTAGAAAACTTAGGGTAAGTAAAAATCCAATGCTAAGTACCCCAGTAAGTTGCATCAACCCCTTTGATAGGGGTGAGAGTATTTCAATCAATTCTTACTCCACTACTTACTTAATAAATTTCTTACTTGTACTCACCTTTTTAACTCTTCTGCCAGAAGTGCTTGGAGAGTTAAAGGTTTTTTTGGCATACCTAGATAAAAATATCAGCATAATAAAAGCAAAAACCATCAACCCAATTACAAAAATATCTGTGCTGCGGTTAGCGGTGGGAGTTGCCACCTGAGTATCAGTTGGTGTTGGAGTTGGTAACACCATCTCTGCTGGTGAGTTATATAAAAATGTAAATGTACCTACGATTGGTGGCTGATCAATTGCCATAAGTGTGTATGCAACTGTGTATAGACCAGAGGTAGTTAGTGGCTTAACCCCAACCATTAAAACTGCGCCTTGGATTTGAATAGATCCATCATCTACTCGAACACCTTTTGCATCGGTAACTGTAATTTCATTAGCACCATCTAATAAATCTGCATTAGCTTTGATTGTGATAGCAGTTGGTGAAATGCTAAGAATTGAACCAGCGGTAGGTGAGGTACTTACTATTGATGTGGCATAAGCGGTGAAAGGTGTAAGCAATAAATAGGTGAGTGCTAGAAAGACTGCACTTAGCCGCTTCATTTCCTCACCTTTCCTATTCTAGTTAGCCCTTATCTTCCCACCTGCTTAAGATTATCTCCTATGCCAACCTATGAGTACCTGTGTAGTGAGTGTGAGCACGCCTTTGAGGCTGTGCAATCTTTCACAGATCCAGCAATTCAGGTTTGCCCTAAATGTGATGGTCAGGTACGAAAGGTTTACAACAATGTTGGAGTGGTCTTTAAGGGCAGTGGCTTTTATAAAACTGATTCAAGAAGTACACCACCGGCTAAAAGTGAATCAGCTGCGCCAAAAACTGAGAGTTCACCAGCAGTAAAAACTGAGAGTTCACCAGCAGTTAAAAGTAAGGAGTAATTCTCAACCGTGGTGTGGGGGTTTATCTCCAGCAATTTCATCATCTCGTTGTGAATCAGTCTCTAGATCAATTTCATCATTTGAAACTTTTTGAAGTAACGGGTGATCAACCTCACCATGATTAACCGATACCGATTTTTTCATCTTTTTATCTTCATTCATTAGAATATAAGTCTATCGCCAAACTTAATGAATCGGTGAAAATGTTTGAAAAATTAGGCACACTAATCGTAAATCGTAAGAAACTTATATTTTCAATCTTTATCGTTTCAATTCTTTCTGCCGGAGTAATTGGCTCATCTGCTTTTGGAAAATTAGAGAGCGGCGGCTACTCCGATTTAAACAGTGATTCAGCTAAAGCCTTTGAATATGTGACTGATGTATTTAAAGTTAAGGAGCCTGCAGTTGTATTAGTAGTTGAAGCCAGTGAAGCCATTACTTCACCAGAGGTAGTTGCCACGGCAATTAAACTTGAGGCGCAGATAAAGGGTGAGGTAGGAGTTGACTCCACGCTCTCTTATTGGAGTTCAGGTGGGGCACCTTCATTAAAAAGTGTTGATGGTAAATCCGCATTCCTATTTATTTATAGTGCAAGTGTGGAATGGAATGATATTCAATCTTTAGGTAAATTGATTCAGAGTAAATACGACGGCAAATTTGAAAATCTTACGGTTTATGGCAGCGGCACCGGCATATTTGCCCATTCGATTAATACCAAGATTGCTGACGACCTGAAAATTTCTGAGGCAATCTCAATTCCCCTCACCTTCATATTGCTTGTCTTTGTATTTGGTGGGTTAGTTGCCAGCGCCATGCCATTACTAGTTGGCGTATCGGCAATCTTGGGATCTTTGCTGGTAGTTTATTTGTTAACACTTTTCACTGGTGTCAGCGTCTTTGCCCTAAATCTAATTACTGGTCTAGGACTGGGCCTTGGCATTGATTATGCACTACTAATTGTTAATCGGTTTCGCGAAGAGTTACACGCAGGAAAATCCGTTGATGAATCTATTAAACGCACAGTAAGTACAGCTGGAAAGACGGTTTTCTACTCTGGACTTACCATCGTGATAACTCTTGCCTCTTTGATGTTATTTCCATTGATGTTTTTGAAATCTTTTGGTTACGCCGGTGTGACTGTTGTAAGTATGGCAGTTGCTGGTGCGTTAATTGCACTTCCAGCACTGCTTGCAATACTTGGAAAGAAAATTGATAAGGCTATTGTTCGCAAAGGAGCAATCACTCCCAAGGAGGATGGCAGGTGGGCACAAACAGCTAGATTTGTAATGCGAAAGCCAGTTTCAGTAGTGGTGCTCTCATTAGTAGTTCTCACCGTACTTGCAGCGCCAATAAAAGATATTGTCTTTTCGCAGGTGGATTCAAGAGTGCTGCCAGCAGATAATCCGGCAGCGTATGCAGCCCAATTAATTACTGAAAGATTTCCCGGCCAAGAAGGAAATCCAATTGAAATTGTAATTCCAAAGGGTGCAGCACTTGGCAATAAAATTGAAGATTACAAATCTGCAGTGGCTAAAGTGCCAGGTGTAGTAAGAGTGGGACAAACACAGGTTTATGGCGATGATCTTCGAATAACTGCGATTCATTCGATGGCGCCTAGAACTCCTGAGGCTGAGTTTTTAATAAAGGAGCTACGAAAGATATCTGCGCCAGCTGGCACATTAATTGGCGGTGTGGCGGCTGACTACGCTGACACCCAAATTGGGATTGCCAAAACCATGCCGTGGGCACTGACCTGGATTGCAATCGGGGTACTAATACTTTTGTTTGTTTTCACTGGCTCAATAATTTTGCCGATAAAAGCGGTGATATTAAATATTCTCTCACTGGGAGCAACCCTGGGATTAATAACTTGGATATTTGTGGATGGACACTTGAAGTGGTTGGTAGGGGATTTCACCGTGACTGGCGCAGTTGATACTGGTTCAATTATTCTGGTAGCGGTAGTCGCCTTTGGGTTGTCGATGGATTATGAGCTATTCCTACTCTCTCGAATCAAAGAGGAGCATGATGCAGGTCGATCAAATATTGAATCGGTAGCTACTGGCTTACAACGCTCAGCTCGAATCATTACTGCAGCAGCTGGCTTATTAGCAATTGTTTTCGCATCCTTCATGCTGAGTGGTGTTACTTCAATAAAAATGCTGGGCTTTGGAATTGCTTTTGCAATTTTGTTAGATGCTACATTAATTAGAGCGTTGTTAGTTCCGGCATTAATGAGATTATTTGGTGAACGTAACTGGTGGGCACCAAAAGCAATGAAACGTTTTACTTTAGATCATTAATATTTTAATTGCGTCCCCGGCGGGAGTTGAACCTGCGACCTACCGCTTAGGAGGCGGTTGCTAATTTTGCCCCATTCGAGAGGAAAATTACGGTTCATAAATTCAGGTGTTAACTATTTAGAATCACTCCAGCTGATTTCCACAGAGGCACGCCTTGATTTCTCATTATTGGACTTCGCGTGGCCAGGGGCTTGAATTGAGTATTTACCCTTCAAACCGAGAGACTGTAGATGTAGCACTACTGATTTTGCACGCCAGAATGAAAGTCCGCGAATATTTGGACTTATGGCTGTTGGTTGGACCCATCCAGTTATCTTTACAACAACCTTTGAATCTGGGGTTAGCGACTTAAAGATTTCCCGATACTTTTCTTTTATGATCGATTTATTCTTTGAATCAAGGGTTGCAGAGTTCATGTTGTAATAGATATTAAATGAAATCTTCTTTGACTCAAAAGTCTCAGACGGTGTTGGCGTTGCAGACGGTGTTGGCGTTGCAGACGGTGTTGGCGTTGCAGATACGCTGCAAGATACGACAGAGAGCAACGGAGCCGCGCCATTGTAGATCTGAATCTCAACTTGGCCCGTTAAATTCTTTGCAAGGTCAATAGTCAAAGAGTTCTCACGCTGAGTCCACAATGAGGCTCCCATAAGTTGACCATTTAATGAAATGGTACTTACTGGCCTATCAAAGAGTCCTGTAATTTCATAACTTGTCCCAGCAATACAAGCAGCTGGAAAGCCAGTAATTCGTGAGCTCTGTAATGGAGTTGGCACACTCGCCCCTTGAGTTACTGGCGGAGGTGTTGGTGCAATGTATGTGAAGATGCCGGTTCCAGTTCCCACGCCTGTATCAGAGTTGGTTACAACCACATTTACTGCGCCCGCAGAATTGGCTGGAGTGATTGCAGTTATCGAAGTACTGCTAACCCGGACAACGCTGGTGGCTGCAACGCCACCGATAGTTACGGAGGTAACTGTTGGAGTGAATCCAGTTCCCGTGATGGTCACCGCTGTGCCACCTGCAGTCGTGCCAGTAGCTGGAGAGATATTGGTGACTGTCGGAGTCGAGATAGCAACAGCTGTAAACGTCGCTGTACAAGTTGTATTTGCACTCGGAACAATCGTGGTCGTGGCAGAAGAAGCCGAAGCTGGTGTTTGAGACGCACTACAGGACCATCCAGAGAATGTATATCCACTCGCAGGGGTAGCCACAAGGTTCCAGGTTCCATCCGAGTTGGCATCACTGGCCGTCACAGTTCCTCCTGCTGGAAGATTTTGTGCTGCTGTCACAGTATTCGGAGTCCAGACTGCATAGAGAGTTGTGCCACCATCGAATGAGTACTCAGCACCTCCAGCCAAAGTGCGCCCAGTTCCATCGGCTTTCGTATTCCATCCACCGAAGGTGAAGCCAGAGCGTGTGTAGGTATTAGCGCTTAAGGCAACTGGTACAGATGAACTCTGACCTGCCATTACCGAACTCGTTGAACCATTTCTATCAAAATTTACGACAGTGGCGGCAGTTTTCGATTCTGTAAGTATGAGTGACTGTGATGGCGTTAATGTTTTTGAAGAAGTCACCATATTATCAAATTCAAATGACCCACCAGTCAAGCGAACACCTGTAAACGTAATACCGCCTTGCCCAAATGCATGGATATATGCGTACAAGAAGTCAATAGTTATATTGTAAGAATAATTGGAAGGATCTTTTTTGGCGGTATTTGGAAAAATTGCTGGAGTTACAGTGTCGTAAATACTCGGTTTTCCAAAGTAGTGCCCCTTTGGATAAACTTTTGTGTTAGGTGCAGTGATGCTACCCGCAGGAAAGGCTCCCCCTGGAGAGAACCTGCCCTGTACTGGATAAGGAGATGGAGAAAGTAACGTTGCAAGAGAGGTGGTAGTCATCGTTGCCAGAACTGTTGTACCACTCAAAAACTCGATTGTGTCACTGGCTGAACCGCCAGACCACCACATTCCAAAGTAAGTCTGGGGGGTTGGAAAGGTGATTGTAAACCCACTGCTTCTCGAGCCAAAGAATTTTGTGCCAGTTCCGCCAACAGTTGGAGTTGAAGTATCTGTCGACACACCACCATAGAGACCATTAGCTTCAACAGCACAACCAGTGCCGTTAGTAATTGTTCCTATTGCTAAATTACTTGGGCAGTTTCCAAGAGCGTATCCGTTAGCATCATCTAGCGCGGTTGCTGAATCTGCTGGATCGTAGACATACGAGTTTTGAACAAATGGCTGATCAAGGTAGAGGCCAAAACCATATGGGTTATCCCATTTGGCATAGATCACTGTATTGGCCGTAACTATTATGGAATCAAGTCCTGGGCGATAGATGGGGGCGCCTCCATCGCTTGCATCAGTACCCCATCCAAGGAATCGAAAACCAGTTCGCTTGAGATTACCTGAGTTAAAGGCGAGGATATAAGAGGAGTTAACAGTCACTGTCTCAGAAATTGGTACTGTTCCATTTGTTGCATTATTGGGAAGGTATGTAATTGTATAAAGTGAAATTGTCACTGTGTACGTAGTAGTTGTGCCATCAGTCGCATGAACAACAACAGTAATTGTATTGACTCCATTTACAAGTGTCACTGGCGTCGATGAATCAGAGTTTGTAAGAACACTATTAACAGTTACAGTATCTCCAACTCCTACAAAGGTTGGAGTTACTTGAACCGGTGTTGTATCTGTATTTAGTGAAGCGGTGTAGCTGGTGGTTCCAGCGTTAAATACTGGGCTTAAAGTTGCAGAGCTGATTGATAAATTCGTGAGCTGCGCAGTTGTTGCATGAGCTGCAGGAGCGGTGATGGTTATCCCAGAGATCAATAGCATTGGGAGCGTTAGCGAGAAGATCAAAACTTTCCTAATCAATTTACTGGTCACAAGATTGCTCCATACTGTCTCTGAGATAAGGGTGGTCACATATCGTGGGAAATCTTCTCGCCCTACCTCTTTGGGATCGGCCTACTTCTGCGGATATCCGAAGGACTCTCGCCTCAGACTTCAAACCGACCTAGACTTAACGCTGTGGTTGACCCTCGAAGGCTCTTACTCGTCGAAGATGAGCCGATGGTCGCCGCACTACTTCAAGAGACTTTAGCGGCGGCAGGCTTTGAAGTTCTCATCGCCTACTCAGCACTTGAGGCAAAGTCGAGAGCAAAACAATTTGACCCTGATGTCGCAATCTTGGATATCAACCTTGGCGCTGGCCCAAGTGGCGTCGACTTATCCTTCTTGCTTCACAAGAGCTATCCTGGAATAGCTCTTGCGCTGCTGACAAAACATCCCGATTTACGAACAGCTGGATACAGTAAAGAGGATGTCCCGCCCGGATGCGGCTTCATTAGAAAAGATATGGTTACCAATTCTCAACATATAGTTGAAGCAATTGAAGGGATCATCGAGAGCTCAAAGCACTTTCGAGAAGATGGTAATCCTGCTAGACCTTTCAGCAAATTGACCGCAGCTCAAGTGGAGGCGCTTCGCCTGATTGCACAAGGCTATACAAATGCTGAGATTGCAAAGCGACGAAATACTTCTGTTCGTGCAGTTGAACAGTTGCTAGGGGCGGTATTCACAACACTTCACATTGATGTGGACGGCCCAATTAACCCTAGGGTTGAAGCCGTGAGGAGATTTATCTCTGCAGCGGGTACTCCGG
>Ga0247836_1003516_pt1 | contig 20920 bp, 12 predicted proteins | sample LaCruzMarch2015__4_FD_187116 | JGI IMG/M metagenome (GOLD analysis project Ga0247836, IMG submission 187116) | Freshwater microbial communities from meromictic Lake La Cruz, Castile-La Mancha, Spain - LaCruzMarch2015_14m | ecosystem: Environmental > Aquatic > Freshwater > Lake | place: Spain... | reverse complement strand
ATTTTGTAATTACCGATTTTAGGGCGGGAAATGAGCTTCAGGTGAGTTTAAAACAAAGTTTATTTAATGATAGACTTACCGTTATGGTTGGGGGCAATCTGGATAATAACTTTTTTGGAGGCTCCTCGGAATCTACTACTTTTCTTGGTAATGATGTTGTCGTTGAATATGACTTGAGTAAAGATAAAAGTTTGAAATTTAGAGTATATCAAAAATTACAGCCTGATTTTTCTGGAAGACGATTACGATTTGGCGCGGGTGTCAGCTACAGAAAGGAATTTGAATCATTTTCAGATTTTTTAAGTAGTTTAAAGAAAAATAACTAATTTAAAGGCATAATCTGTAAATATCGGTTATGTCTCATTCGAATACTCCTGATTTTATTATTGTAGGTGCTGGTTCTGCTGGTTGTGTACTTGCCAATAGACTCTCTGAAAATCCTAATTGTAACGTCATCTTAGTGGAGGCAGGCGCGTCATTTCAACCAATGAATGTTAAAATTCCTGCCGCTTACTCTAAATTACATTTTTCAAGCCATAACTGGAATTTTCATACTGTTCCTCAGGAAAGGGTGAATAATAGAAAAATGTATCAACCAAGAGGAAAGTTGATGGGCGGTTCAAGTGCTGTTAATTGCATGGCCTACATCAGAGGAAATGTAGAAGATTATAACGATTGGTCAAAATGGGGCAATGTTGGCTGGAGTTACAAAGATCTTTTGCCCTATTTTAAAAAATCAGAGCAAAACAAGAATTTTGAAAATGAATATCATGGCGTTCGCGGGCCACTTTCAGTTTCGTACAACCGTTTTGAAACTCCTTTAACTAAAGCTTTTATTGAGGCTAATGAAGAAATGGGTATAGCTTATAATCTTGATTTTAATGGAGAAGTTCAAGATGGTGCAGGTAAATTTCAATTTACTATCAAAGACGGTGTCAGGCACTCGACATACGAGTCTTTTATAAAACCCATTTTGGGAAGGCCCAATTTGCGCATATTATCTAATGTACTCGTGGCAGGCTTAAGTTGGGGAAAAGATAAAGTGGTTGGCATTGAAGTATTTACCGATGTTAAAAATAATACCAGGGAAGTTATCAAGGCAAAAGAAGTTATTCTTAGCGCCGGCGCATTTCAGTCTCCTCAGATAATGATGTTATCAGGGATTGGAGATAAAGATTATTTGAAGGATAAAGGTTTAAGTTGTCGTTTAGATTTGAAGGGGGTCGGAAAAAATCTGTCTGATCACTTGTTTGTCAATCTTAATGTTTTGTGTAACCAGCGAATCACCTACAATAATGTAGAGAGGATTCCATGGGTTATTCCAAATATTATTAAATATCTGGTTTCAAAGTCTGGTCCTCTTTCAGCTAGTCCACTCGCTGCTTGCTCGTTTCTTAAAACCCTCCCCGAATTGGATAGACCTGATATTCAATTTCATTTTGCGCCGGTGGCTGGTAAGGATATCCACGATTTTCCAGCGCTACCAAAAGAAGAAGGGTTTACTATTTTGCCTACTTTGCTCAAACCTAAAAGTCGCGGATTTGTTGGTTTACAATCTTCAAATCCGTTGGATGCTCCCCTTATTGATCCTCAATATCTCAGTGATGCGGGGGGAGAAGATCTTAAAACTTTACTTAGAGGTGTTAAATGGGCTGAAGCTATATTACTGTCTAATGCGTTTGAACCATTCAGGAAGGGTAATACATTGAACTTTCCTGGAATCTTTAATAATGACGAGGAAAGGATACAACATATATTGAATTTTTGTGAAACAGTTTATCATCCTTGTGGAACTTGTAAAATGGGCGTAGATGATGAAGCCGTTGTTTCTCCATTTTCACTCAGGGTAAATGGAGTGGAAGGATTGAGAGTGGTGGATGCATCGGTAATTCCCGAAGTTACTTCAGGAAATACCAATGCACCCGTCATTGTTGTGGCCGAGAAAGCCTCAGACATAATTAAATTTAATGATTAATAATTTCGGGAGGATTTATTAAACATTAAATCTAAAATGCATTATATCACCATCAAGGACAGTATATTCTTTCCCTTCTACTGACATTTTTCCTGCTTCTTTAACTTGAGCCTCAGACTTGTAATGTATGAAATCTGGATAATGAATAACTTCTGCTCTAATGAAGCCCTTTTCAAAATCGGAGTGAATTACACCAGCAGCCCCGGGAGCTTTTGTTCCTTTGGTAATAGTCCAGGCGCGTACTTCCTTTTCCCCGGCAGTGAAGTAAGTTACCAGGTTTAGTAATTGATAACTTTTACGGATTAACCTATTCACGCCAGGCTCTTCCAGTCCCATTGCTTCTAAAAATTCCTTTCTTTCCTCTACGGAATCCAGCGCAGCTATGTCCGCTTCGATGCCAGCACATATAAGAATAATCTCCGCAGGTTCGCCTTCAATGGCCTTTTCAAATTCACGTGTAAGTTTATTTCCATCTGGGAAGGAATTTTCATCCACGTTGCAAACATATAATATAGGTTTGTCTGTTAATAGCATCATTTCAACAAGGATAGCTTTACCTTCATCGTCGGTGTCAAAATTTCGTGCAGGCTGGCTATTTTCCAGGTGTTTTAGCAAGTTGGAACAATGTTCCACTGCTCTAACATCTTCTTTATTACCGCTTTTAGCTTGTTTTTTATATTTATCTAACCTTTTCTCAACGGTTTCAATGTCCTTGAGAATTAATTCCAAATCAATGATTTCCTTATCTCTGACAGGATTTACACTTCCGTCAACATGAACAACATTATCGTCTTCAAAACAACGAACTACATGTAATATGGCATCAACCTCCCTAATATTGCCCAAAAATTGATTCCCAAGACCTTCACCTTTGCTTGCTCCTTTTATTAATCCGGCAATATCTAATATTTCAACGTTGGTGGGGAGCACATTTCTTGGATTGATTAACGCTGCCAGTTGATCCAGTCTTTCATCTGGAACTACAATCATTCCGATATTAGGCTCCTTTGTTGCAAAAGGATAATTAGCTGCTAAAGCGCCGGCAGATGTCAGCGCATTAAACAAAGTTGATTTTCCAACATTTGGTAAACCTACAATACCACATTTCAAACCCATGTTATTTTATTTTAAGGATGCAAATATAAAAAACCAAAATTCATTATTAGAAACTTATTTTAAAACTTAACTGTTTATTGTATTATTTTATATTTTTCTAATGAATTATTTGGCTCATGCATTTTTGTCGGGTAAAGATCCAGATTTCCTTCTGGGAAATATTACCGCTGATTTGTTAAAAGGTAATATCCATAAAAATCTTGCTGAAAAGGTTTCTGACGGCGTTATTCATCATAGGAAAATGGATATTTTTACAGATAACCATCCTGATTTTCAAACTTGTTTGCCCGTTCTTTATCCTTTACACGGTAAATATGCCTCAGTAGTCCTTGATATTCTTTTCGATTATTTTTTAGTCAAAAACTGGCATTACTTTTCCAGCATTTCATTGGAAGAATTTTCTGCAGATACTAATAAGTTATTATTAGAGAATATTGAAAAATTACCTGATTTGTCTCAAATTCAATTACGAGCAATGATTCAAGGTAACTGGCTTTTACACTATGGGCATTATGAGGGTTTGTCGTATTGTTTTTTGAGATTAACCAAACGAGTTGCCCAGCCTCAATGGTTGGAAAGTTGGCACGTAAGTCTTCAAAAGGAAGGGGATACTATAGAAAAATCTTTCCTTTCTCTTTTTCCCGATATGATTGAGTATTCAAAAAAACAGGCTAGCCTTCGAAATGTAGTGATATGGTAAATGTCCTGGAAAGTATTTTTTCAAGTATCGTTGATTCTGACAGGTTCTTATTGAAAATCAGTGTGTTTCCCATTCCCTGCGAAATTTTTAATTCAGGGGAAAAAATGAAGAAAGGTAAAAATATTTGAAAACCTACGCCTGTCTCAAAGGAAAAATCATTGGGAGCTATTTTCACCAAGGTTTCTGCCTGTTTTGTTCTGGAATCGCTGGCAACATCAAATGAATATTTCAAACCTGCTAATAAAAATAACCTTACATCATGATAAGGTTCAGATTTATACCTGAATTGAAAGGGTAATTCCACAAAAACGGATTCTACTTTTCTATTACTTGCGTAACCCGGATATTGATATTTCAGTCTTTTTTCAGCAAAAGATAATGTAGGTAAAAATCGAAAATCAAAATAATTGCCCATCTTTAAATTTGATACAATCCCTACGTTAAAACCTGATCCCCCCAATCCCTGAACAATTCTTATACTATCGTGCTTTAAAAATTCACTCGATTGATAAGTTCTGAATCTGGAATTATTAATAGCAAAGGTGAATCCAAAGTAATAGTCATTTTGGTTAAACTGCTGATAGTTAGGATTATGAACACTGCCCCGTTGACTTAAAACCAGAAATGGACATATCAAAGCAAAATAAAAAAGGACTATTTTTCTGCTAAATAAGCTGAACATATTCCGAAAGTTAATGGGTTGCATCGAATTGGTTTAAAGCCATTTTTACCTAAAACATCAAGAAATTTTTCCCCCGATGGAAAGGCCTGGACTGATTCATATAGATATTGGTAAGCTCTTGGGTCTTTCGATGTTAAACGACCAATCAGGGGTAAAATGTATTTGAAGTAGAAATTAAATACTATTTTGAATAAAAAAAAGGTAGGCTGGCTAAATTCTAACACAACTATTTTACCTCCTTTTTTTAAAACCCGATGCATCTCCTTTATACCTTTATCCAGGTTTTCAAAATTTCTTACGCCAAAGGCTACGGTAATAGCGTCAAAGGAACCTTCGTCGAAAGGTAGATTTTCAGAATCTCCTTCTAATAAAGTTATTTTAGGTGTTAAGCCTTTGTCACTTATTTTTTTTCTGCCAATAGATAACATTTCAACAGATATATCCAAACCAATGATTGTACTTTTCGGGTAATATCGATTTAATGCTAAGGCTACATCTGCCGTTCCCGTGGCAATATCTAAGATATTTGGAATTTCTTCAGGCCCTAATAAAGATATAGCTCTTTTTCTCCAATATTTATCGATACCTAAAGAAAGAAAATGATTCAAAAAGTCATAGTAAGGGGCTATTCGGTTAAACATCCTTGATACTTGACTCTTTTTAGTATCATCAGCCTGATAAGGTTTGATTTCCATGTTGATTCTTTTATGCCGCAAATATAGACAGATTATACGGGCTACAAAATGGATTTTTTTTGTTAAAAATTAGTCCGAAAATTTCTTAGATTTGTGGTACGAAAATTAATCCGTTCATACTGAAAACCTGATAAATAATCAAGTTGATTTCTTTATTTTTCAGGATAACTAACAGCTGTAATGACTCCAGAAGACCGTATAATCCCTATTCAAATAGAGGATGAAATGAAATCAGCTTACATTGATTATTCAATGTCAGTTATTGTATCCCGTGCTTTACCGGATGTAAGAGATGGGATGAAACCTGTTCAAAGAAGAGTTCTTTATGCCATGTCTGATTTGGGACTAACGCATAATAAAGCGCATAAGAAGTCTGCGCGTATTGTAGGTGAGGTATTAGGTAAATATCATCCTCATGGTGATACTTCCGTTTATGATACAATGGTGAGAATGGCCCAGGACTGGTCATTACGCTATCCCTTGGTCGACCCTCAGGGTAATTTCGGTAATATTGATGGTGATGGTCCTGCTGCCATGCGTTATACCGAAGCAAGATTAAAAAAAATCAGCGATGAGATTTTAGCCGATATTGATAAAGATACCGTTGATTTTACCTTAAATTTCGATGATTCTTTGGAAGAACCCTCCGTTTTACCTACCAAGGTTCCTAATTTGTTAATTAACGGAGCCTCGGGTATTGCTGTTGGAATGGCCACAAACCTTATGCCTCATAATTTGACGGAGGTCATTGACGGTATCGTCGCCACTTTAGCCGATCCGGACATTGATGTGGATGGTCTGATGCAATATATAAAAGCACCAGATTTCCCTACAGGTGGAATTATATACGGTACCAAAGGTGTCAGAGAGGGTTTTGCAACAGGTCGTGGTAAAATTGTACTCAGAGGAAGAGCAGAAATTGAAACCTCTGCCTCCGGCAGGGAATCCATAATTATTACTGAAATTCCTTATCAGGTTAATAAATCAATGCTGGTAGCAAAAATTGCAGAGCTCACCATTGAAAAAAAGATTCCAGGTATTTCTGACGTCAGAGATGAGTCTGCAAGACAAGGAATGAGGGTAGTGGTGGAGATAAAGAGAGATGCTATGGCTAAAGTAGTTCTTTCCCAACTCTACAAATATTCTCCTCTTCAAACTTCCTACGGTATCAACAATGTTGCTTTAGTTGGAGGTAGGCCTGAAATCTTATGTTTGAAGGACATGATTGTGGAGTTTATAAAATTCCGACTGGAGGTCATTGTTAAAAGAACAAAATACGATCTTAAAAAGGCGAAGGAAAGAGCCCATATTCTTGAGGGTATCCTTATTGCTTTAGATCATTTAGATGAGGTTATTGCCTTAATTAGAGCAAGCAAAAATGTCGATGAAGCTAAAGAGGGCTTGATGTCTACTTTCGGTCTGTCTGAAATTCAAGCTAAAGCTATTCTCGAAATGAGGCTGCAACGTTTGACTGGTCTTGAGAGAGATAAAGTAAGAGCTGAATACAAAGAAGTAATGGATAGAATCGCTTACTATGAATCTATTCTGGCTTCTGAAGAAATTCAAAGAGAAATAGTTAGAACGGAACTTTTAGAAATAAAAGATAATTATGGTGATGCCAGAAGAACAGAAATTGTTGCCGCTGAGGGTGATATCAATCTGGAAGACCTTATAAAGGAGGAAGAGGTAGTTGTTACCATATCTAATCTTGGTTATATCAAACGTACCGCAGCATCGGAATTCAGAACGCAGAGTAGGGGAGGAAGAGGTGCGAAAGGTTCGCGGACAAGAGACGAAGATTTTATTGTTAACATGTTCGTGGCCAATTCACATAATTATTTGCTCCTTTTTACGGAATCTGGTAAATGCTTTTGGTTACGTGTTTTTGAAATTCCAGAGGCAAGTAAATCATCAGCGGGCAGAGCCATTCAAAATATCCTCAATATAGCGCAGGACGATAAGGTGAAAGCTTATATCAATATTCCAAATTTAAATGATAGTGAGTTTGTTAAAAATCATTACATCATTTTCTGTACCCATTTGGGGATTATTAAAAAAACAGCAGTAGAAGCTTATTCCCGCCCAAGAGTAGGAGGCATTAATGCCATTACTATTGCTGAAGGTGATATGTTACTTTCAGCTACTTTAACTGGCGGGGATCATCAAATATTTCTCGCAAGTCGTCGTGGGTATGCCGTTCGCTTTCATGAATCTAAAGTAAGACCCATGGGAAGGAATGCCACAGGAGTAAAAGGCATGGCTCTTTCCGGTGAATCTGATGCCATTGTGGGCATGCTTTGTATTAATCCTGCAGAAAGTGTTCAGGATACTATTCTGGTCGTTTCTGAGAAGGGAAATGGTAAAAGATCGGAGGTCGATGAATACAGATTGACCAACAGAGGTGCCAAGGGGGTTAAAACAATGCAAATTACTGATAAAACGGGTGCGCTCATTGCTATGAAAGCTGTACAGGAAAATGAGGATTTGATGATTACTAATCGGTCTGGAATTATTATTCGTATGGCAGTGTCAACAATGAGGGTCATCGGTAGAGCCACTCAAGGCGTAAGAGTAATACGATTAGATGAAGATGATGCCATTGCTGATGTTGCCGTTATCCCCTATTCTCCAGAGATAGAGTTGCCAGAGGGTGAGGAAAATATTGAAATTTCTATGGAAAATAACGAAAATAGTATCGATAACCCAGATATTTCAGATAATGACACTGAAATTCCTCAGGAATTATAATATTTTTGCAAAACAATAATTTTGAATCCTAAATACGTTATTTAGGTAAATCATGTTTACCAAACAAACCTTAATGAACCATGAAAAAGTCATTTTTATTATCCTTTCTTTTAGTAGGAACTATAGTTTTGAATGCACAAGATTACAAATCGGAGTTTTCAAGCGCTAAAAAAGCCTTCACAGCTTTCCAATTGGACATGATTGGGAACAAAGCAAAATTAACCGATGCCGTTAACGCTATTTCTAAAGCGGTTACCTTTCAGGAAGCTACCCTCACTCCTGAAGCTTTTTTAAAAAGTGGTGAGATTATGGCAGAACTCGCTAACCAGATTGTTACCACTAAACAGTTAGGTGTTGGTTCATTAGATGATCTTCCTAAAACAGCTAATCCAGAATTAATTGCTTTTGAGCATTTTATGAAAGCAATGGATATGGCGGTTAAACCTGCAGAAAAAAAGAAAACCTTAAAACTAATTGGTGCCCTTCAAAATTCATTAAGTAACATTGGGGTATATAATTACGACGAACAGAAATATGAAATGGCTTTTAAAGATTTTTCTACCGTTATCGCTATCCACGATATGTTGAAAAATGCTGGAGAAGTTAGTACACTAGATATTGAAGCCGATTATTTAAATCAGGTTTATATCTCAGGTTTAGCTGCTTTTAATGGTGGATTTGATGCAGACGCAGAGAAGTATTTTACTGCGCTTGCAGAAAAAAAATACGATAAGCCTGCCATTTATGAATCTTTATACAACCTAAAAGCTAAAAAGACTTCCCCAGAAGAGGCCTATCCAATTCTTGAAAATGCTCGTAAGCAGTTTCCTGTTGATTTATCATTGCTTTTTGTCGAAATCAATCATTATCTTAAGTTACAGAAAATGAATGAATTGATAGATAGATTGGAAACAGCTATTAAAATGGAACCGTCTAACGTTTCTCTCTATTCCGTTATGGGCAATGTTTATGATAATCTACACCAGAAAACAATAAAAGATAATGGTGACCTCACCGTCGCTGATGGTTATTTTACAAAATCCCTGGAATATTTTAATAAGGCCATTAAAATGGATCCTAAAAATGTAGAGGCTCTTTATAGCATTGGTGCTCTTTATTACAATAAGGCTGCATTAACTTCCCAAAAAATGAATGCGCTAAGTGAAGATTATTCTAAGGAAGGTCTTAAAAAGTTTAATGACCTTAAAGCTCAGGTTTTCAAACAGTTTGATGAATCTTTACCTTACTTTCAAAGGGCTGAAGCGCTCAACCCAAATGATACCAATACATTAATTGCTTTAAAAGAAATATATGCTAAAAAGGATCAATTAGATCTTAGTAAAGAATTTAAAACGAGATTGGAGTTAGTTCAAGGGGGTGGGAAAAATGACAAAAGTTATTTTCCTAATAACTAATTAGCTCTGTATTTATTTTTATTGGCCGCTTTTGCTCTTGAGTGAAAGCGGCCAATTTATTTTTTTTGATTTTATTCCTTTTTTGCGTACATTTCATCCTTATTTAATATTACGATAGTAACCTTAATATTATGAAATTCATTCATTTGTGTTTTTTTTGGTTAGTATATAGCTGTGCTATCAATGTGTCTTTCCTATCTGCTCAATCTACCTGTGAAGTTCCTTGTTCAAGGAATGATTGTGGGGCAGTAAATTATGACGTTTCTCCCATAGATTCCTTGGTTTGTGAAGGTTCTATTTTACGATTTAAAAATAATACAGCTATTCAAACATATACCGGACTCGTCATTCGATGGGGCGATGGTAAGCAAGATACTGTGTATCAATTAAATGATTTCTTTCATAAATATGATTTACCTGAATCTTTGAAAGCGTCCTGTCAAAATGACACAATTTTAAGTTTAACTGTATGTATTACTGCATTCAAACAATGTAACGAAGGATTTTCTTGTAGCCAAAAAGTGCAATCTTTTCCAATTAAGATTGCGCTAAAACCTAAAGCTGCATTTATACCCTCTGCGACTACGGCATGTGTTGGAGCAAGAATTAATTTTCAAAATAAAACTTGTTTCTCAAATGCTGCTATTTATACCTGGCGATATTCTACTTTTCGTATCACCAATATTAGAGATATTAATCTGGATTATGATTTACCCGGTCAATATGAAGTAGAACTAACCGCAAGAAATAGTTGTGGTGCTGATTCAGTAAAACAGATTGTTACCATTCTGGAAAAACCAAAAGCTGATATTGTTATTGATACCCAGCAGTTTTGTTATCCAATTTCGGTGAGGTTGAAAAATAAACAAACAAACTCCTCTGATGGTGTTTGGAAAATCACAGGAGATACCTCCGTCTGGGAGTCTGTCCTTTCCTTTCCTACCGGCGATTCAACATGGATAAGGTTTAAACGCTTGGGTGCTATTAATATAAAACTGTTTACTTCTAATGGTTGTGGGTCCGATTCTATTTCTATGCCCTTTATTCTTAAATCAACGCCTTTTTTTAAAACTGATTCAGAGGTAAATTTATGTCAGGAGGGTTTCGTTTCTCCCGAATCGTTGCTTTTTACTTATGATAAACTAAGAATAAATTCTCTTATTTGGAAAGTTAATAATGAAAGTCCTTTTACGGCCCAGGGAAATACCTTCCAACCAGCGTTGTTTAAAAAAAATGGGACGATAGACCTTCAAACTAATGGACAATGTGGTTCCTTTCAACATACTATTAGAATACAGGTATTTCCAAAGGACACATTGAAATTATCAAAAAAAGCAGTGGCATTTTGCTCCAATGATGCTCCGATTCAATTAACAGCTTCTCCAGCGGGAACGTGGTCAGGTTTTGGTATTTCTTCGACGGGATTGATTGACCCTTCTCTATTCCTAAATAAAACAAAAGGAATCGTTTATTTTAATGCTTCAAATCCTTATTGCACCCTGCGTGATTCTGTTTCTCTTTCCATTACTGACGCTATGACAGTAGCTTTGGCTCCTGTTTCACCTCTTTGTGAAAATGAAGAGTTCACACCTGTTTATGCAGTAAACGGTGTTTTTACAGAGGTAAAATGGATAGTTAATGGGGGTTCTGTTACAAATTTCAATAGTTTGAACCCTGGAAAAATAAGATTTTCCAGTCCTGGCGTATTTGGTATTACCCTGCAAGCTACTAATGCCTGTGGAACCGTTTTTGATACAACTACCGTAAGGGTTTTTTCTAAACCTATTATGGAGTCTTTATCTGTTTCCACTGCGTGTATTGGTGAAAAAAGTGACCTAAAGTTAAGATTGTCCAATAGAGATAACGAGGCATTGAAAATCTCTATTTCTTTGTCGGGTTCCCCTCTTTTTGATACTGTTATTACAGGCAATACGCTGATCTGGTCTTTTAGACCATTCGCTAACGTTGGTAATTATCCATTAAAAGTAGTTGTTTCAAAAGGGTCAAATTGTGCGGCGGTACTCATTTCTGAATTAAAAATTATTCAAAAACCTAGTCTTTCTCTGGCTAAGTTAAACTCCTTTTGTTCTAATATTGAGTTTACTCCCTCTCTTACCACAGTAGGTTCCTACGAATCACTTAAATGGTCTTTTCCTGGTGGTATTCCGTCGTCTTTTGTAGGATTGAATCCAGGTAAAGTCAAATATAATATCACGGGTAAGTTTACCGTAAAAGTAGAAGGGGAAAGTTCCTGTGGATCATCTATTGATTCTCTTGTGCTCGATGTTATTGAACAACCTAGTATTTCTCGATTTACAGCAAGCCCTGTTTGTTTAGGCAATGAATCATCAGTAAGCATGAAATGGTCAAATCTTTCAGGTAATCCAGTTAAAATTCAATTATTTCAATCGGGAAATATCTTATTAGATACTGTAGTGAGAGGTGATTTTATAGATTATAAGTATCTCCCACCCAAAATAGATGGTTTTTATCCTTTAACCTTGCTCACAACCTCTGGAAATCAATGTAAAGGTGAATCCAGGACAGAGGTAAATGTTTATTCTTCTCCACCAGTTTCCATACTTGATTTAAAAAGTAATTTATGTGTTGCCACAGATAAGATTGAACTAAAGGCAAATCCCACAGGTGGAAAGTTTTCTGGTTCAGGTGTCATTGATTTATTAAATGGTAAATATCAGTTACCCATAGGTACAGGTATTTCGAATCGTTGGATTTATTATGATTATACCGACAGTGGTGGATGTAAAGGCAGGGATTCTATCTTTTTGAAAGAATTAAAACAATCACCCACACTATTATTCGAAAACCTTATTCCTTCTTATTGCAAAAGTGATAAATGGATCGAATTTAAAGTTAAACCGACGGGAGGATTATTTATAAATAGAAATGGACCTGTGGTGGAATCGGTTAATAAAGAAATTGGGCTGTATCGTTTTAAACCTTTAACGTCAGGTGAATTTGCCATTTCTTATCGCTATAGTGATAATTCTGGTTGTTTAGATTCGTTAGATTGGAAATATTCTGTTTCTGATAAATTTCCGTTCGACCCTGCAGTAGATACTTTTATTTTATCTGGACAGAAACTAATCATTGGAAAACCTCCTGTAGCAGGATTTTCTTATCGTTGGTTTGATGGTTCAACCCAATCTACTTATACGGTGGAAGACCCAGGAATTTATACCCTGGAGGTATTTAATGTTGCTTCGGGATGTTCTGTAATGGACACCGTTAAAGTGTCTTTTGGAGGTGTGAACAGTGTTAAGGAATCTTTACAAAAATTAAGTTTATTAGAAGTTTATCCCAATCCATGTAGTGATTATCTTTATTTAAGAAATAAAAATATAGATAAGCAGCAAGCTAAATACCCACTAATTCGTGTCCTGGATGTTTATGGTAAAGTACTGAAGACCGTTGAACTTTCGGATTTTGATGGGGAGATAATGCTAGATGTAAGTTCTCTCCCAAGTGGTATGTATTTTATTGAAGGCTATGGGAAAACACAACGGATAATAAAGATATAATGAAAACTTAGAACTCTTTTAATTTATATTTTTCTATAATCCATTGGCTTCCCTGGAAATTGTTTTCAACCTGAAACCCAAAATAATTTCCCATTGGTTTTGGTAAGTTGGTTGTCAGTAGAGTACTATCATTTAACCTAAACTCAAACTGGTTTTTATCTTTCTTAATTCTTAATCTTACTTCTTTTACACTCCTTTTCAATTCAATGAAGCCAGATTTAATGGTTTCTTTATTGTTTTTAAGTTGCCATTCACCGGAAGGATTAAGTGTTAATGTCCATTTATTATTCATTTGGGAGGAAAAAATGATGCCGAATTCACCACTCTCTTCTGATATAGGTAAAGTAAGAAAACATGAAAATTGATAATTAGCTGAGGTAGATAAATTAAAAGGGTACATTCGGAACAATGAACTATTGAAAACAAGATTTTCGTTTTCATTGATGAATGAACCACTAAGATTTTTATTGAAGGGGCTATTAGCTTGAAATGCATCTAAAAAGGAAAATAGATTTGAACTATATTTTTTCACAACGCTTCTCATTTCTTCCGATTCAATGCGGGAATTAAAATCACTTTTTGTTAAAAAGGGAGGAATGGTAGCACCATTTGAAAGGAGTATTTTTGCCAAATCTGGTAAATCTAAAGCAAGGGTGTAAAGTAAAGGAGTAATTCCCTTTGAGTCTGAAAAATCAGGATCTGCACCAGCAAGGATTAGTTTATTTACCAGGTATTTGTTATTCATGTTGATGGCAAGAATAAGAGGTGTTTCACCATTTTTCTCCTGGCGAGTATCCATGTTTACGCGTTGTTCGGTAAGATAGTCCAATACTTTGGGTTGATTGAAAGCTACTGCGGTCCATGGAGCTGACCAACCTTTCAACGCTGGATTTTCTGTGTTTTTTTCCTGAACGTCGAGGGGTATCTCACCCTTCTCATTCAAAAATTTAAGTAAATCAAGATCTCCATTTACAATAGAAAGTATAATTGGACTCGTATAATCGTGTTTTTCAATGGTAATAACTTGTTGTTCAGGGTTGCGATAATCGGCACAGGCAAGAACCATTTTTTTAACTTCTTGTCTGTTTCCTTTGACTATTTCTAATAGTAGGGGAGAGCCGTTACATTGAACCGGAGGCGAAACAATAGCGGGAATAGCAAATACTACGGTTAAAATAAATATAAAAATCCCCGCAAACAAAACCCATTTTCTTTTGGGTTTTTCTTTTTTGGTAACTGGTTCTTTTTTGGGTTTTCCTACTATTAAATTGTCCAAAATGGATATCTCTTCATCATTTTCCTCTAAAAAATCAGTATTAATCATTCCTTTATGATAGGATGTTTTACTGTTTTTTGCGCTTACTATTTCTTTGGGACTTATCTTTTCGCCCAGATTTAAAAAAGATATGAGCTTTTCAGATGAATCTATGCCGACACTTTCGTCTAAAGCTTCCTTAAAGAGGGCAACGCTTAATTTTCTGTTATTCAATAAAGAAAATAAATGATTGATATCGTTATAGGGTATGACTAATTGAAGTTGAGATTTATTTTCTTTAATGGTTTTTTCCTTTTCTACTATATTTGATTCTAACTTTTGGGGAGTTAATTGAAAAGAAATGGGTTTATTAGCTACCATTAATTCTCCACTCCATATTTTGTCTTGAGAAGCAAAGTATTTTTCGGAAATTTTAAATGCTTCTTTTAAAACGTTTTCTTTAGTTACCTTAGTAACTATGCCAGATTTTTGAAGAACTTCGTTCAGAACCAGTTGTGAAAATACTAATTTTTTAAAATCAACCTTTCCTGATTTGAACAGCTGATCTGTTTTGAAGGACTGTGGATTATCTGCGTCTAATATACTAATAGATAAATGATAATCAGCAAAAAGGGTATCTGTAACTTTTTCAAATTTATTTGTTTCCAGGTTCTTGAAGGATTTTTCCACAAAAATTTTGTGGAACTCATTATCCTTAAGTGAATGAAACATCCAATGATAGAATTCTTCGATTTCGGTTTTAAAGGATGGAGTAATGTTTGAATCTACTATAAAAAGAATATTGCCTGATAATTTTTCTGCATTAAAAATGGCATCTGATTGTTCAAAGGCAATTTCTATCCTTGACCTTAAAAAATCTTCTATAAATTGAAAAATGATTGGCTGTAATTGGGCTATATTTTTTACAACGGGAAGATTTTTTACTTCTTTGAATTCTATTTCATGATGATAATAGTACAATTTTATCCTTTTAGTACTGTTACTAAAAGTTATAATTAATACATCGCCATTTAACAAAGAATTCCCTTCAGCCATACATAAGAATGAGCTATATTAATTAAATTGACTGGGAGTAAATTTGAAACATTAAACACAAATATATAATAAATTAATCTTTTACGCTAATAATCAGGGTTTTATTTTACCAAAAACATCGGTTTTTATAATTTTATAGCCTGTTGGATCTGTTCCTAACAGGGCATAACCAAAATCACTTGAAATAATAAGATCTACTATTTTCTCATTTGGCTTTTCAGGTAGGAATAAACTCTCCCATAAAAGCTCTCCCGCTGCATTTAGCCTGATTAACCGGTGATTATAATTTTGATTATTTGAAATATTCCCTTCTCTTTCCAATAGAATGATTTGCCCTTCCTTTTCACATAGAATTTTTATGCCTTTGCTTATACCAGTATTAGATTCTTTTGTAAATTCCCATTCTCTGTCACCGTTTAAGGAATAAGAGGTTACTGAGGTTTTATATCCTTTCAAGGTTTTTTGTGCAGCGGTTATAAAAATAGATTTTCCATTACCTGTAATTCCTCCTTCTTTTGAAAGATAAATATTTTGTAAAGGTTTTGATAAGGTTAGCGTTCCTTTATTTGTGAATCTAAGTAAAAGGGCATTTCCGTTGGGTCTGCCCGTCAATAAATAATAGGTTCCATTGTCCATTAAATAAACTCCAAAGGGTTGAAGATTAATCTCATACGTATGTATCCAATCTGAAGCACCGCCAGCTTTTAAAGAACTCATGAATAATCTGCTATCCTGTGTTGATTGCTTCATGGTTCCAGCTATAATCCAGTTTCCATCTTTTGTTGTGGTACAATGAAATCCCTCAGAGCTTTCAATAAGTGGAAATTTTTTCGATAAATCCCCACTAACTATGGATTGTAATGAAGGAGAAAAGCCGTCAGAATATTGCAGAAAAGTAATGCCTTCTTTTCGTTGTATTAAAGTTCCGAAAGCATTTTGTCCTATTCCATTTTGTATATCAATCGCTTTTCCTATACCTGGCGAAATGGCAAGATTGGCAGATTTACCGTCAGCACTGACTTGTAATAGATTTATTTCCTGTTTTGTATTTGTTCCAATGATTCTAAAAGATCCGTCCGTAACTTGTATGAACTGATGAATGTATTGTGTATCAATAGATGGGGTAACAGGGTAATCTTGAGAAAATGTATTCAGGGGGAATTTTTCTAAATCCCACTTAACACAAGACGGTAACCATATTCCAATCAGCAGTATTATTACAGGTACCTTTTTCATGTATTAGAATTTTATTCTGTAACCTGCCACGGGTTGATTTACGAATGGATAGAGATTATTTTTTTGGTAACCTATTGCTGGCGATGGTACGATATTCATGAATAACTCCCGGCTGGTTCGTCTTGCTTTTTTATCTTTTAAAAAAAGACCAGCATCATTTATTATCCAAATACCTAAGCCTGCGGCAGCACTTATCAAACTTCGATGATGCCATTTATTTGCATTAAGATAAGCTGTTTCATTTTCAGTGATTGAAAAAGTTTTTTTATGAATGCCGTAATCAATAGATGATTGTTTTTTACTTACTGCGGCAAAAAAACCACTTCCCAGCCAAACGCCCGTTACAACAGGCCAAATGGGAATTTTGGGTTTATTTTCTTTCATAGATTGAAAATGCCTGATTCCGAAGCCCGGTACTAAATAGTTAAACGCCGATAGGGGTTTATATGCTTTAGGAGGAGTAGCAGATTTTAATGTTATATTATTTTCAGCAGAATCAATTAGGCTAATTTCAGAAGTTAAAATGGATACATCTGGCAAGGAACAAGCCACTTCGGGTAAATTTTCACATAGCTTTTCATCAGAAACTTTGCTTATTCTTATGAAGGCAACTTGCCAGTAGAATTTATCCGGAGCGTTTTGACTTAATTTTGGTTCGGGGTCTAAAAAACAACGTAGCTCAAAAAACATTTCTTTGCAAATGGTCTTTTCGATAGGTAACCCATTTTGTATAAATCCTATACGTTCCCGAACAGGTAAAGACCCTCTGTACACTTCGTACAAAAGGTTGTCTGGGTGTTTTTGTCCATTTGGAAGGTAAATAGGACTTGAAAAACCGGCTGAACTAAAAACAACTTTTTTTTCGGATTCTTCGCTAGGTAATGCCCAACATATATTTATTCCTGTTTGCTCATTAGGTTGCTCAATCAGCATATCCATATAATCACCTAAATTCAAATAATTTTCATTAATCTGCCCACTTTCTCCTAAAGTCATACCATAATAAGGGGTACTTCCTGCTATTTCTCCTCTAGCATCTTTAAAAAGGCTTAAAGCATGCCTTTTAGCTGCTTCTTTTAGTCGTAATATTTTATTGTTATCACTGATTATTCTAAAACACTGATGTAATTCCTGAGCCATTCCATAAGCTAAATTTCCGAATTTTAGTTTCTTTTCATTCAAAGATACCTCAATCTCTTGCCTTTTTATACCCCAGGATTCTATCGTATGACCAACTGGAACATTGTTTGCTTTGGGTGCTTCAAAAGTGAATTTATTCCCATTTTTATATATGCCATCCTGGGCATTTAATGGTAAAGAGACAATCTGAACTATTAATATCCATGCGAGGAATAGTCTTATTAAGGTACTATTCATATAAAGTAATCTTTGATAATAATGAACTTTCTGTAGCAGTTTCTAACTGTCTTACGCCGTTTATTACCGATAAGTCTACGAATCCTTTTTCTTTGTTTTGCTCAGTTCTAACTAAAAAATAATCTATGAACGAATCGACATCACCAAATTTTCTATTGCTTTTTCCCTGACTAGCCTGGTTCAAATCGATGAGCATAGCGTTAGATTTAAACAGTTTTTTAAATTCATCAATACTCTTTAGTAGCCATTTTTCATCATCTGAATAAGCAGCTTTTTGAATAGCATTTATTTTATTCAAAACATATTCAGATGAACAAAGAACTAATATTTCAATGCGATTACGCTGCGTTTTATCAGCATTGTAGGCTTCTATCTTATATTGTCCTGGTTTTTGAAAAACATGAGATATTTTTTTGCCTGTGTTAGTGGTTCCATCTCCTAATTGCCAGATTAATGGGGCCGTAGTGTTGACATAAAACGTTATAGGTTCACCTACTTCCAAACGGGATGATGATACTAAAATGGAAAATCCGTTACCCGTTTTACCAGGGGAAACGGGAACTTCACTACCTTTAAAAACTAACTCATTTTTATTTTGAATGGGTATTATATTCTCTTCAATTACTTCAGAATTTGATAACTCTAACTCATTTTTCACTTGTATTGGCGCAGTCTCTGAACCTACAATTTCAAGCATTGCAAAGGAAGGAACCGATATATCCAACTCATTTTTTTGCGGTGTTTTAGCTAAAGTTGCTTTTTCTCTGCTTTCACAAGCACTGAATATTGTCATACTCAATACCAGAATGTAGGCCAATAAAAGAGGTTTATGGGGGGTTCTCATTTTAATATATTAATAATCAGTAATTTAAACTGTTTATTTTAAATTCAAAAGTACGATTTTCCTATTACAAAATATTCATTTTTTATTTTTTTTTCTATATCTGTGAAAAATTATCTTAAAATACTCACAGAACCCGTAAATATTTCCTTTTTCCCGTTAACAAAGGTTACCACAGCCTGCCAAATATAAGCCCCTTGAGGAAGAATTGGCCCTATATTATTTTTACTTCCATTCCAACTTTCTTCGGGTGCATCCAAGTTTAATTTGTTAGAATACCATACCCTCTCTCCCCAGGGACTGTAAATCTGTATTTCATAAGCGGCAAGGCCTATTCCTACAGGTTTGAATACCTGAATCTCTGGATTATTTGCTGAGGGTACCAGGGCGTTGGGCGCATGAAATGTGGTAATCCATTCTGGCTCAATAGATTTTATGATGGTGTCTGAACAATAAAACCCATTTAAATAATCTGCATAAGCAATTAATTTTACTTCAATCTTTCTGTTTATACTGTACTCGTGTATGGGAGACAATTCATCTGATTTAATGCCATCACCAAATTCCCAAAAGTATCGGTTGGAAAAATTAGATTTATTAGTGAATTGTACTTCTCCAATAGTTCGTTCAATAAAATTAGTCCGGTAATCAAAATCGGCTTCAGGTGTGGGCAGGACGGTAATGTTTTTAATCAATGTTAATGTATCCTTGCATTTATCATTCTGAGCTGTGACCAACGTAATGGAAAAATCACCAATACGAGAAATGTTAAGTGATGGATTTGCTTGCTCGCTTACCAATGTCGTGTTTAAAAACCACTGAAACTGATTGGCGTTTTTGCTTTTATTGGTAATTAAAGGCGTTTTTCCCAAGCAAATGGTGGGAGATAAAATATCAAAATCTGCAAAAGATTGCGTATTTACTTTAATCTTTTTACCTAAGGAGTCTTTACATCCAAAATTATTTTTTGCGATTAAGTAAAGATCATAATCACCTTTGTTTTTGTCAGCAGTGAGACTGGGTTCTAAGTCTGTATAAATCTCGTCTTGCCATTTCCACTCAAATTGGACAGATCCCAGCGATTTATTTTTAAGTCCCTCTAACATTGCAAATTCACATACTTCATCCTTTGATAAGGTGAAATTGGCCGTTGGTTTGGGATAAACAGAAATTTCTATGGGCTGACCTTCTTCCTTACAGCCAAATCTATTGGTAGCTGTCAATTTGATTTTCGCTTGACCACTTTTATTGAAAATATAGATTGGATTTAATTCAATGATGGGGGGTAAATCCTCAAATTGCCAGGAATAAGTTGTTCCTATTTCTACTTGATGTTTAAATTGAACCGATAAGGGTGGACATCCTGTCATTCTATCATTAGTGAAAGTTACGTCTGGCTGGGGATGAATAGTGATGATTTTGTCTATCGTTGTTTTACATGCATTGATGGCTGAGGTAGCCGTTAGTTTACTTAAATAGGTGCCCGGTAAAGTGTAGGTATGCTGCGCATTAATATTATTCGAAGTAGTTCCATCGCCGTGCTGCCACAAAATATTGGATACATTACTCAAATCATTTATCGAAAAAGAGCTGGGTATTGTCTCATTAAGACAGTAATTGTCTTTATTTAGCGGTGTAATTATTGGTGCAGGCCAAACGTTAATCTTCGTTTGTAAGGTGTCTGTGCCACATTTAGTAGCACCTAATAGTAAATTGTATTCACCAGAAGTTGTTAAGATTGGATTAAAAGTATTTTGATTTCCTGATATAATTTTTCCGTCCGGGGAGCTCAATTGCCAGTTGAGCGCAGCGCCAGAAGAAGAAAAACTTTTGGCAGTTAGTTGAAAAGGGGGACATCCCTTCAATGATTCAATCTCAAAAAAGGCTTCTGTATCTCTTTTGTAAACTGAAATTATTTTTTCCAAACTATCTTTTCCACAAGCATTTTCTGTCCTTAAGGTGATTTTGTATTCTTTGAAATCCGTTCCATCTGGATAGTATATTTGTTCTTCCGCTAATGAATCAAAGCTTAGATTTCCATTACCATAATCCCAAAAATATTGTAATGGTCCTCCTTCACTTACATTGGCCATTTTAACGGACAGTGGGGAACAACCTTCCAATGGAAAGGTGCCAAAAATGGCTTTCGGAAGGGGGTGTATTATAATTTCCTTGAAATCTTTAATTTCAGCGCAACTGTTTTTAGCAATGGCCTCGATTTTATAGGTCGTATCTTTTCCCGTACCTTCAAGTTTCCATATTGGGGGCTCGGCACTTACAAT
>Ga0247836_1003514_pt1 | contig 20922 bp, 18 predicted proteins | sample LaCruzMarch2015__4_FD_187116 | JGI IMG/M metagenome (GOLD analysis project Ga0247836, IMG submission 187116) | Freshwater microbial communities from meromictic Lake La Cruz, Castile-La Mancha, Spain - LaCruzMarch2015_14m | ecosystem: Environmental > Aquatic > Freshwater > Lake | place: Spain... | reverse complement strand
AAGGATGTGGGTGAATTCGTCTTCGGTCAGGTCGTAGAGGCGGGCCACGAGGGCGTCGATCTCGGCGCGGGCGGTCTGGCGCTGATCGGGGGCGGTCAGGCCGTGGGTCGCGTGCGTGGCGCGCTTGCCAAAGACTTCCTTCATCAACTCGTCATAGGCCGCGCTCGTGCCCACCAGCCTCGCCGCTCGCTCCACCAGCGGGTGTCCAATCAGGCGGCCTTGCTGTGCTTCTTTTCCAAATCTCGTGCGGACTTGAGCCGTTCTTCATACACGGAGGCAAACTTGGGCTTGAGGGCGCAAAAGGACGCCTTGAGTTCACTCCCCTGCTTACCGCTGGTCTGGAGGTAGTAGATCGTGCTAATGGCTTCCAACTCCTGAGCGCTCTTGGCGTTCAGCTCCTGAGCCAGCGCCGCAAATTCGAGGGGAGTTACGCCAACGAGCTTTTTCACGAGCGACCTCAGGCTCTCTTGAGCTGTAAAGCGATAGCTCTGGTAAGGCCCAGCCGAGACAGCTTCCTCTTTGATCAGTCCTTCGCTCTCGAAGGATTCAAGCTGACTGTCGAGTTCACTGGAATACGGGCCGTAGTGCAGGTAGCCAAAACGGAAGCCAAACGGCACGCCAAAGTGCTGGAGGATGTGGATCAGCTTCTGGAATTTCTTGCGCCCTTCGACGGTGGCGACTGCTTCCAGGAGTTGGCCGATGATGAGGATGCTGTTCATTTGAGCTTACTTGACGCGGGTGCGATGAATTGTTTTTCAACCTTTATGACATGTTTCTCAAATTCAGGAAGAAAATAAAGCCTTAAAAAACGTGGCTGCTCAGGCCCGCCGAGAGTGCGGAAAATCGGTGAGACCTCTTGCACAGGTATTGCCGCATCATTCGAGCCACCTTCACTCATCAAGATGGAATTGGCCGCGATTGTCTGAAACTTGGCCTCTGGCTCATCGCCCGTCTTGGGCATTTTGTAGGCGGTGAAGGTGATGTAGTCGAGTTCCCAGGAGTTTCGCAGCTTCTCACCCAGCGCTGTCAGCTTGGTGCGCCACTCCGCCTCATTGGCAGCGGTGGCAGACAGTTCCTTCATTTTGAATACCTTCTGCCTGTTGAGGTAGGCACCCGAAAGTAGAGCCAGCAGGCGGTGTGGCTTCTTGCTGGAGTTCGCCCATAGGCTCATGCTGCCGATGATGCCGGGCTCATCCACTTGGCGGAAGATGCTGTCATCGACAGCACCCATTCTCAGAAAGTACTCGCGCACGGTGGGAAGGGTGGCCTCCGGCAGCTTGCCTTCCTGGGCCAGCCTCGCCGCCTCTCGGAAGAGGCAGAGCAGATGGGCCTCCCAGCGGCGGGTGCTTTTATGAAAATAAACCTGCACGCTCATGTGTTGCCTTGCCATGAGGAGCTGCTCGGCGGAGTGGAGACCACGTTTGCCGTCGAGGCACAGTCTGAGCAGCCCCTCCCCCTCTTCAGTGAGTGGTTTCAGAGTGCCGAGGCAGAGCGCGTTCACCAGCCACTCCAGATCGTAAATGCCATAGCGGACGCCTGTGAAGTGGGCGTCACGCAGCAGGTAATCCATGCGGTCTGCATCCAGTGAACTGCTCACGATGTCCTGGAGGAAACGGTGCTCGAACTGCTTGCCGACGATGTCCGCCACAGTTGCCGCTTTCAGCCCATTTTTCTTCAAGGTCTGCGGAATGGAGCTTTCGGGGCCGACAATCATTCGCTGGGAGCGGTGCTCGTGCTCGGCAGTGTCGGGAAAGGCACGCTCCATGAGGTGGGAGAATGCTCCATGCCCGGTGTCATGCAGGAGCGCCGCCGCTTTCACACTCCGCCCATGCTCACTGATGAGCCGACCTTCACTGGAGTCCCGTCCATACCTGCGCTCCAGCATCTCCAGGATACGCTGGGCCACATGCAGGACGCCCAGACTATGGTTGAACCGCGTGTGCTCCGCTCCTGGGTAGGTCATGTTGCTCACGCCCAACTGGCGCACTCGGCGGAGTCTTTGGAATTCGTCCGTGTCGATGAGGTCCAGGAGAAACTCATCACCTGGATCGATGCGGATGAGGCCGTGGATGGGATCACGAAAGACGCGCGGGCGATTGCTCATGGGTGGTGGGACTTCAGGATGCCAATTTTCCGAAGCGGAGCAACTCCCGGTAGGTGCTCCGCGTCTCCGCTTTCACGCTTTCCGCCACCAGCGGGAAGGTGCTGAGGATGTGGGTGAATTCGTCTTCGGTCAGGTCGTAGAGGCGGGCCACGAGGGCGTCGATCTCGGCGCGGGCGGTCTGGCGCTGCTCGGGGGCGGTCAGGCCGTGGGTCTGGTGCGTGGCTTTCTTGCCAAAGACTTCTTTCAGGAGGTCGTCATACGCGGCGCTCATGCCCAACAACCGCGCCGCTCGCTCCACCAGGGGGCGGAAGGCGGGGGAAGCGGGAGATGGTTCTCTCTGGTTCATGTTTTGGACGCCTCACCTGCTGCCTTGTAGTCGTGAAAGGGTTTTTCCCAGTCCACATGGGGGAAGGCTTTCTTCAGGGCTTCGCCGAAGTCAGGATCATTCAGGGTTTCCCAGGTCACATCTTTGAACTGTGCGTCGAGGCGCATTTCGTGAATGAGCTTGTCGGCGGTCGGGAAGGCTTTTTCGAGTTCCCGCTGCAGCCAGCGCTTTACGGTCTCGGCGTTGATGGGATGCACACGGGCCACCAGTTCATCAGGCGGGCTGACGAGTGCGATGGGGAGGAAATGATCCGCCACAAGATCGCGGGAATCATCCAGCTTGGTTTGCAGCTCCTGCTTCACCCGATCTTGGAAGGTCGCGAGTTCCGCTTTCAGTTCATCAAGCCGCTTGTCAAAGAGCGGTCGGGCGCTTTTCAGCATCACCCGGCCCAGCCGCTCACCCAGGGATGGAGTGAACAGCCGCAGCTTCGCCACCTTCTCATCCATGTCCTTGGATGAGAGAGAGCTGCCCTTTTCGACGAGGTCAAAGGTCGTACGCAGCCGGTCTTTGAGTTCCTTGCTCGTGGCAAGCTGTTGCAGTGACTTCGGCAGTGCCACCTTGTGCTTTTGAATGGCCGCTCCGGTCAGTTTGATCTCCACATATTGGAGGTAGGGCTCAAAGACACGGACCTGTCGTGCCACGTCAAACTTCACTGGCGGCGCGGCTTCGAGCGCGCTTTTGACCTCCTCATAGTGAACGTCAAAAATAGGCAGCTCGCTGACTTCAAGCGAGATGGAACTGAGACGAGACGCCTCCCCGGGCGACGCGGCTGCGGCGATGGCTTGTTCACGGGCGCTTGGACACAGCCTCAACAGCAATTCCCGCACTTGGCCGTTGGAAAGGCGGATGGCGTTGGGCGTTTCGTCACTTTGCGGTTCCACTTCGAGGTAAAGCGCTGTGGGAGTGAAACTCCAGCCCTCATCATCCACGATCAGGATGGCCGCCCGGAAGCCCGGTGAGTGCGTGATGTCTATATCCGCCTCCCGCAGCTTATCCACAGCGGCGAGCGTGCCGTAACCCATGCGCAGGGTGCGTTCATCAAAGTCCAGACTGACGGTGATGCTGACGCCAGCGCGGTTGTTCTTCAATTCCACGAGGGCGGCGGCTGTTCCAGCATGAATGCCCGGCGCGGCATAAACCACGCGATTCTGCGCCCGGCTCACGAGAGTCGCGGCCTTGCGGTCAGACAGGGAGGTGAGCAGGGCATGAGTCATGGCTTCTTTTTCCTTTTTGGGGGCGGTGCAGGCAGCTTTTTCAGTTCCTTCACCGCTGCATCGAAGTCCAGCTCCACCTTGGAGGGCTTCGCCAGCTCGGTGCGGTGGTATTTTTCATACTCCAGCTCCGCCTTCTGCACGGCCTGGTCGTGGGAGATGCGGCCCGCGTGGGTGAGGATGTCCCGCCCGCCGAGGCGCAGGAAGTCGTCCATCCGAGCCAGCCAGTCGCTCATGTACATCGGCTGGCGGTTGAGCGCCTGCACCTCCGCCAGTTCCAGAAAGGCGGTCACGATGCGGTTCAGGGCGTTGAGTTCCTCCGGTGACAGATAATTCTTGGCGATGGCGGCCTCCGCCTTGCTGGGCTTTGCTACCAGCCAGTTCGTCATGCCGACCTGCGGTTTGGCGGCGTCCACGCGGGCATGGATGACCTCAGCCGCCGTTTGTCCGTGCGCCGCCCAGTGCATCTTGTTCTGCACCGTGGCGAAAAACAGGCGCGACGCCTCCACGCTCGGGTCGTAGTCGATGCTCGTGGCGTAAATCTCCAGCACCTTGCGCCAGAACTCCTTCTCCGAGGAGCGGATGTCCCGGATGCGGGCCAGCAATTCCTCAAAGTAATTGCCGCCGCCGCGCTGCTTCAGCCGCTCGTCATCCATGGTGAAGCCCTTCACGATGTATTCCCGCAGCCGCTGCGTGGCCCAGATGCGGAATTGCGTGCCCCGCTGGGATTTCACCCGGTAGCCGACGGAGATGATGACATCGAGGTTGTAGTGCGCCGTCTCGTAGTTCTTGCCGTCGGCGGCAGTTATCCGGAATTTCCGGATAACTGAATCTGCCCGCAGTTCCCCCTCCTCGAAGATGTTCTGGATGTGTTCATTGATGGTGCGCACGTCCTTCTGAAACAACTCCGCCATGAGCTTCTGCGTCAGCCACACGGATTCGTCCTCCAAGCGCACTTGGAGCCGGATGCGGCCGTCGTCGGACTGGTAAAAGAGGAACTCGCCGCCGCCGGGCTGGGGTGCTGGGATCAGGTCGCTCATATCACGCGGGCAGTTTTCCAGAACGCAGCAACTCCCGGTAGGTGTTCCGGGTTTCGGACTTCACGGACTCGTCCACGAGGGGGAAGGTGCTGAGGATGTGGGTGAATTCGTCTTCGGTTAGGTCGTAGAGGCGGGCCACGAGGGCGTCGATCTCGGCGCGGGCGGTCTGGCGGGCGGCGGGGTCCGTCAGGCCGTGGGTCGCGTGCGTGGCGCGCTTGCCAAAGACTTCCTTCATCAACTCGTCATAGGCCGCGCTCGTGCCCACCAGCCTCGCCGCTCGCTCCACCAGCGGGCGGAAGGCGGCGTCTTTTGACGTTAAGCGGGGCATGCTGGTCTGCTTGAGGAAGAAGATCGAAACGTGTGAAGTCACCTTCTGTCGGAGCTGATAGTCCACGATGAAGCTGTTGAGCACGGCTGTGGCGGCAAGCCGCTCTCCCATCGTGAGGTGTTGCTGATTCAGAATCAGTTTCGCTCCCTTCACCGCATCAAAATAGATCTCCTCCAAGCGAAGCGTGTCCGGGCAGACAACATTCGGCGGAAGAACTGTGGCGATCATTGTCCTTTCATTCGTGCTGGCCGCGATGTCGCGAAAAGCAATGCGATAGCTTTGGTAGTCGAGCAGCAGGTCGTCATCACTGACTGCTGATTTGATTTCTGAACTATCGCAAAGCTTCTTCAGGGCACGCTTCCTCCCTGGAATGAGCGCGAGTCTAGCTTCTGCAAGGTCCACCCAATATCTTGGCTCACAGAAAGGATAGACAAATTGGTGGATCATTTTTCCCTCCACCAAATAGACCAAACCTTTCTTGGGGTTGGGTTGGTATAGGTTGGCATCATCCGTGATATGAAACTCGCGGTGGAAACTTATGTTCCAAACACCCTCCAACTGGTCACCAAGCATGGGTTGCAGTGCCAACTTCGAAGCAGTGACGACTTCACTTGCTGTCATGAACTCTGGAACCGAGAGGGAGTCTGGCGAAAGCTTGCGAATCAGAGAAACGCTGATTTCGACGTGCTGGGATTCTGAACTCAGGAAACTGGTCAATTCAGACGGACGAACAGCCACGCGCGGATTGATGCGAAAGCTCGCCATGAAGCGATCCGAACTCCCGCCGACTCGGTAGCTGAGGAGACAAAACTTGAAACCATGATGCACAGCGTCCTTGTCGAAGATGCCGCGCTCATTTGAAAAGCTGTGAAGGGCGCTGATGTGAGTCGTTTCAAACAACATGCGGCGGAGCTGGGTGGCACCGAGGTCGGTGTAGATGCCGCTGGGAATGATAATGCCGCAGTAGCCGTCCTGGCGCAGGAGATGGCGGGTTTGCTCGGTGAAGAGTTTGTAGAGGTTGAGGTCGGTGGTGGCCTTCCGCCCGTTGATGATGGCGGTCTGGTTGGCGTATTGCGGCGCGTTGCGGAACCAGAGGTTCACATGCGGGAAGCCGGAGAGGTAGGCCAGCCATTCGTCCCGCAGCTCGGGGCTCTTTTTGATGAGGTCGGCCTTCGCCTCCTCGAAGTCCTCCAGGCGCATGGCGTTCTTCGTGACGACTTCGCTGTGCTTCTGGAAGAACTCCTTGGCATCCGGCTTGAAGTTTTCCCACGGCGGATTGGTGATGATGGCATCGAACCCGCCGCGATTGGCGATGACTTCATCGAACTCGTAGGCCCAGTGGAAGGGGGTGAGGGATTCGAGGTCTTTGAGGGTGATTTTGCGCTTCTCGGGTTTGCCCTCGCTGCCCTTCTTCGCATCCCAGGTGGCGGCGTGGAACTCGATGCCGAGCTGATGGAACTCGGCCAGCAGAAGGCGGTTTAGCACCTCGCGGGCTTCGTTTTTGATCTGCTCAATGCCGCGCTTCACGGTGACGAGGTCCTCCATCCACTCGGTGGCGGCTTTATAGAGGGCGATGCGGCGATTCTTCTCCGCCAGCAGTTCGCCGTATTTCTTGCTGTGGATATTGGCGAGGAATTCGGCCTCTTTTTCCTTCTGGGAGGGCTTGATGGAGATCTCCACTTCAAAGCCGAGTTCGGCCCCCTGGCCGCCTTGGAGCTTCAAGTGGGCCTGCTTCCCGGCAGGGAGGTGCTGCTTGTCAAAGGCGGCGGAGTCCACCTTGATGAGGCCGATGAGGGAGTTCCCGGAGAGGATGTTGAACTCGATATTCGGCAGCGGCTCGAGCTGGTCCCGTGACTCGGCACTGGCGACGAGGGCGAGGAAGAGGCGGAGCTTCGCGATCTCGGTGGCCTCCTCCATGATGTCCACGCCATAGATGTTTTCGGTGATGATCTTCTTTTTCAGCCAGTAGGCCACGGGGGCCTTGTGCTTCTGCTTCTCGAAGTCGATCCACTGGAGCACGGGCTTGTGATTCAGCGCCTCACAGCGACCCACGAGGGCGGTGACGATGCCGAGCAGCGTCTTCATGGCAGCGACGAGGAAGGCCCCGGAGCCGCAAGCGGGATCAAGCAGGGAGAGGCGCGGGATCACGTCCTGAAGCAGTTTGCCGCAAAGGTTGCCATCGGCATGGAGGAGGATGTCGTCCATGCTCTCGAAGCGGCGGGGTGCGGGGAACTTCTTCGGCGCGGTGAGGTGCATCTTTTGCTTCACGTCGAAGCCGTCGTTCGCGGCATCCAGCAGGAGGCGGTGGATGGTCTGATCACAGAGGTATTCGGTGATCTCCGGGCAGGTGTAGTAAGCGCCGAATTCCTTCTGGTTGATGTATTTCTCGAAGATGTAGCCGAGCACGTCGGGATTGATCTCGCGGTCGTCGCCGCCGGGGGTGTCATCGAGGCTCCATGAGTAGGAGCGGAAGAGATCGAAGAGGCCCTGGAAGAAGCTGTCGGCGATCTTGATACGGCGGTAGGGGCTGGAGAGCAGTTCATCCCCCTCGATGCGGCTTTCGATGCCGTGCGGAAGGAACAGGCCGCCATTCAGGTAGGGCACGTCACCGAGCGGGAGCTTGCCGCAGGGCTTTCGTTTCGATTCGGGCTTGGCGAAACCCTCGAAGAAGAGATCTCGCAGGAAGTGGGAGTAGAACTGGTTTTTCGCGCTGCCGGTGGAGGCATCCAGCTTTGCCTGAAGGTAGGCCACGCTGCCGCCATCCAGGAAACGTTTCATCTGGAGGAACCAGATAAACATGAGGCGGTTCAGCAGCACGGAGGCATACCAGCGCTTTTCACGCGGGTCGCGGATGCCTTCGATGGCGTCGAGCAGCTTCTCGTGCTCGGCCTGGAAGTCCTTGAAGAATGCTTTGGTAACGGCCTCGACATCCAGCCCGGCGCGGACGCGGTTGGCGGTCTCGGTGATGGGGAGATTGCCGTGGTCATCCAGCTCCGCGATGTCCACGACGAGGGCGGAGAGTTTTGAAAGGAAGAGATCACCGGGCTGGCCTTTGAGGAAGGTGTGGCGGCGGGGGACGTGGCGCTTTTCCTCCCGCTTCATCCACAGCCAGAGGGACTGGGTGCGGCGGGCATCAAGGAAGATAAGGATGTTTTCCACGCTTTCGAGCGTGATGCGCTTCCAGATGGATTGCTGGGTCTTCGCATCCGGCAACGGTGTGGTGGCATCCGCTGGCGTGATCTCAAACACGCGGAAGCCGGAGAGCTGGGCGATCTCCTGCGCTTTGTAAGCCGTGCCCTCATGCTCGACCGGGATGGCTTTACGTGAAGCTGGCTGGTTCCAACCGAGGTCCTCGATGAAGAGGTCGGCGAAGCGGAAGCTCTGGAGCTTGGCGCGGGCTTCGGTGGGGTTGAGACGGGAAGAGGGCATGGGGGCGGGAGAGTGACCTGAATTTGCCAGGATGTGACTACCGGGGCTGCCGGAGGCTAAGGATTGTAACCCGAGGTGCCTGTCAGCGGGTTGTGCCAGCTCAAGCCGGAGAATTTGGAAAAGTCAGCGTCGTTGGTGTGGACGATGGCTCCGCGATTGAGCGCGATGGCGGCGATCTGTGCATCCGTGGTGAGATTACCTGCGGTGCCAGCCAGAGTGAGCAGTTCGAACACCTCCTGATGGTGAGCTGTCTCCGCCAGCACCAGCTCAACGGGCGGCTGCTGTATCCATGTCCTGACCGCTGCCACCGCATCAGCGGCGGACAAGGGCACTTTCATCATGCGAGCTGAGGTGATGATGCGGACAAAGGCGAACATCACTGGATGGCAGAGCAACACCGGTTCAGTGCCTGCAAGGCAGCCTTCCCACCAAGTCTTTGCAGCGGCATGATCCGCCGCCCCTTGATCGTAGGCATAGATGAGGAGGTTGGCGTCTGGAACAATCATAGTGACTCACCACGCGCCGTCCGTGCCTGGAGATCGAGAAAGGCTTCGTCATCAAGCTCGCCGAGAATCTCGCTCGCGGTGCGGCTGCGGCACACCGCAGGGTTGCTTTCTGCGAATGGTCCCGTGATCACAAACGGAGCGCTGGACTTGCCGGTAGCAGGTGTCTTTTTGGGAGTCTGATTGATCAACACCCGCAACGCGAAATGAATCAACTGGCTGGGCTGATCAATGCCAGCCGCAGCCGATGCCTGCGTGAACAGAGAGTCGTCAAGGTTGAGAGTCGTTTGCATGGACTAAGTATGCAGGGCGGGAATCGAATGGGCAAGCCTCGCGTTTATGCCAGGCCGAGCGAGCACAGAATGCGCGGCTCTTTGAGATTGGAATCATGGAGGTTCACCACCACGAGGCGGTCATCACGATGCATGTTGGTGACCATCTCGGCTAGCGAATCAAGGCTGATGTCGGTGCGGAGCTGGCGGTTCAATTTATCGACGGCTTCCGTGGTGAGCGGGTGGTCATAGATGGCCTGCACGGCTGCGCGGAGGGAATCGCTAAGGAACAGGTCCCCCTGCCGATGGCGGAGGTAGTCCTGAAGCATTTCGTAAGTGCGATAGCGGGCACCGCGGCGCGGTCCCAAACGACCGGACTGCGCCTGATGGCTGCGCTCCTCCTGCACAGTCTCGACGGCCTTCTTCACCAGCTCATGGTGGCCGGGCTGACGTGGCAGGGCTGACGTCTCAGGTGGGCAGGCGGCGGCACGCAGGACACGAACGGGTGATTCGGTGACCAAGGCACCGGCTTCATCGAACCAGAGGAGGGCATCGTTATCCGACTGGGTGCGGATGTAGGAGAGCACTCCTGGCGGGGAGAGCAGAGGCTGCTCAGGGTCCGGCGTGTGCGGCTTGGTGGAATAGACCACGTCAGGCAGCGCCTCGATGGCATCCCGCAGAGGTTTGTTGTTCTTGGTGGCCTGGGACCAGATTTCATAGGCCTCGGAGGTGAGGTCCACCTCATCGTCCTCCGGTTCGTCGAGAATGCCGTTTTTCTCGTCGTAGAGATTCCGCAGGCCTTCCTCATCGTTGGCTGCCTGTTGTTCAAAGAATGACTCATCGGAGCCGACGACTTCCTCGTTTTCACGAAGCCGCTGGGTGAGGCGTTTGCGGAGTTTGATTATCTTCTCGACGCCATCGGAAGGCAGGAAGGAGTAGCAGAAGATGTCTTCCGCCTTCTGGCCGATGCGGTCCACGCGGCCCGCACGCTGGATGAGGCGGATCAGCGCCCAGGGAAGGTCGTAATTGATGACGCAAAACGAATCCTGGAGGTTCTGGCCCTCGGAAAGCACATCGGTGGCAATCAAGACGCGGCTTTGCCTCGTAGGTGGATAGTCCTTCAGCTTGCTATTCGACTCCGGTGAGAAGCGCCAGGCATGAGCGGCGGGATTTTCCGACTGGCCGGTGACGCAGTCCACGCCGGGCACAAGCGCGGCCTCGAGCTGCTCCTTGAGATAAAGTGCGGTGTCCGCGAACTGGGTGAAGAGAAGGAACTTCCGATCCGGGTGGTCATTCCGGGTGAGCTGGATGAGTGCCTGGAGCTTGTAGTCGCTGGCGGCATTAATCTCCGTGGTTTCCTTCAAGATGCCGCACAGAGCGGCGGAATCGCTGCGGAGGTCGGCGGCCAACGAGGGCTTGAAGACCGCAGGAGAAAGCCAGCGGAAGGCTTTCGTTTTGGTGGAGGCAATCAGTTGATACAAATCGGCGGCAACAGCGCGGAAGTGGGATTCATCCCATGCGCCGATGGCTGGCAATTCGAGCTGCTCTTCATCGAGATCGAGCTCTCCATCGCCGGAGTCGGCGAAGCGTGTGTCGAGCAACTCCGCGCCCTGCTGGCCGATGGGGATGGACAGCTTGCTTTCGAGGGCATGCAGGAAGAGGTAATTCCGCAGCACATGCCGGTGAACTGAAAGCTGAAAGGCAGCGGCGGAGCTTTCGAGGCGCTTGAAAAGATTGGTGCGGCAGAAGCCTTTGAGCCGCTTGCCAGCACGCGTGAGGTCATCCGTGAGCTTGGCCGTGCCGGGAGGCAAGTCGGCCGGGAGTGTCTTCTTCAAATACAAGGCGAGGCCGTAACGAGGAAGCTCCAGCCCGTCGATGACATTCACCGTCTCATCCCGGAAAAGGCGAGCGCAAGGATCGGCAGGGTCGTCGGCATCCGAGCGAAACTTCACCGACTTCGGATGACGCACGGGGAAGTAAGCGCGTGTGCCGTCTTGCAGAGTGATGAAGAAGCGCGGCGGGGTGGTGCGGTCATCCTTCTCGGCGTAGTTTCGAATGATGAAGCTGCGTGTGCGACGCACCATGTATTTGCTCATCACAAGCCGCCAGTCATCCGCATGATTGCTGCACTCGAAGGCGCTGAGTGAAGATGGCGGCGTATTGGGGTACTTGAGGCTGAATTGTGCTTCACCCATTTCACTCAATAGAGCTTCAGGCCGAATTGTAATGTCTTGCTGCTCGGGCAGGAAAAGGCGGAGCTGGCTGGAGAGGTCGAGGTAGGTCTTGTTATAAGGCGTGGCGGTCAGCAGCACGACCTTGCTGTCATTCTTCTCCACATAGGAACGAATGGCCTGATAGGTGCGGCCTTCCCGGTTCCGAAAGTTGTGGGACTCGTCGATGATCACCAGCCGGTAGCGGGGGAAGTTGTCGTTGAGGTCACGAATGACCTCACTATGCGACAGAATGCGATGCGCCCGGAACTGGAAGCGGTGGGCGTAATCCTCCCACATCTTTTTGAGGTTCTTCGGGCAAAGAATGAGCGTCTCTAGCATGTGGTCATCCCCCATCACCCTTGCAATGGCAGATGCGATGCGAGTCTTTCCCAGGCCGACCACATCACCCACAAGAACACCGCCGCGCTTGTTCAGATGACGCAAGGCAAGCTGCACGGCCTTGATTTGGAAAGCCTGCAAGTCCGCCGCGACATCCGATGGCAGACGAAACTCTTTGATCCCATCTCGTGCGTCGCGGGAGAGATGCCACGCGATCTTCAGGTAGATGTGATGCGGAGGAATCAGCGACTCACGAGCCCAGCTTTCCTCAAGGATGGCGATGAGTTCCTGAGTGATGTCGAGACACCAGTTCTCCTTCCAGCGATCTTCAAACCATTGGGTGAGCTTGGCAGCAGCATCTTTGTCGAGGACATCGACATTCAACTCACCCTGTTTCCGCAAACCTGCGAACGTGAGGTTGCTGGAGCCCAAGTAGGCGATGGTCGGATTGATCGTGTCGTGACGATGAGCGAGATAGAGCTTCGCATGAAGCTGGTGCTTCAAGAAGAGCTTCACCTGAAGCCTGCCGTCCCTAAGCTGGCGGGCGAGGCGACGCAGACCAGCTTCGTCTGCATCATTGGGAATACCGAGTGTAAGCTGGCGGCGAAACTCGGCTGCCATGCGGTTTTTCAGCTTTACCACCGTCGCGTTGTCGAGGCGTGTGTGGTCTGAGCCGGAGGCGAGCAGGAGGCGCAACTCTTCATCTGGGGAGATGGTCATCCCTACCAGCAGCCGACAAGGTGGGGAACCTGCCTGCGGCCAGCTTTCCACCACATCGTCAATCGAGCGCCAGCCACGTAGATTGAAGTAGCCCACGCAGAAATCTCCGCGAAGAGCCAGCTTCAAAGCATTCCGTACCCCGTTGCCCTGATCGTTCTCCAGGAAGGGAGTCGTGATGTTGTCAAAAATGGTCGGCATTGGGACTGTTTTACCTATCCAAGCGGCGGATGCCCCCCATGGCAAGGATGCTGATCAATTGCTCCCTGGAATCCAACGGCCATCGACTCCGGCCTCGCATTTCAGAAACCACGCACTCAGATCGAATCCAGGGGCCGATTCTGGCGAGCCAGTTCCTTGAGTCGGAGGCTAATTCTTTCCTCCACTTCGCGGCTTTTCCACCCGCAGCACCTCCAGCGTGTAGCCTGCGAGGTTGCCGAAGGGTTTCACCTCAGCCGTGTCCTGCACACCGGGGTAGCGCACCGTGTTCAATCCGTGGAGGCGGTAGGCGGAGGCGAAGATTTCGCATTCGACGGTGCTGGTGCGGTCGCAGAGGAAGATGAACTTCATGGGCTGGCCGCTTTGCTGCGAATGGCTACGGTTGACGATGATGAGGCCGCAGACGGTGACCCGCTGGCCGTCCATGCTTTGGCGATGTGGCTGCCGGTATGTCCTTTTCGGCGAAACCTGCTCCTTTTTGCCAGAATCTTCTCCTTTTCGGTAGGACCTGCTCCTTTTTGGCAAAACCTGCTGCTTTTCGGCGAAACCTGCTCCTTTTTACTCAGCATCATCTTCTTTTCGGTAGGACCAGCTCCTTCCAGCCAAGAGCAGCTTTATTTGGGTCAAAGAACCTCATTTTTAGGTTTGACTTCCTGCTCTTCTTGAAAATGATAACCTTGTCGAAGCAACTCATCAACTTCTCCTAGGAACCCCAACCTTTCTACGATTATGGCACGCAAAACAATCAAAGTCGATGTCTCCACGGATAATCCGACGGTCTTCATCAAACTGACGAAGGACATCGTGGCAAAGGATAAAGCCCTGGGAGACAAGAGTCCTTTACGCGGGTTGATTGACATGGCAGCCTTTGCGAAAGACGCCCTGGAGGCGGATGGCTTGGACAATGAGATTGATGCGCTGCAAGCGCAATTGGCCGAGAAGCTCGGGCAGCGGGCTGAACTGCTCGGCACAGCCGATGGACAGAATTCCCAGACACCTGGCACGCTGTTGTTCCGCACTTTGCAAGCTCGCGATATTCTGCTCGGTGCCAATCGCGGCAATGAAGATGCCCTGCAACCCTGGGGCTTTGGCGTGCAAGTCGGCTCGGCGAAGAACCCCAAGCGTGCCCCGAAAACGAAGTAGCCTATCATTTGGAGAGGGAAATCATCGCCTTCTCGGAGAAGTTCAAAGCCCGGCCAAGACATGACCCAAGTTCAGCTTGCCGGACGAGGCGGGGTGTTTTTCGGAGAGCGACGGCATTTCCCGGTCGGGAAGGGCTGCGCTGTGATCTTACGCGGGTTTGGAGGGCTCTGACGCGAATCTCAGACCATGTCCTCACAGGGATCGGTGCGGCCTTCAATGGGTTCCTGGGTCAGCTATGGACTGCGCAGCGACAATGACAGCCTGCCAGCATTTCTTTGCCTGGACTATCCCTCGCAGCACGGCGGCGTGCGGAACTATGGCCATGCCTTCCTTCCTGCCATGCATCAAGGCACGCAGATCAAGGTCGCCAAGCCCGGGTCACAGCCGATCCGGCATCTTACGGGAGATCGTCTCACCCAGCAGCGGCAGCGTGAGCAGCTCGACATCATTCAGGCACTCAACCAAGAGCACCTCCGCCGTCTGGAGCAGGACGCGCAAGTGGAGGGCGTTATTGGGTCCTTCGAGCTGGCGTATCGAATGCAGAAGGTCGCGCCCGAGGTGCTGGACATTTCCAAAGAGAGCGAGGCGACGAAGAAGCTCTACGGTATCGGTGAGGAACCAACGAATGCGTATGGTCGCCAATGCCTCGTCGCGCGACGCTTGGGGAGGCCGGTGTGCGCTTCATCCAGGTCGCGACCGACTATCACTGGGATCATCATGGCAACATTGACAAATACATGCCCAGGAGCGCTGCGATGATCGACAAGCCCATCGCCGCGCTGCTGCAAGACCTGGAGGCATGCGGTCTGTTTCACGACACGCTGGTGCTTTGGGCGGGTGAGTTTCGCCGCACGCCAGTGTCGCAGCTTGATCGCGGCTCGCCGGGCCGCGACCACAACCCACACGGCTATACTATCTGGATGGCCGGAGGCGGCGTGAAGCCAGGCTACAGCCATGGCGCGACAGATGAGTTCGGCTACCTAGCGGTCGAAAACAAAGTCCACATGCACGATCTGCACGCCACGGTGCTGCACCTGCTCGGTGCGGATCACGAGAAGCTGACCTATCGCTATGCAGGCCGCGACTTCCGCCTAACCGACGTGTATGGGCAGGTGTTGACGGAGATCATCGCAAGCTAACCGAAGATGATCGGCGCTGCATGGTGATTGCCTTTCGGGTTTCTTTCTCCATGCTCAGAGGTCTCATGACACGAATCTGGACAACCAGCCTGCTTCTCGCCCTCTCGGTTCCCGCCGTTGCCGAGTTCCCTGTGCCTTACAACAGCGAGCCGGGGAACCCGCAACCGACTTCACCGCAGGAGGCTCTAAAGGCGTTGAAACTGCCGCAGGGTTTCACAGCGACGCTTTTCGCCGCCGAGCCGGACGTGCAAAATCCCATCGCCATGGCCTGGGATGCCAAGGGGCGGATGTGGGTGGCGGAGAACTACACGTATGCGGAGCGGCAGAAGCGCTTCGATCTGGGGCTGAAAGACCGCGTCATCATTCTCGAAGACAAAGACTGGGACGGTGTGGCGGAGACGAGGAAGGTTTTCACAGAGGACGTGCAGATGCTGACCAGCGTGGAGGTGGGGCGCGGTGGCGTGTGGCTGATGTGCCCGCCGCAGGTGCTTTTCATCCCGGATCGCAATGGCGATGACATCCCCGATGGCGAGCCCGAGGTGGTGCTGGATGGCTTCACGGTGGCGAAGGATAACTACCACAACTTCGCCAATGGCCTGCGCTGGGGCCCTGACGGCTGGCTGTATGGCCGCTGCGGGCATTCCTGCCCCGGCAGACTCGGTGTGCCCGGCACGCCGGATGAGCAACGCATCCCTATGAAGGGCGGCATCTGGCGCTTTCATCCCGAGCGGAAGATCGTCGAGGTGCTGACGCACGGCACCACGAATCCCTGGGGCCATGATTGGGATGAAAACGGCGAGCTGTTCTTCATCAACACCGTCACCGGTCATCTCTGGCATCTCATCCCTGGCGCACATCTGGTGGACTCGAACACGATGAACCCACTGATCTACGAGAAGCTGGACACCATCGCCGATCACTACCACTACGACCGCAGTGGTAAATGGAGCGACTCCCGCGATGGCAAGGCAAACAGCCTCGGCGGCGGCCACGCCCACATCGGCATGATGATCTATCAGGCTGATCAATGGCCTGACCAGTACTACAACAAGCTCTTCACCCTAAATATGCACGGTCGCCGTGCGAACGTGGAGCGACTCGAACGCAACGGCAGCGGCTACGTCGGCAAACACGAGCCCGATGTCTTCCTCACCGACGATCCCTGGTTCCGAGGCATCGAGATCAGCACCGGCCCCGACGGCAGCGGCTTCATCCTCGACTGGAGCGACACTGGCGAATGCCACGAAAGCACCGGCGTGCATCGCACGAGCGGGAGGATTTTCAGGATCAGCTATGGGGAGGCGAAGAAGCCGGAGAAGCCCTTCGCCTGGCGCAGGCCGCTCCCAGGCCCTGACATGAACTCCAGGTATGAATACAGTCGTGTCCGCGGCATCCGCCAGCTTACCGACACATGGTCGCTGGACACACTCGTCGGCCCGGCACCCAACGCCGTGTATCCGGAGGAAGAAATCAACCAAGCGCTGCACACGCTCGTGGACCAGGCGCTCACGGACAAATCCAGCATCGTCCAATTAACCCTTGCCAGCACACTTCAGCGTCTGCCTTTGAAGCATCGCCCCGAACTCGCCATCGAGATGCTGAAGCACGCGGAGTATGCCGACGATCCGTTCCTGCCGCACATGGTTTGGTTTGGCATCAGCCCGCTGGCGAAGCAGGACCCGGCAGCGCTGGTGAAAATCGCCCAGTATTGCACCTGGCCGAAGACGCTGAAGTGGATCGCCCGCAGTCTCGCCTCGCAGCCGGAGCACCTGAATGTGCTGCTTCAGAGTTTTGTAGTCCCGTCCCGCACGCGGGACGGTGCTGGTAGCGTCCAAGAACCGGCTAAAGCCGGGACTACAGTGCGCCAAGCCATCCTCGAAGGGATGGCGGAGGCATTCAAAGGTCTGCGGAAGGTGCCGAAGCCCGCGAACTGGGACCGTTTTGTAGTCCCGGCTTTAGCCGGTGCTGGGAACGTCCAAGAACCGTCCCGCGTGCGGGACGGGACTACACAACTCATCCGTGATCTCTCCATCCTCTTCGGCGATGGCCGCGCTCTGGATGATGTGAAGAAGATCGTGCTCGATTCCCAGGCAGAACTCCCCGCCCGTGAGGCGGCTTTGAGGACGCTGATCGAGGCCCGTCCGGCGGACTTGCGCGCGGTTTGTGAAGGGCTGCTTGATGTGCGTGGGCTGAACGTGGCCGCCGTGCGTGGGCTGACGCTCTTTGATGACCCGACCATCGGCCAGAGACTGGCGAAGGATTACCGGAAGTTCGCCACCGCCGACCGCCCCGCGGTGCTGGACGCGCTGGTGTCCCGCCCCGCCTGGGCCGCCGCGATGCTGGAGAGCGTGGGCAAGGGCCAGATCGCCCGCACGGAGGTCACGGCCTTCTACGCGCGGCAGATTCGCGGCTTCAATGATGAAGCGCTCACGAAGAAGCTCACCGAAGTCTGGGGCGAGCTGCGCGAGTCCGCTGCGGACAAAAAGGAACTCATTGGGAAGCTCAAAAAGCAGCTTGATGTCCCCACTTTGGCGAAAGCCAACCTCAGCCAAGGGCGCATGCTTTTCACCGCCGTCTGCGGTGCCTGCCATGTCATGTATGGGCAGGGTGGGAAGCTCGGCCCGGATTTGACCGGCAGTGGCCGTGCCAACATTGACTACCTGCTGGAAAACATCGCCGACCCCAGTGGCGTGGTGATTGCGGACTTCCGCATGAGCGTCCTCACGCTGAAGGACGGGCGCGTGCTCAGCGGGGTGGAAGCCGCGCAGACTGACCGCACGCTGACGCTGCGCATGCTCACCGAGGAGACGACGGTGGAGAAAGCGGAGATCGCGAAGCAGGAGACCTCCCCCATGTCCATGATGCCGGAGGGGCTGCTGCTTGCTTTCCAGCCCGATCAGATCCGCGACCTCATCGCCTACCTCATGCATCCCAGCCAAGTGCCGCTGCCAAAGTGAGGCGCGAGGGCACCGTCACGCGTGCCTGCCTTTGAAGGTCAGCTCGGCGATGCCGGACTTGTCGAGGCCGCCGAGACCCAGCGCGACCATTGTGTCATACTGGGCCTTGGTGGCGTCATTGAGCGGCAGGCGCAGGCCCGCCTCTGCGGCCACGCCCTGGGCGATGCCGCTGTCCTTGGCGGCGTGCTCGGCGGAGAACCAGCAGTCGTGCTCACGGGCGCACATGTCGCCGCCGTCGGTCTCCAGCACGCGGCTGTTCGCGCCGGTCTGGCTGAAGACCTCGCGGATCATATTCAGATCATGTCCCAGTGCGTCGGCAAGGCCGAGACCCTCGGCAAGGGCGGCGGTGTTGATATTCATGACCATGTTCACCAGCGCCTTCACCTCCGCCGCACGGCCTGGACCACCGATGAAGCGGCGGTTCACGCTCATCTGCTCCAGGACGGGCAGCACTTCGTTGTAGATGGCCTCATCGCCGGCGAGCATGAGGTAGAGCTTGCCCTCGCGCGCATGGCTGATGGAGGAGGCCATGCTGGCCTCCAGGCTGTGCGCACCCACGGCGCGCGCCGCCTCAAAGACCTGGCGATGGATGGCGGGGGAGACGGTGGCGCAGTTGATGAAGACCTTCCCTGACGCGTCCTGGAGCAGGCTATCGCCCTCGGCGAAAAAGATGCCGCGCATGGAGTCGTCATTGCTCACCACGGTGAAAATGATGTCTGCGGCGGCGGTGACCTCCGCCAGTGTCTCCTGCGCGGCGCAGCCCAACTCTGCGGCCAGCGCGGTGGCGATGGGGCGGTGCGAGTCAAACACGGCGGTGACGCTGTTACCGCAGTCCTTCAGGCGGCGGGCCATATTGGCCCCCATGCGTCCGGTTCCGACAAAGGCAATGGTCTTGCTCATGGATCAATTCGATTGGGTTGGGAGGTGGGCGCGCATTCTGGAGAAGGTTGTCCTTTTGCGCAAGCAACGACTACTTCTGCGGCGGCGGTGCCGTCGGCTTGTCGAACTTGAAGGCAAAGCTGGTCTCCCCCGGAAAGAGGACGGAGAACTGCGGCTGCTCACGGCCCTCGAAATAATTGCGGAAGACGATGGCCAGCGGCGTCTCCTTCGTGGCCTGGATGCGCCAGGCGGCGCTGCCCGCAGGCGCGCGGGTGGTCCAGGTGCCGGTCAGCACCACGATGTCCTCCTCACGCACCAGCGGGGCGCGGTCATGGCCGGTGAACTCAAAGGTGAACTCCGGCTGCACCGGACCTGTGGGGTCGAACTCGAAGACGACATACTTTTTTACCAGCGCCGCCGCCTTGGTCATCAGCTCCGCGCGCCTCTCCGCGCTCAGCGTGGGCAGGATGGGCTGCATGAGGGAGGCGGCCGTGTTCGGGTCCGGCTCAAAGCAGCGGGGATCCACCTCCACCGTCACGGTGCAGCCTCCGTCCGTGGTGAACCAGGTCCGCACCGGGATGTCCGGCACCGGATGTGCCAAGGCGGCGGTGACAAAGAGTAGTGTGGCCGGGGAGAGAAGATGCTTCATGAGTGAAAAATAAGTCTTGAAGGCAAAGAACGTCCGTGGAGAATCGTTCTTCAATCAGCAACCATAAATGTTGCCGGAACAAACACACATCCAGAATACCATGAAAAAAGCAGCATCCATCCTCGCAATCATCTCACTCGGTCTTGGCTCCGCCTTCGCAGGCTGCGGCAAGGTCGTCACCAACGAAGGCAAACTGAAGTCCTTTGACGCCGCCACTAAGGCCGTCGTGGTCGAAGGCAAGGACGGCAAAGAAGCCAAACTGACCCTGACCCCTTCCGCCAAGGGTGCTGAAGACGCTGAAAAGCTCGTCGGCAAGAACGTCAAGGTGGACAGCGAGCACGGCAAGATCACCAGCATCGCCAAGGCTTAATCCGCCCCATCGGCTTTGCATCCACTAGAGACCCGGCAGCGATGTCGGGTCTTTTTTTGCGGGCTTGCTACCGAGCTTTCATCCACAGCCAGACCTGAGCGTAGGGGCGGCCCTCCGACATCGCCTTTTTTAGCTGCGCGGTGTCCAGTGCCCCGATTTGGTCGAAGCTCTGCACACGGCCTGCGTCGTCCACCACAGTGATCTCATGGGTGGCCTGGAAGCGCTGGCACAGTGCGGCTGCGTTTTCCGGCACCTTGGCGGTGGCTGTCTCGTGGACCTCCACCAGCAGGTCTGCGGCGGTCAGCGCCTGACATGCCTGCGGGTCCAGCAGGCTCATCTCCCCGCCTTCGATGTCGCAGATCAGCAGGCTGCCGGGCGCGGCCAGCCGCTGCAGCTCCGCATGATCCAGCAGCCCTCCAACGGTGAGCTTTCCAGGGCTGTCATTGAGCTGCCAGAGCCGCCGTACCTGGGCGCGCGAGTCCGGGTCCAGGTCATAGGCAAAGACCTCCGCCGAGGGCAGCGCCCGGCACAGGCCAACGGCGTAGTAGCCCTCCGCGCAGCCGACATCAATGATCCGCGAATAGCGGCGCGCGATGATCTCCCGCAGCGCAGGCCACAGGCAGCTCTCATAGGAGCCGATCCAGCGCGGCGTGATGGACCCCCAGACGGCTTCATTGAGGTAGAGCATCCCGGCGAAGGGGCCGTTGAGCACGCGCGGCGCTCCGCCGTCGGGGTAGAGCAGCACGTGAATCGTACGCTGGTGCTCGGCGTGGCGTTTCGCGTGCGTGCGGCGGACGCTGCGGGTGGCCATGTCGCGCAGAAAGGGGATGCCGGAGCCGAGCATCCAGGTTCGGAGGTACTTGTTCATAAGTGGGGCGGGATCAAATCAGCGTACACCCAGCGCGTCCAGCTCCGCACGCACAAACCCCGCTGTGTGATCAATATGAAACCCGCGCCGAATCTGCGCCTGCACATCCGCCAGGTCCAGCGCGGGCCAGCTTTGCCAGAGCGCGGCCAGGCGATCT
>Ga0247836_1003513_pt1 | contig 20923 bp, 14 predicted proteins | sample LaCruzMarch2015__4_FD_187116 | JGI IMG/M metagenome (GOLD analysis project Ga0247836, IMG submission 187116) | Freshwater microbial communities from meromictic Lake La Cruz, Castile-La Mancha, Spain - LaCruzMarch2015_14m | ecosystem: Environmental > Aquatic > Freshwater > Lake | place: Spain... | reverse complement strand
CGCTCGACCCCGAGCGGGCGCGCGAATATCACGATCAGACCATGCCCCATGACTCCCACAAGGTCGCCCATTTCTGCTCCATGTGCGGCCCGCACTTCTGCTCCATGAAGATCACCCAGGACGTGCGTGATTATGCCCAGGCGCACCGGCTCGACAACGTGGAGATCGCGATCGAGGAAGGGATGAAGGAAAAGGCGGAGGAGTTCCGTAAGGACGGGGCGAAGATCTACCAGGAGGTTTGACGAGGCAAACGGGTTTTCCTTCGTCTGAGATCGACCGACGATAGGTAACAGGCAATGTCCAGCACCGCCGAAGACCTGATCCACCGTCACCGCTATACGGTGGAGGATTATTACCGCATGGGCGAGGTCGGCATTCTCGCACCGGATGCGCGGGTGGAGCTGATTGACGGGGAGGTGATCGAGATGCCGCCGATTGGAGCGCCGCACGCGAGTATTGTGACCGATCTGCAGACGGCATTGGTGCGGGCGGTGGGGGATGCCGCGGTCGTGCGCGTGCAGAACCCCATCCAGTTGGGCCGACACGATGAGCCCCAACCCGACATCGCCCTGGTCAGGCCGCCGGCCTCCAAGTACCGCCGGCGCCACCCGGCGCCCGCGGATATCCTGCTGCTGATCGAGGTTGCCGACACCACGTTGCGCTACGATCGTGACGTGAAAATCCAGCTCTATGCTCGGGCCGGTATCCCCGAGGCGTGGCTGTTGGACGTCAATGCCCGCGCTATCAGGTGTTACCGCGCACCAAGTCACACCGGCTACCTGGAATCGGAGCCCTTGACCGACGTGACGGCGGTGAGGGTTCCCGGCTTGGAGTCAGTCCAGCTCGATCTCTCCCGTTTGCTGTAGGGTGCGGTGAGGAACGAACCGCACCGCGGACAGATGCTATGGTTTGCAAGCTCACCGCACCCTACAAGGGACCTGGTGGCCGGAGCGATGATCAAGGCGCGCCTGCGCGACCGGGTTATTGCCGTTCATTGACGCGCCCCGAGGCTCAGCCGATACTCGTGTGAAGTGAGTGAGTCCCACTCGAATCGGAAGACGCAACATGGCACTCGCGCGCAAGCTCCAACCTTTAGGCGACGCCCGTCCCGATGGCTACGAAAGCGATCTGGTGGCCTGGGCCGAGGCGAACGCGGCATTGCTCCGCCAGCGGCGGCTCGCCGAGATCGATGTCGACCACATTGCCGAGGAGTTGGAAGACTTGGGCAAGAGCGAACGGCGCGCCTTGGGCAGTCATCTGCGTAACCTCCTGCTGCATCTCTTGAAGTGGGAGTTTCAGCCCAGCCGTCGCGGCACCAGTTGGCAGCGATCCATCATCAGCGCCCGGCGCGAGATCGCCGTCATCCTCGAAGACAGCCCGAGTCTGGTTGGCAGCGTCCCGACCCTGATCCTGCGGGAATACCCCACGGCTAGGCGGCTCGCGGCCATCGAGACCAAACTCCAGGCGGATCGCTTTCCCTCCGCCTGTCTTTACACCACGGAACAGATCATCGCGGACGTTTATTGGCCGGGCACCGCCTTATAGCGTTCGCACCTGATATCCAGACAGACCTTCGTGCAGGGGCGGGTTTGCAACCCGCCCCTTGTCCGGTTATTACGTCCGAAGGCTATAACATGTCCAAACGACCCCAATTCGGCGTCTTCCTCGACCTTGCCAGCACCGATCGCGGCGACCTCGATCTGGGCCGGCTGAGCGCGGCCTGCGCCGCCTGGGCCTTCCACGAGGCGACCCGGCCCGACCAGGTGTTGGAGCGGCTGAGCGCGGCCGAGGTGGTGGTGACGAACAAGGTGGTGCTTGGCGCGGATTTGCTGCGGTCGCTGCCCCGCCTGCGGCTAATCTGCGTGGCCGCCACCGGGACCAACAATGTGGACCTGGAGGCCGCGGCCGCACTGGGGATCGCGGTGCGCAGTTGGATGTGCTGTCCGTTGAACCGCCCCCGCCGGATCACCCGCTGCTTGCCGCGGACATCCCAAACCTGACGTTGACGCCCCATGTCGCCTGGGCCAGCCGCGCCGCCCGCCAGCGACTGATCGATGCGGTGGTCGCCAATATCCAGGGTTTCGCGACGCGCTAACGTTTCCGCGCCGGCGGCCGCACCGGCCGCATCGCGGTGGTTCCGCCCACGCCGGTGACGGCCGTCGGCCGCCGCCGGCCCTCGGGGCGCAGACCCGTCCCCGCGGGCTGGAAGGCCGGTACCAGGTGACGCTTGCCGTTGCCGATCAGATCCGCGCGGCCCATCGACTTGAGTGCCTCGCGCAGCAGCGGCCAGTTCTCGGGGTCGTGATAGCGCAGAAAGGCCTTGTGCAGGCGCCGCTGCCGGGCGCCCCGCACGACGGTCATCTTTTCCCCGCCTCGCGTTATCCGCTTCAGTGGGTTGAGGCCGGTGTGGTACATGGCCGAGGCGGTGGCCATGGGAGTGGGCAGGAAGGCCTGAACCTGGTCCGGCCGGAAGTCGTTCTTCTTGAGCCAGAGGGCGAGGTTCATCATGTCCTCGTCGGTGGTACCGGGATGGGCCGAGATGAAGTAGGGGATCAGATACTGCTCCTTGCCGACCTCCTTAGAGAATTTGTCGAACAGCGCCTTGAAGCGGTCGTAGGTGCCGATGCCGGGCTTCATCATCTTGGACAGCGGTCCCGCCTCGGTGTGCTCCGGCGCGATCTTGAGATAGCCGCCCACGTGGTGGCTGACCAGTTCGCGGACATACTCCGGGGAGCGGACCGCCAGGTCGTAGCGCAGTCCCGAGGCGATCAGCACCCGCTTGATGCCGGGCACCTGGCGCGCCCGGCGATAAAGTTGGATCAGCGGGCCGTGATCGGTGTTCAGATTGGGGCAGATGTCGGGATAGACGCAGGACGGCTTGCGGCAGGCCGATTCGACCGCCGGGTCCTTGCAGGCGAGCCGCCACATATTGGCGGTTGGCCCGCCCAGATCCGAGATGGTCCCGGTGAAGCCGGGGGTGCGGTCGCGGATCTCCTCCATCTCGCGCAGGATGGACTCCGTCGAGCGGTTCTGGATGATGCGCCCCTCGTGCTCGGTGATGGAGCAGAAGGTGCAGCCGCCGAAACAGCCGCGCAGGATGTTCACCGAGAAGCGGATCATCTCCCAGGCCGGGATGGGTGAGGCGCCGTAGCCGGCGTGCGGCCGACGGCTGTAGGGGAGTTCGTAGACCCGGTCGAATTCCGCGCTGGTCAGCGGGATGGGCGGCGGATTGAGCCAGACGGCGCGCTCCCCATGGCCCTGGATCAAGGCGCGGGCGTTGCCGGGGTTGGTTTCCTGGTGGAAGACGCGCGAGGCATGGGCATAGAGTACCGGGTCGTCGCGCACCTGCTCGTAGGAGGGCAGGCGCACGACGGTCCGGCCGCGGTCCAGGTGCCGCGGGCGGCGGTGGAACTGGATGGGCACGGCCGCGGTCGCCGCGTCCATCGACGCCGCCGCGTCGGCTTTGACGGCCGCGCACCCCGCGGGTTCGGACGCATAGGGATCCGGATGCGCCGCCACCGGTCCGGGCCGGTCGACCTGGCTGGCATCGATCTCGGTCCACCCGTCCGGAACCCCGTGCACCAGAAAGCCGGTTCCGCGCAGGTCGCGGATGGCGCCGATGGGCTCACAGCGGGCCAGCCGGTGGGCGACCTCCACCACCGCCCGCTCGGCATTGCCGAAGATCAGCAGGTCCGCCTTGGCGTCGACCAGGGCGGCGCGCTTGACCTTCTCGGACCAATGATCGTAATGAGCGATGCGCCGCAGGCTGGCTTCGATGCCGCCGATGATGATCGGCACATCGCGATAGGCCTCCCGCGCCCGCTGGGCGTAGACGGTCACCGAATGGTCGGGCCGCTTGCCGGGGGCGCCGTCCGGGGTATAGGCATCCGTGGAGCGCAGCCGCCGGTCCGAGGTGTAGCGGTTGACCATGCTGTCCATGTTCCCGGCGGTGACGCCGAAGAACAGGGTCGGGCGGCCCAGTCGGGTGAAGTCCTGCGCCGAACGCCAGTCGGGCTGGCTGATGATGCCGACGCGAAACCCCTGGGCCTCCAGCAGCCGCCCGATGATCGCCATCCCGAACGAGGGGTGGTCCACATAGGCGTCTCCGGTGACGATGATCACGTCACAGGCATCCCAGCCGAGCAGATCCATCTCGGCGCGGGACATGGGCAGTTCAGGCGCTGTCCCGAGCTTGTGCGCCCAGTGTTTGCGATAGGAGAAAAGGTCGGGTGCTTGGTCCATGGTGGCCGTGTCGCGGTCCGCAAAGACGGCATTGTAGACCCAGGCTCAGGGGCTCAACCGGACTGACTGGGGGAGAATGGCGGCGAACCCGCGCTTACGCACCCGCCGCGGGAGTGGCGTCTTGGTGATTCCGCTCCCGGACGCTCAAGAGGTTCGGCCGGTGGGGATAGGCAGACTGCCGGCCCACCCCACAGCAATTCCAAATTTGGGAGGCACCGCGCGGCCCCTGGTGGATGCGGCGCGCGCGACCGACGCGCCGGGTTCCTGACACCGAGCGGCGCGCCTTATCCACCCTACAGCGGCGCCGGTTTTGTAGGGTGGATAAGCGCAGCGCATCCACCGTCAGCCTCGCCGCCAGCTCGCTGCCGGCGGCGGCCACCCAAATTTGGAACTGCTGCCCACCCCACAGGCAACTTGACACCGCCCGCGCTTTCGCCTGACGCTTTCCACCAGGATCATTGAAGGGGATTGGGGCGATGAGCGACGGGGATGCCGATGACATGGCCGAAATCCAGGCCAGGATCGAACGGCTGGACAGCGAGCGGCAGGCGCTCCAGGCCAAGCTTGCGGCCCTCACCCAGACCGGCGGCGGCGCCTGGGTCGGCGGCAATGTCGCGCTCGATGTCGTTACCGGCGACCAGGGCGAGCGCCTGGTCCTGGTCGGCGACGCGGGCTCCGGCAAGAGCACCTTCATTGATTATCTGACCTGGCGGCTGGCCCGCGCCCATGCTGACGGGACCCCGGCCGAGTTGCCGCCGCGGCTGCGTACCCTGTTGCCGGTGCGCCGGGTGGCCGCCGCCATCCCGAGCGACGGCGCCGCCGGGACGGCCGACACCCTGTGGCGCGCGTTCGAGGCGGACTGCACGGGGCGCCTGGGTCAGACCGCCGCTGCGCGACTCCTGCCGCACCTTCAGGAGCGGGTGTACCGCGAGGGTGCCCTGGTCCTGCTCGACGGCTTGGACGAGGTGCCGGAATCCGGCGCCCGCCGCGCGCACCTGCTGGAGTCCGTGCAGCGGTTCGCCGCGGCCCTGCCCCCCGGCAGCCGGGTCCTTCTCAGTGCCCGCCCCTATGCCTACGCCGACCCGCGCTGGCGCCTGACCGGCTTCGCGGAACTGGCCCTGGCCCCTTTCGAAGCCGACCAGATCGACCACTTCATCGGTCACTGGTACCAGGCGGTGCGCCCGGTCATGGGTTGGGACGCCCTCACCGCCGAGCAGCGGGGCGCCGAACTGGGCCGGGCGATCCAGCAGGAGGCCTATCTCGGTGACCTTGCCTCCCGCCCCCTGTTGCTCACCCTCATGGCTACCCTGCACAGCAGTTGGGGCCGGCTCCCCGCCGACCGGGCGGACCTCTACGAGGAATCGGTCAAGCTCCTGATGACCCGCTGGCAGACCGGGCGTGAGATCGTCGGGTCGGACCGGCAGGTCCTGCGCGAGCCCGGCATCGCCCGCGCCTTGGGGCTCGGGGAGCAGCCGCTGCGCCAGGCGCTGGACCGGTTGGCGTACGAGACCCACGCGGGCCAGGCGGCGCTGCCGGGCCGCGACCAGGCCCCGGCGGACATCGGCTATGCGCAGGTCATCGGCATCTTCTCGCCACTCTGCCCCCAGGACCTGAACCCTGGTGTCCTCCTGGAGTATCTGGAAACACGCGCCGGCCTCCTGATCGCCCGCCGGGAGCGCGTCTATGCCTTCCCGCACCGCTCCTTTCAGGAATATCTGGCCGCCTGCCACCTGGCCAACACCGCCCCCGATTTCGGTGGCGCGTTGCGCGCCCTGGTCTGGGCGGACCCCGCCTGGTGGCGCGAGATTTTCCTGCTCGGCGTCGGCAAGAAGCGGCAGGGCGGAGAGGCGGACGCGGTGAACCTGGTCAACACCCTGGTCCCCGCGAGCCCGACCGAGACTGACGCGATCGGCGAGCGCCACTGGCAAGCGGCCGTGCTCGGGGCGCGCGCCCTGCTGGACCTGGGTTTCCCCGGCAAGGCCGCCGGCAAGGACCACTTCCAGGCGCCCCTCAAGCGCATCCGCGGCTGGCTCGCCGAACTGCTCCGGCGCGGCGTCCTGCCGCCCAAGGACCGGTTGGAGGCCGGCGACCTGCTGGGGCTGCTCGGCGATCCGCGGCCGGGCGTCGGCGTGCGCCACGCTGCCGACGGCGCGACCCTGCCCGACATCGAATGGTGCGAGGTCGCGGCCGGTCCCTTCACCATGGGCAGCGCGCCGGACGATCGCGATGCCGACGCCGATGAGCGCCCGGCCCATGTGCTGGACCTGCCCGCCTTCCGCATCGCCATGTATCCCCTGACCAACGACCAGTACCGTCCCTTTCTGGAGGCCGGCGGCTACGACCAAGAGCGCTGGTGGACACCGGAGGGCTGGGCCTGGCGCCAGGGCGCCACCTCGGACCTGTCGGCGTGGAAAGACGACGACTTCAAGAAGCGCTACGCGGCCTGGCTGGCGCAACGCCCGACGGGGCGCCGGGATCGGCCCTTCTGGTGGGAGGTCGCCCCCTGGAACGGCGCCAACCGCCCGGTGGTCGGCCTCTCCTGGCACGAGGCCCTGGCCTACTGCCGCTGGCTGGAGGCCCAGTTACAACGCGAACAACCGGGCGCCCGCATCCGGCTCCCCACCGAGGCCGAGTGGGAGAAGGCCGCCCTTGGCCCCGCGGCGCGCCGCTGGCCCTGGGGCAACGATTGGCGCGACGACCACACGAATACCGAGGAGGCGGGTCTTGAGACCACGAGCCCCGTCGGGTCCTTCCCCGCTGGGGCCAGCCCCTGCGGCGCCTTAGACCTGGCCGGCAATGTTTGGGAGTGGACGCGCTCCTGCTGGGGCGGCGATATCTACCGGTCGGGCTTCGGCTACCCCTATATCCCGGACGACGGTCGGGAGTCCCTGGCCGGCCCCGACCTCCGCGTGGTGCGCGGCGGGTCCTGGAACTACGATATGATGTACGCGCGCGCGGCGTATCGCAACCGGGACGATCCTGGTTTCTTCCTTAGGGCGCTGGGTTTCCGTGTGGTTTTGTCCCTGGCGGATTCTGGTTCCTGAGCTTCTGGACGCTGGTCTCGCCTGTTTTCTGTTCTTTCTTGCGCGTTCCCAAGCTCCCGAGGCTGAACAAGTATTCCTTGTAGGTTGGGCTGAGGAACGAAGCCCAATGAGCCGCCAAAGGTACCGTTTGGAAATGTTGGGGTTCGTTCCTCACCCCAACCTACGTCCGAAGCCGCTCCCACGGGGCCGGCCGCGAGGCCCAGATCCGGTACACTTGGCAGCACTTTTTGTCGGCATCCCAGACAGGGACCCAGGCATGACCAATCGCATGGACACCGGCGGCGGGGCGAACATCCACGGCGACGCGGCGGCCGGTCGTGATCTCGTGGGTCGGGATCAGCACAACTATTACGGCGAGGTCGCCGCCAAACGGGTCGATCCCGACGACTATCTCGCCGCCCTGGTGGCGCACCCTCGGCACGAGCCGTGGAAGCGGCGCTATGTGCCGTTCGCCGGGGTCCTCACCGAGGCCCGGATCCCCGACGATTGGGACGACATCGCCCCCGAGCTCACGCTCCTAGAGGCCAGCGGGGAGGGTGCCCAGCGACAGGTGCGGCGGGTCCCACTCACGGACATCAAGGATGCGGTGGCGCGTCATGACGCCTGGGTCCTGCTGGGCGAACCCGGTTCCGGTAAGACCACCACCCTGCAGCGGCTGCTGCTCGACCTGGCGAACGCGCGGTTGCAGGCGGGGCAGGGACCCCTGCCGCTGCTGCTGGCCTTGGCCGATTATCGGGACTATGCCTCGCCGCACGCCTTCGTGGCCGCGGTCTGGCGCGAGCGCATGGGGGCGGACGACCTGGATGCGCGTCTGCGGGCGGGCGGGGTCTTCCTGTTGGTCGATGCCCTGAACGAGTTTCGTCGGCAAGTTGTTGGACCGGAAGCGGCGGCGCAACCACCCGGACTGGCCGGCCGTGCCCGATGCCCTCACCGGCGCGCTGGCGGCCCTGGCGGAGGGGATGCAGCGCCTGGGCGAGGGCACGCGCCTGCCCCGCGGCGAGGTCCTCGCGCGGCTGCCGACGCGCGTGGGGACGACGGGTTGTCCGCTCGACCTTGACCCGGCGGCCGTGGTGCGTCTGGGCCTGGCCGCCACCCTGCTGGACACCGAACTGGACCCGCGCACCGGCGAGCCGGGCGGGCTGCTGCGCTTCTATCACCACCAACTCCAGGAGTTCTTCGCGGCGCGCGCCCTGCTGGAGGCGGGGCGCCGCGGCCTGGATCTGCGCGACCGCTGGGCCGCCCCACGTTTCAAGTCCGAGATGCCGGACCCGGGGCGGCTGCGCGACGACGAGCCCCTGCCGCCGCCGCCCACCACCGGCTGGGAGGAGTCGACCCTGCTCGCCGTGGGCCTCGCGCGGGACCCGGCGGCGCTGATCGCGGCGGTGCGCGGCTGCAATCCGGTGTTGGCTGCGCGGTGTCTGATGGACCCGGGGGTGCCCGCTCTGCCGGAGGAGATCGAACGGACCCGGGCGGCGCTGCTGGCCGAGCTGAGCAACCCGGCCGTCCACTTGCGCGCCCGCATCGCGGCGGGGGAGGCGCTGGGGCGGCTGGGTGATCCGCGCTTCGCGGTGCCGGCGGGCGAGGGGGTGCGGGTCTTGCTGCCGCCGCTGGTCGAGGTCCCGGCGGGGGCGGTGCGGCTGGGTTCCTCCTGGTGGGAGGTCCGGCGGCTGAGCCGCGCCGGGTTTCCGGCCGGCGACGAGCGGCCCCGGCGGCGGGTGCGGCTGGCGGCCTTCGCCATCGGGCGCTTCCCGGTTTCCGTGTGGTGTTGTCCCTGGCGGATTCTGTATTCTGAACTTCTGGATGCTGCTCCGGCCTGTTTTCTGTTCTTTCTTGCTCGTTCCCGAGCGCGGGAACCCGTTCTACTCACAGGAGACGCTATGGCAATCAAAGACTCGGACCAACCCGGGGTCCACATCGGCGGTAGTGTGACCGTACACGGAGACTTCGTCGGCCGCGATCAGTTCAAGACCATCCATCAGAGCCAGGAGGGGGCCTCTGTCGCCGACCTGGTGCGGCTCCTGGCGGAGGTCCGCGCCCTGCTGCCCCAGGCGGGTCTGGACCCGGACTCGGCGCGGGCGATCGAGGGCGATTTCCGAATCGTGGAGGAGCAGGCGGCCAAGGCTGAGCCCAAGAGCGGGTTGATCAAGTCCAGGCTCAACAGTGCCATGGACCTGATTCAGGGTGCCGGCAAGACCTCGGAGGCGCTGGAGAAGATCGCGGTGCTGGTCGGCCGGGTGGCGGCCATGGCCGCAGGAATTTTTTGATTGGGTTCCGCAAGACCGGCCAGCATCGGCCATCGGCGCGGATTGCGGTTTAATGGTGATTTCCGAGAAATGATCTACGGACGTGTAGGGGCGACGTTAGTCGCCCCTACAGCCCCGCGCGGATATTGCTGTGTCCGCACAACAGACCGGAGGTCGAGGCTTCAGCCGGACGCGGCACGGCCGCCCGCTAAAGCGTCGGCCTCCGGTTGCGTCGCCCAGGTCACCGGAGGTACATCTCGCGTGGTACGAAGTTCTTCGGAAATCGCCTTAGGCTGCGCTCGCCCTGCTGGCCAATGTCTGGCCGACGCGAGCCGGCGGTCCAGCCCGGGCGTCGGCTGATGGTTCGCGACCGCGGTTAGCGTCGCCTGCGCGTCGGCCTGTTTCATTTAAGCGTCATCTGAGTATCCCTTCATGCCGTCGATTCTTCCAATCAATATCGAAGACCTGCTGCATTGCCGAGGTGTCGAGTCCGCTCGCATCGAACTGAAAGCAAGCTGGGACGAGAAGACGACCGGATCGCAAGTCATTCGTACGATCTGCGCGTTCGCCAATGATTTTCAGAATCTGAACGGCGGCTATCTGGTGATCGGAGTCGGCGAACAGGACGGTGTGGCGGTGATGCCGCCCAAGGGGCTTTCACCTGGGGATCTCGCACGTGCTCAACAGTGGATTCGCGGTCGCTGCAATGCCATCGATCCCATTTACCAGCCCGTGCTGTCGCCGGAGGTGGTTGGCGGTCGGTCGATCTTGGTGGTTTGGGCGCCCGGCAGCCAGATGCGTCCGCACCAGGCTCCGGAGTCATCCGAGCAAGGCGCCGCGCGCAAGTATTTTATTCGGTTGGGATCGAGCACGGTAGACGCCGATTCCAGGGCCGAGTTGAAGACACAACTGATGCAGCTCACCGCGCGCGTGCCGTTCGATGACCGGCGGGCCTTGCAGACGAGCGTGTTGGATATCCGTGAAACCAAGGTGCGAGAGTTCTTGCACGACGTCGGTAGCGGGCTGGTGGATGAGCCGGATACCCAAACGTTGTACCGCAATCTGCGGATTGCCGAACCCGTGAACGGCCATGATGTACCGCGTAATATCGGATTGCTGTTCTTCAGTCAGAACCCGGAACAATGGTTCCCGGGCGCCCGCATCGAGGTCGTTCAATTTTCAGCAGATGCCGCCGGCGATTTGATCGAAGAAAAGATATTTGCGCAGCGGCCCATACAGGAGCAACTCAGAGAGTGTCTGGGTTACCTGGATAACCTGTCCGTCCGGCTTATTCAGAAACTGCCTGATCTGGCGCAGGCCGCCCATTGGGTCAGTTATCCTAGCCTGGCGGTGCGAGAGGTTCTCGTCAATGCCGTTTACCATCGCTCTTATGAGAATGAGCCCGAACCGATCAAGGTCTATATTTACCGGGATCGGATGGAGATCATCAGCTATCCCGGACCGGTGCCGGGTATCGAGCTCTCTCATTTCGACGGGCAGGTGTCGCTGCCCCCCGTCCCCGCCCGCAATCGTCGTATCGGGGAGTTCCTGAAGGAGCTGAAGCTCGCGGAGGCGCGGGGTACCGGTATTCCACGGGTGAAGCGGGCGATGCAGCAAAACGGTTCGCCGCCGCCGATGTTCGATTTTGATCAGAGCAGGAGCTATTTCCGGACGATCCTGCCGGCCCATCCTGAGTATCTGGCGGTTTTGGGGGTGCAGGATAGCGGAAGCCAGCGTTCAAGTAAGCGGGATTCGGTGGACTGCGCTATCGCTTGTCCACCCTACGGCCGGAACGATGGCCAAGGCCGGACTTAGTTGACTTATGAGTGAACCGTTCCTTATGCCCCCGGCGCCAGCCCTGCGAAAATCTGCTGCAGCGGGATCACTGCGCCGATACTGATCAGCTCCAGCGTTCCGGTATCGACCAGGATTTCCGGCGCCCAATGGTCGCGGCGCCGCCGGACCTCGATGTGCGGCGCGTCAGGGGCGACCAGGACCAATTCATCAAGTGCGGCTATGCGGCAGTAAGCTGGGGCTTTCTCGTCGCGGTCGCGGCGCGCGCTCGCCGCCGACAAGACCTCGATGATCAGACTGGGCGAATCCAGATAGTCCGGGTGCTCGGCGGCTTCCCCGCAGGCGACCTGCAGATCGGGGTAGTAGAAGCGCTCATCCGCCGGACCCTGGAGATGGACCTTCACCGTGGGGCGGAACAGACGACAGGCCGAGCCGTTGAGGTGATCCGCCAGGAGCTGGGCCAGGCGCATGCAGATCTGGTCGTGCCGCCGACTGGCACCGACGACGGGCAGGCAGCGGCCATTGACGTACTCACTGCGCAGGTCAGCGACTTTCTCGTTTTCCAGGTAGGCGGCGACCGAGATCATTGAAATCGATCCTGGTCATCGGTCGATGCCGGCGCGATCACCCCGCGGGCCAGGTACGGCTCCAGTGCAGCGGGTTCCAATGGCGGGACGAACAGCCGCCCCTGGGCGCAGTGGCATCCCAAGGACGCGAGCCGCGCGGCCTGATCCGGCGTTTCGACGCCCTCGGCGACGGTGTCCAGGTCCAGGGCCGCGGCGACGGCGAGGACGGCGCGCACAATCTCGACGGCATCCTTCTCGTCGAAGATGTCGTGGACGAGCTTGCGGTCGATCTTGAGCGTGCTGACTCCGCCGCGGCGCAGATGGGTCAGCGACGACAGGCCGGTGCCGAAGTCATCCACGGTCAAGTGGACACCGGCGTCGCGCAGGGCGGCCACCTGGATGCGATGGTGCTCGCCGTACTCCAGGAGTGCGGTCTCGGTGAACTCGAGCCCCAGCAGGGCGGGCGCGATGCCGTGCTCCTGCGTGGTCGAGATCAGGTCATCGGCCAGGCTGCCGCTGCGCACCTGCTGGGGCGAGACATTGATGGTGATCCGGCCGAAAGCGAATCCGGCGTCGTGCCAGCGGCGGGCCTGCGCGGCGGCAGTCGAGAGCACCCAGGCACCGAGCACCTGATACAGCCCGCGGCGCTCGGCCAGGTGCACGAAATCCCCGGGCGGGATGACGCCCTCGTGCGGATGGTGCCAGCGCACCAGGGCTTCCACCGCGGTGATGCGCCCCGATGCCAGTTCGACCTGGGGTTGGAAGTGCAGGAAGAGTTCGCCGTTGCGCACCGCCTGATCCAGAGCGTCCATCAGCGCGGTGTCCCGACACACCTGACGGGTCATCTCATCGGTGTGGAAGGCGTAACGCCCACGTCCGTTGCGCTTGGCCTTGTAGAGTGCCACGTCCGCGCGTCCCAGCAGGGTTTCCAGGTCCAGTTCAGTGCCCGCCACGTGCACGACGCCGACACTGGCGCCGCACTGGACCTCCCGGTCGGCGACCCAATAGGGCGCGGCCAGGCTGGTGACGATCTTCTCGGCGAGCGTGGCGGCATCCGTCAGTGCGCGGACGTCAGGCTGGATGACGGCGAACTCATCGCCGCCGAAGCGCGCGACCGTGTCGGTCGCCCGTACTAAAGCGCGCAGGCGCTCGGCCACCTCTTTGAGCAGGCTGTCACCGGCCGGGTGTCCCAGCGTGTCGTTGACGTGCTTGAAGCGATCCAAGTCCAGAAAGTGCAGGGCGAATCCTTGATCACCCTGGCGGGCGGAGCTCAGGCGTTTTTGCAGGCGGGCCTTGAACAGCTCCCGGTTCGGCAGATGGGTCAGTCCATCGAAGAAGGCGAGCCGGTGGATGCGCTGCTCCTGCCGCTCCCGCTCGGTGCTGTCGTTGAAGATGACGACCGCACCGACGATCGATCCATGGCTGTGGATGGGGGCGGCCCGGTATTCGACCGGAAAGGACGTGCCATCCCGCCGCCACAAGACCTCATGCGCTACGCGAACGGGCTCGCCGGTGCGCATGACCGCGAGCATGGGGCAGTCGGTGGCCGCGATGGGGCTGCCGTTGCCGGCCTGATGGTGAATCCGCCCATGATTGTCGTGGCCCACCAGGTCGGCTACGGCATAGCCGAGCAGGCGTGCCCCAATGGGGTTGATGAAGGTGATCACGCCGTCCAGGTCGAGGCCGAAGACCCCCTCGTTGGCCGATTCGAGCAGCAGGCTGGCGCGTTCCTCGGCCACTTGGCGGGCGTTGCGATCCTGGTCGTGCTGCAGGGCCAGTGCCACCAGCGAGACCGCTTGATCAATGAAGGCCCGCTGCTGCGCGTCCGGTTTATCCGGGACCCGCGAGTAGACATCGACGTAACCGAGCATCCGACCCTTGGCGTCACGGATCGGCTCGCACCAGCAACTGCGCACTCCGGCCGCTTCGACCGCCCCGGCGATCGACTCCCAGTAAGGGTGAAACAGGATGTCCGCGACCACCAACCGCTCACCCAGTGGACGTAGGACTGCCGGGTCGGAGGGCGCGGCGCCGGCGTCGGCGCACGCGGCCGAGCGGCTGTCGAGCGCGGCGATCAGGCTGTCGGGTAGCCGCGGCGCCGCCCCGACCCGTAAGTGATGGGTTTGCGGGTCGACCAGCATGATCGAACAGACGAGTCCAGGATCCAGTGACTCGATCGAGGAAGCGACTGCCTCCAGCAGGTCAGCCAAGGGTGCCCCATCGGCGATCAGGGCCATCAAGCGGCCCTGCGCCTCCTGCTGCACGGACGCGTAGCGACGTTCGCTGTGCTCGCGCTGCTCGGCCTGGCGCCGCGCCGCCTCGTAATCAGTCTCGCGGCGGTGCAAGGTGTCGGCAAGTCCGCGCGCCCGGTGCATCGCAAACAGACCAACCACACTGAGCACGAGCAGCAGCAGCCCCACGGCAGCGGCCAGCAGGGAAGGCCGGAGATCAGTGCCCAGTGCCACCCCGGCCCAGGCCGCGGGCGCACCCGCAAGCAGGGCCAGTCCCGCGAGGGCCCGCGCACGGATGGCCGGGTGCGCGCGGGCATGAGCGATCGGCCCCAGCCTGCGGTGTGGCGATGGGGCTGGCCTGGCGACTGAATGGGGCCTCACGGTTGACCGCCTCGCATCGACAACGACCGGTCAGCGCGGCGACCGACCGCGCGACACGATGGGCAAGTGCGCCAGACTCACGGTGCCATACTGACTGGTGAAGGTAATGGACGAGCCGCCCCCCTGCTGCTGCGAGAAACCGCCGATCTGATGATCGAGTGTGTCGTAGACCCAGCACTCCCCGCCGGCTTCGACCGCCAGGCGCCGGGCGTTGGCGAAGTAGGCATATTTCACATTGTTCTGGGCACCGGTCGCGCTGGGTGAGCCGAGCTCGGCCGGCCACCAGTGCGTAGCCGGGTCCGGTACGAAGAGGCTGGATTGACCGGGATAGCCGCCGGCGGTCTGGGTCTGGTAACCGCTGCCGCCCTGGCTCTGGGATTGGAAACTGCCGGTCTGGAGCAGCCCCGGCTGGCGGGCCAGGATGTCCGAGATCTCGTTGCACAGTGAGTCTACGCGGCCCTTGAGCATGTTGTTGAACATGTCTCCCACCATGATCATGCCGCCCTGCATCCATTGGCCTCCGCCGCCGAACTCCGGGTGACTGAACTGGGCCATGGACCCGTTGCCGTTACGCACGGCGATCAGCATGTGGGTGACGGCATCGGTGCTGAAACCGTGGCGGTTCGCCAGGTCCGCGACCAGGTGTTGGCCTTCGGGTGTGAGTTGCTGCATGGAAATGCTCCACTGGGGTTGCTAGGGGCGAGAGGCTACCATGGGTCGGTGATGAATGGGTGATCGGGGTCCTTTGTCGCGGGCAACCGTGTTCACTTGCGGCCAGGTCCGCGTCTAGAGTGCTTCATCGTCCAGCCCACCGGCTGCCGCCACGGCCTCGACGAGGCGCTGCCGCAGCTTGGTCAGCCGCTGGTTGGAGCCGACCCGCTTGACGGCCATCGCCAGCGCCTTGGGTTCGGCGATCAGCACGACCAGGCGCCGGCCGCGGGTGACCGCGGTGTAGAGCAGGTTACGCTCGAGCAGGGTATAGTGCTGCATCGCCAGCGGGATCACCACTGCCGGGTATTCGGACCCCTGAGCCTTGTGCACCGTGGTGGCGTAGGCGAGTGACAGTTCGTCGAGTTCGCCCAATTCGTACTCCACCCGCCGGCCGTCGACCTCCACCTGCACCAACCCCTCCTCCGTGTCGATGGCGGCAATCCGGCCGATGTCGCCGTTGAAGACCTCTTTATCATAGTTGTTGACCAATTGAATCACTTTGTCCCCCGGCGCATAGGTCCAGCCGAAGCGGGTGATGCGCGGTGTGGCGTCCGGGTTGAGGCGCTGTTGCAGCAAGACATTCAGTGAGCGGGCGCCGAGACCGCCCCGGTTCATCGGCGTGAGCACCTGCACGTCGGCCACCGGGTCCAAACTGAAGCGCTGCGGGATACGCTCCAGCACGACACGCAATAGCCGGTCCTGGATTTCCTCCGGTGACTGGCAGAGGATGAGATAAAAGTCGGTCGCGGGCGGCCCTTCGTCCGGTCGCTCGGGCATCCGCCCGGCATTGATGCGATGGGCATTGACGATGATCCGCGAGGCGGCGGCCTGGCGGAAGACCTCGGTCAGCCGGCAGGTGGGCACCGCCCCGGAGTTGATCAGGTCGGCGAGTACCGACCCCGGCCCGACCGACGGCAACTGATCGACATCACCCACCAGCAGCACCGCCGCCTGGGTCGGCACCGCGCGCAGCAGTTGGTTCATCAGGGCGACATCGACCATGGAGCACTCGTCCACCACCACCAACTGCGCCTTGAGCGGCGAATACTGATCGCGCTTGAAGGCCATGGCCTTGGGATCGAACTCCAGCAGCCGGTGGATGGTGCGCGCCTCGCGGCCGGTGGACTCGCTCAGGCGCTTGGCGGCCCGCCCGGTCGGAGCGCACAGCAGCATCTCCACGCCCTTGGCAGCGAGGATGTCCAGGATGCCGCGCACCACCGTGGTCTTGCCCACCCCCGGTCCGCCGGTGATCAGCGTCACTTTGCCGTTGACGGCGGCGGCGACCGCGGTCCGTTGGGAGTCGGACAGCGCCAACCCGGTGCGCCCCTCGACCCAGGGGATGGCCCGCCCGGCGTCGATGAAGCCCCACACCGGCAGGCGCAGCAGCAGCCGGCGTATACCGACGACGATGCCCTGCTCGGCGCGCTGCAGTGGGGTCAGGAAGAGCGCCGGGCGGGCGTCGATCGGCTCCTCAATCAGATGCTCCTCATGCACCTCGGCGCGGATCGCCTGCTCGATGATGGGCGCCGGGATCTCCAACAGGGTGACCGCCTGCGCGGCCAGGACCTCATGGTAGGCGGCGCAGTGACCTTTGCCGGCGATCTCCTGGAGGCAGTGACGCACCCCGGCCTGGGCGCGGATCAGGGAGTCCGCGGCAATCCCGAGCCGCTGGGCGATGGCGTCCGCGGTCTTGAAGCCGACCCCGTGGATGTCGAGCGCCAGCCGGTAGGGATTCTCGGTGACCCGGGCAATGGCGTCATCCCCATAGGTCTTGTAGATGCGGACCGCCCGCGCGGTGCCGACCCCATGGGACTGGAGAAAGACCATGATCTCGCGGATCACCTTCTGCTCGGCCCAGGCGCCGGTCACGCGCGCTTGACGCTTGGGGCCGATGCCGGGCAGTTCGAGCAGCCGCTCCGGGTTGTCCTCGATCACGTCGAACACCCGCTCACCGAAGGCGCGTACCAGTTTGCGGGCGAAATGCGGGCCGATACCCTTCACCATACCGGAGCCCAGATAGCGCTCGATCCCCTCCACCGTGCTCGGCGGCACGCAGCGCAGTCCGGCGGCCTTGAATTGCAGCCCGTGCTGACGGTCGTTGATCCACTGGCCCTGGCATTCGATATATTCGCCGGGCGTCACACTGGCCGCCGCGCCGATCACGGTCACCAAATCCCGCTGACCGCGCACCTTGACCCGCAGCACGCAGAAGCCGCTCTGCTCGCTGTGAAAGGTCACGCGCTCGATCGAGCCCGAGAGATGCTCGGCGGGCGGATCGGCTTGATAGCGGGGGCTCGATTCGGTCATCCGCGGGGGTTCGCATGGCGCTGCCGGACCGAGTCGCCCGTGCGGTGCGGCCAGGTGATCATGGATTCGATCTTAGGCGATTTCTATCAGATCTTGTAATCGGCTTAGTCAAGCCGTCGCGTTTTCCCAAGGACCATCCCATGGCGAGGGCGCCCCTCGCGCGGGACCCAGTCGGCGCTGACGGCGACGAACTCCAGGCCGATCAGGAGGAAGATCGGGGCGGTGATGGCGGTGATGGCGGCGCTGGCGGCCAAATGGGCAGGTTCCTATGGGGTGGGCTGGTTCTTGGCGTGAGCATACCCGTATGATGTTGGACGAATGCCGACGCATTTTCCACACACCACGTGCGGGCGATGCGCCTCCGACCTTGCTGACGGCCGACCGACAGGAACCCCATGACCGACCAGACCCCCATTCCGCTAACTGACTTCACCCGCCGCGCCTCGGCCGCCCGCGCCCTGATCGAATCGCTGCTCACCGAGTTGATTGGGCCGGTGGCCTTGAAGTACGACTTTTTCCGCGAGTGGAGCGGGTGCTGGAAGGTGCTGGTGGAGATCACCGGCGCGGCCACCGGCAAGCTGGAGTTCACCCTGCTGGAGACGGCTGGCGGCGGACTACTGGCCCTGCCCCGTCCGCTGCCGGAGCGCTGGCGGCTCCAAACCGGCATCCCCGCCGACGACGGAACCCGCTGGACGCTGGACGACAAGGGCCTGCTCGTGCCGTTTCCGCCGCCCGCTTGAGGCCAAGTGTCGCCCAGATGGCCTTGATAATCGTTCCGGCCGGTGCACGGGAGTCGCGCACTGGAGGTCGAGGCTTGAGCCGGACCAGAGCCGCGCAGATGTGATGTCGACACGGCCATGGAAGGAACATCAACCACCCCGGACGATGAAGATCCCCCGTGGGAGCGGCGTCCCGCCGCGATGCGCGGTTCCGCGGTGACCCCGAACGCCGCGGCTATCCGCCCGGCCCGTCGCGGCGGGACGCCGCTCCCACAGGGTCGCTGCGCGACTTTTACGGTAAATCTCGACGAGAAATGATGATGAAAATAAAATCGATCGCCCGCGATCACCAGGCTGCCCGGGTCTTCATGCCGGCTCTCGCCTTGCTCGCCCTGACCGGCTGCGGCCCCGGCGGCTTTGCCCGCGATGCCCTGGTCGAGGACCCCGGTGCCGAGGCATTCCTGAACCGCATCCAGCAGAACTGCGGCAAGCTGTCGGTCGGCAATCAGCCGTTGAACTGGCTGTTGAGCAGCAGCAGCGACGATGTGACCTTCGTCGATATGACCAGCAAGTACTACTTTGGTCAGTTCTCAGTCAAGGACTACACCGACGGCATCAACGCCTTCTACCCGACCGGCACCAATCAGGCGGCGCTGGACTGCATCTTCAGACAGCGCTGAGTCACTCGCGCCACATGGCGCGGGTTAGCTCAGGCGTTGGCTTCGGTCTTGGCGGCGGCGGCCTCCATCATTGGCTTGAGTTCGCCGCTGGCGTGCAGTTCCAGGGTGATGTCGCAACCGCCGACCAACTCGCCGTCGATGTAGATCTGCGGAAAGGTCGGCCAGTCGGCATAGCGCGGCAGGTTTTCGAAGATCTCCGGGTCTTGTAGTACGTTGACATAGGCGAAGGGGACACCGCACTCCTGAAGCGCCGCCGACGCCCTCATGGAGAAGCCGCATTGGGGGAACTGGGGGGTTCCCTTCATATAGATCACGACGGCGTTACTCTTGACTTGCTCGCCGATGCGCTCCAAAACGTCCATTCCGTGCCTCTCGTGGTGTGGTTGAGTATTCGCAATGAGATCGGGACTCGGGGAGTGTTTTCAACCGCCGAAGGACTGGCTTGGGTCTGCAGTGGTGCCGGCTTCCAGCCGGCGCGAACCGGCTGGAAGCCGGTTCCACTTCGAGTTTCCTGGAAATCAATGCCCATCCACGTTTCTCTGCAGCCAGAGTTCCAGCAGGGCCAGGTGCCAGAGCTTGTTGCCCATGATGCGGGTGTGGTGCAGGTCCGGGGCGGCGAGCAACATGTCTAGATACCCCTGGGCGTAGAGGCCCCGTCGGCGGCAGGCGCCTGAACCGAGGACGTCGCGCATCATCTCCAGAAAGGCGCCGCGGACGTATTTGAGGGCCGGCATGGGGAAGTACCCCTTGGGTCGGTCGATCACGGCGTCGGGCAGCAGGCCGCGGGCCATCGCCTTGAGCGGGTACTTGCCGCCCTCGCGCAGTTTCAGTTCCGGCGGGCAGCGGGCGGCCAGCTCGACGAGCTGGTGATCGAGGAAGGGCACCCGCGCCTCCAGCCCCCAAGCCATGGTCATGTTATCGACCCGCTTGACCGGATCATCGACGATGAGCGTGGTCACATCGAGCCGCAGGATGGCGTCCAGCAGCTCATCGGCGCCGTCCTCATCCAGAAGGCCCGCGATCAGGGCCGAGGTGTGGTCCGCCCCGGCATAGGCGGGCTGCACGAGGCGCAGGTACTCGTCATGATCGCGGTCGAAATAATGCTTGGCCAGCCGTTCCACGCGCGAGCCGGTCGATTCGGCCGCAATGCGCGGATACCAGAAATAGCCGCCGAAGACCTCGTCCGCCCCCTGGCCGGACTGCACCACCTTGATCTCGCGCGAGACCTGCTCGGCGAGCAGATAGAAGGCCACCGCGTCCTGACCGAACATGGGTTCGGTCATGGCGTCGATGGCCTCCGGCAGGCGCTGCAGGACCTGGTCGTTGGGCACCCGGAACTTGCGGTGGCGGGTGCCGTAGCGCGCCACTACCTGATCCGAGAACTCGAACTCGCTGCCGGCCTCCTCTGGGGTGTCATCGAAGCCCACCGAGAAGGTGCGCAGGTCCGACACTCCGGCCTCGGCCAGCAGGGCGACCAGCAGGCTGGAGTCCAGACCGCCGGAGAGCAGCACGCCGACCGGAACATCGGCCACTTCGCTGCGCTTCTTGACCGCCTGGCGCAAGGACTCATGGATGGCCGCCAGCCAGTCGGCATCGGTCAGCGGCTGCTCCGGACGGGTGGCGTCCAGGTGCCAGTAGCGTCCCTGGGTGGTGTTGCCGTCGGCATCCACCTGCATCCAGTGCGCCGGGGGGAGCTTGCGCACCCCGGTGAGGACGGTGCGCGGTGCCGGTACCACGGCGTGCAGTGTAAACAGATGGTGCAGGGCCACCGGGTCGATGCGGGTGTCCACGCCGCCGGCGGCCAGCAGCGCCTGGGTGGTGGAGGCGAAGCGGAACACCGGTCCCTGCCGGTTCCAGTACAGCGGCTTGACGCCGAAACGGTCGCGGGCCATGAACAGCACCCGCCGGTTCGCGTCCCAGAGGGCGAAGGCGAACATGCCGTGCAGCCGCTCCGGGCAGGCGTTGCCCCAGGCGTGGTAGGCCTTGAGGATGACCTCGGTGTCGC
>Ga0247836_1003512_pt1 | contig 20926 bp, 22 predicted proteins | sample LaCruzMarch2015__4_FD_187116 | JGI IMG/M metagenome (GOLD analysis project Ga0247836, IMG submission 187116) | Freshwater microbial communities from meromictic Lake La Cruz, Castile-La Mancha, Spain - LaCruzMarch2015_14m | ecosystem: Environmental > Aquatic > Freshwater > Lake | place: Spain... | reverse complement strand
GATGGTTCGGGCTCGGTCAGACATGGCCGGAATTGCAAGGTAGTCTGGCAGCCCCTTTGATAAATTCAAGTATCGTAACTGAATCGGAGATGACGATGACGAACAGACGCGAACTGCTGACCGCTGCTGCCGCCCTAGCTCCCTTGGCCCTCGGGCTGAAGTCCGCGATGGCGGCGGAAGGGAAACCGGCACACGAGAAAGCCGGCCATGAGGCGCCTAAGCAGGCGGACTTTCTCTTTGTCCAGAATGCCCAGGGAATCGCCTACGCCGACGGCCGCCTGACTCTCAAAGGCATCAGCCCCGCCACGGTGATGTTCGCCGACCGCCCGGAGCGCCTCGCCACGCATATGGCCACCGCGAAGTTCGTGCCTTTCTGGAGCGAGGGTAAGGACAGCTTTCTGAAGGATCCGCCCAATGCGACCCTGTCCTTCCTTGAAGATGAGGCGCTGGTCGACGCGGTGGTCGAGTTGCGCGATCCGGTACTCGCCGGGAACGACCTGAGTTACAACGTCAAGATTCTGGAGGGCAAGATCCCCGCCAAGGCTGGTGTCTCGGTCCTTTTCATCGACATCATCGGGATGCCCCTGACACCTGTTTCCTATGCCGGCGCGGCCCGCCGTGCTTGGCGGCGATGATGATCCGGCCGTTCGGGGATATCTTGTGCGAGGCAACTATCCAAGCAAGAATGGTTACGCCCGACGACGGTTTCGACCGGCGGATCAATGCGCATATTCAATTGATGTTGCTAATTGATGTCAATCGGCGAGCCGTCGCCGTGCCGGTGATCGCCCTGTAGCACAAAGCGCGGGGCTCCTGTAAGATTCAGGTCGAATGGAATTCGCAGACCTCGTGCCGAGCGGCGCTACCGCGACCAGGACGGCCAGGTAAAGCGCCAGATTGAATCCTTATGCCGCAACCGCGGTAGATTTCAACCATCCACTCACTGGTAGAACAGCCACATGAAATCGAAGCACCTGATCGTAACCGCGACCGCTGCACTCGTACTCACCCTGGCCGGCGCTGCTGCCGCCGAATCCGCGGCGCAAAAGGCGGCCGCGGATGCGGTGATGACCGGCGCCGCCGCCGAGCAAGCGGAAGCCGACAAGCTGCAGGGGCAGGCCGACAAGGCGGCTCAGGACGCCGCCGCGGCCCAGGCCAAGGCCAAGGCTCATCCGACCGCGGCCAATGAGCACGCGGCCAAGATCAAGACCGAAGAGGCGGTCGATGCCGCCGCCGTCGCCGGCGGGATGGAAGGCAAAGCCGCGGCGGCGCAGAAAGCCGCCGAGGATCTGAAAAAGTAGCTGTCTGATCAGCCCGCTTCAGCGCAACCCCCGGCGTCGATCACCATTTCGATCGACCGGATGACGTCAAGCGCTGAGCGGCGATAACGAATGAGCCGCATCGCTGCGCAGCGGTGCGGTTCTTCCTGCTTCCAATTCGAATGAGACACATGAAGCAACCCCAACACCCACCTGCGACACTGGTTCAGGCTGCTGTCTTGCTCGCGGGATCTTTAGCCGCAATCCCCGCCGTGGCGGCGGTCGATCCCTTGGATGGAAGTTGGCGCTTCAGCGTCACTCCCTATTTATGGTTGCCGAATATCAACGCCGATCTGGACTATGCTCTGCGGCCCCGCGCGGCGGCTCTGCTGCAATCCGGGGCCACCCAACTCAGCACCGAGATCGGACCCAACGACTATCTCTCGAACCTGCAATTCGCCCTGATGCTGAGCGGCGAGGCGCGCAAGGGTCTCTGGTCGGTCTACACGGATATCATTTACCTGGACTTGGGCAATCAGGACTCCAGCATCCGGAATGTCCGCGGCCCCCGTGGCGAGTCTTTGACCAACGTGGCCCACCAGGCCGAGACCAGTCTGAGCGGGACGGTCTGGACCCTGGGCGGCGGCTATACGCTGGCCCACGGTGCCTGGGGCCATGTCGATCTGCTCGCGGGGTTCCGTTACCTCGGTCTGGATACCGAGTTCAAGTGGCAGCTCGCGGGCAGCTACGCACTGCTCGAACGGACCGGCAAGGTCTCCAAGAACAGGGAGGACTGGGTTGGTCTCGCGGGGGCCAAGGGCGAGATTCTGTTCGGCGATACACGCTGGTTCATGCCCTATTACCTGGATGTGGGAACCGGTTCGTCGAGTTGGACCTGGCAGGCCCTGGTGGGGGTCGGGTACCGGTTCGACTGGGGCGATGCGACACTCGCGCTGCGCTCGCTCTCCTATGACTTCGACGAGCAGGACAGCAACCTGCGCTTCACCGGTCCGGCGCTTGGCGTCACATTTCGCTGGTAATATGGTGTTCCATGGATCGTTCTTGTTTCGACGAGTGGATAAATCCGAGTGGCCGCTTTTGCCGAAACGGCGATCATGACCTCCATGGGGAACACCGAGACGCTGGCCTGCCCGGATTGCGACCTGCTGCAGGTCGTGCCGGAACTTCCGCCCGGCGCCAAGGCAAGCTGCGCACGCTGCGGGCGGACCCTGGCGACCCGAACGACGGACCCGATCGAGCGCCCGCTGGCGCTCAGCATCGCCGCGTTGCTGGTGCTGATCCTGGCCAACACGGCGCCGCTGATGGGGCTCTCGGTGGTGGGACAGCAGGCGAGCACCACGATCGTCGGTGGTGCCTGGCAGATGTGGGTCCAGGGCCAGGAGTTGACCGCCATCGTCGTGGCCTTCTGTGCGGTGTTCGCCCCGGCGGCCTATCTCCTGTGTACGCTGGCGGTTCTGCTCGCCGCCCGCCGGCCGCCCGCCCCGCCTTGGGTCGGGGATCTGCTGCGCTGGGCCGAGGCCATGCAGCCCTGGTCGATGGTCGAGGTGATGATGTTGGGTATCCTGGTCGCACTCATCAAGATTGCGGAACTGGCCACCGTGGAGCCGGATATCGGAATGTATGCGGTGGGTGTGTTGATGCTGCTTATCCCTGCCATCCAGTCCAGTTTTGATCCGGAAGCGATCTGGAAGCGGGTCACCTGGGCCGACGACGGGTCACTACCCGTAGACGATGCGGTCCAGGCCGACGGCACCCTGAACCTTCGGTCGGCACCATGACGACCAGCGCGCTCACGGCCGCGCGGGCCGGACTGGTGTCCTGCGGGACCTGCGGCCTGCTTGCTGCGCCGGCAAGCCCCGCCGCGCCCGGCCATTGCCCGCGCTGTGGCGCGCGGCTGGCAGTGCGCCGCCGAGGCTCCGTCGAGACGACCTGGGCGCTCGTCATTGCCGCGGCCATCTGCTACATCCCGGCCAACCTGCTGCCGGTCCTCGGCACCACCACGCTCGGGTCGACTGAATACGACACCATCATGGGCGGGGTGGTCTTCCTGTTCACCTCCGGGTCCTGGCCGCTGGCGCTCATCGTGCTGATCGCGAGCGTGATGGTGCCGCTCGGCAAGCTGTTGGCGCTCGCCTATCTGTTGATCACGGTGCAGCGCGGCTCGATTGCAGGCAACCGGGAGCGGACCCGGCTGTATCATCTGGTTGAGTTCATCGGCCGCTGGTCGATGCTCGATGTCTTCGTCGATACCTTCACCGTTGCGCTGGTGCAGCTCTCGCCGCTGATGTCGGTGCAGCCTGGCGCCGGAGTGGTCTTTTTCGCGGCAGTGGTGGTGCTGACGATGATCGCCGCCGAGTCCTTCGATCCGCGCCTGATCTGGGATGCCGGTACCGAGACGGAGCCTGATGTTGCCTGACCCGATCGACCGCGCGACGCTGCCCCGAGCCACCCTGACGCCGCCACGGCGGCGGCGGATTTCGGCCATTTGGCTCATTCCGCTGATCGCCGCCGCGGTGGCGATCGGGATTGCGGTCAACCGCATCATGAACCAAGGGCCGACCATCACCATCATCTTCAACTCGGCGGAGGGCGTCGAGGCCGGCAAGACCTTTATCAAATACAAAGACGTGAAGATCGGCCAGGTCACGGCGGTGGAGCTTTACCAGGATTACTCCAAGGTCATTGTCACCGCCCGGATCGATAAGCACGCGGAAGGGTTGATGGTCGAGGACGCCAATTTCTGGGTGGTCGCGCCGCGTGTGACACTGAGCGGGGTGTCGGGTCTGAGTACCCTGCTGGCGGGCAACTACATCGGCTTCGAGCAGGGCCATGCGAACAGGGCAGGGCGCCGCTTCGTCGGGTTGGAGGTACCGCCGGCCGTGACCATCGATCAGCCGGGTCGACAGTTCCAGCTCAGCGCCGACGACATGGGTTCGCTGGGGATCGGGTCGCCGCTGTATTTCCGCCGTCTTCAGGTCGGCCAGGTGATCGCCTATGCGCTTGCCGACGACGGCAAGTCAGTCAGCATCCGGGTCTTCGTCAACGCGCCTTATGATCGGTTCGTCGCCACCGATACGCGGTTCTGGAATGCCAGCGGTGTCGATGTCTCGCTCGGCGCCGGCGGCTTGGACCTGCGCACGCAATCGCTGGTATCGCTGCTGATCGGCGGCATCGCCTTCGAGTCACCCAGCTTTGCCGCCACCAGCGAACCCGCCGCCGCCGGCAGTGCTTTCCCCCTTTACGGCGACCGGACCACGGCCTTGAAGCAGCCGGACACCATCGCCAGGTCCTATGTGCTCTATTTCAGCGAGTCGTTGCGCGGGCTGTCCGCCGGTGCCCCACTCACGCTGCTCGGTTTGCCGGCCGGCGAGGTCACCCAGGTCGGCGTCGACCTGGATCCGGTGAAGCTGGCGGTGCGCGGGCGGGTGGAGGTCGTCGCGTATCCGGAACGCATCGTCGCCCGCCTGCAAACGCAACAGTCGGCCGCCGGCCAGGCCATCGTGCAGAGCGAGCAGGCCACCCATGCACTCTTCAAGCGCTTGGTTGAGGAGCGGGGGCTGCGCGCCCAACTGCGCAGCGGCAATCTGCTGACGGGTCAGTTGTTCGTCGCACTCGACTTCTTTCCGGACGCCGCCAAGCCGGACGTCGACTGGACGCAGGCAACGCCGGCGATCCCCACGGTGCCGGGCACGATGCCGGACCTGGAAGCGAAGGTGACGGCGATCCTCGCCAAGATCGACGCGCTGCCGTTCAAGGCGATCGGTGCGGATCTGAAGAAGGTGATCGAGTCACTCGACAAGACCCTCAAGGACGTCAACAAAGCGGTCAATCGCATCGACACCGGGCTCACTCCGGAACTGGTGTCGACGGTCGCGGACCTGCGGCGTGCCCTCGACTCGGCCGATCGCCTGATCAAGAGCACGGACGCCACCCTCCTGGGAGAGGATGCCCCAGGCCAGATCCAACTGCGCGATGCCCTGGAAGAGATCGCCGGGGCGGCGCGGGCCGTGCGGGGGCTCAGCGATTATCTGGAGCGCCAGCCCGCCTCCCTGATCCGCGGCAAGACCGAGAAGAGTCCCTGATGCCCCGCCAACCCGCCTTTGTCATCGCCGGACTGATTGCGTTATTCGCGGCCGGCTGCGCCTCGCCCCCGTCGCGTTTCTATACCCTGAGCGCGGCGAGCGCGTCCGCCGCTCCGTCGTCCAGCCTGTCGGTGTCCGTGGGTCCGGTGTCCGTCCCCGCGGCGGTCGATCGCCCGGAGTTCGTCGTTGCCACCGGTCCGAATCAGGTGGGGCTCGACCAGTACAACCGCTGGGCCTCGCCGCTCAAGAGCGAGATTGCGCGCGCGGTGGCCGAGAATCTGGTGCTCATGTTGGGGGCTGATCAGGTCACTCAGGCGGCGCAGACGGCCAGCGCGGGAGTCGGGTACCGCGCGCTGATCGAGGTGCAGCGGTTCGAATCGGCGCCGGGCCAAGCGGTCGCCTTCGAGGCGGTGTGGAGTGTACGGCGGACCGCGGACAGTAAGTCCCTGACCGGGCGCACGCGGTTTCGCGAGTCGCTGAGTCAGTCGGACTTCGCCGCCGTCGCGGCGGCCCACAGCCGGGCGGTGGCGCGTTTGAGCGAGGACATTGCCGAGGCTGTGCGGACACTGGAGGTTGCTCCCCGCTGACCTTGATCATCGTTTCGGCCAGGCGGCATCCTAGGGTGGACAAGCGCAGCGCAGTCCACCAGCGGCGGCGCGGGGTTTGGTGGACTGCGCTGGTGCTTGTCCACCCTAGGTCCGGAACGACGATCAAGGCCTCCCCGCTGACCCTCAATCAGCGGATTTTCGTCCTTCCGCGGTCCTTATTCTTCATCGGATACGGGAAATGCAGCCAACACTTGTGACCGCGCGCAGGTCCGCCGGACCCAGGTTTGTTTTGGACCCTAACGCGGCCTCGCCGGTCCGGGTCGTGCGGCAACCGGCGTCGGTGTGCGACCCGTCGCGCCGCTTGGTGGCCGGCGCTTGGCGTGTTGCGCTGACACTCGGCGTCTTGCTGCTGACCTGCGCCTGGCCGATGTCCTCGCGCGTCTGGGCGAACGCATCACTGCCTGCGGTCACCACCCCCCAATCGCAGCCTGCTGCGGTGGCCCCGTCGCCGGTGCAGCCCGCGCCTATCCCCATCGAGCGTATTGCACCGTCGATCGCGGAAGCGGCGCATTTGCTGAGGACCTTCTCATCACAGCGGGTGCCGAGCAGCGCGGTCGAGGCGATCGGCGGCGCCCTGCCCACGTTGAGCGCCGAGTTCGCGGCGGATCTGGAACGGACCCTGAGCATGTTGCAGGAGCAGCCGTCGCTCGAGGCATTGCAGGGCACCGATCAACTCTGGTCCAGCCGCCAGCTCGCACTGAACGCCTGGCTGACGATCCTCACCGGACGGGTCACGCGGCTCCAGGAGACGCTGACGCAACTCGCGGCCCTGCGTGAGACCTGGACCCTGACCCGGGCGGCCGCGGCAGCGGCTGGCGTCCCGGCGCCGATACTCAGCCAGATCGACGCGACGCTAGCGCAGTTGGCGGCGGCAGAACCGGTCGATCAGGCCCGGCGCGACGAGGCGCTCGCGCTCCAGGGGGCGGTTGCGCAGGAGATCGCCCGCTGCGAGACCGTGCGGACGCGCATCCAGGAAGTGCAGCAGGGGTCCGCGGGCGGCCTCCTGGCGCGCACCAGCCGCCCGCTGTGGGACCCGGACCTTTGGCGCCGGGGACTGGCGGTGATCCAGGTGCGAGCACACCAGGTTTACGCAGCCTACCGGGACGCTCTCAGCGTTTACCTGATCGATCCGGCCACGCACCTGCCGTTCCATTTGGGGATCTTTGTGGTCGTGCTGGCGGCCTTGCTGGCGGCACGCCGCCGATTGCCGCACTGGGCCGCGGCAGGCGAGGACATGACTCGGATCAGCATCGTCTTCGACCGTCCGGTTGCCGCCGCGGCACTGATCGCGCTGATTGCCGCCACTAACTTATGGTCGCCGGCGCCGCTGCGTGTCAAGGAATTGCTGGGGGCCTTGGCCCTGATCCCGATGATCGTCCTGGTGCGCCCGCGGGTGGACCGGTCACTGCGTCCCACCCTCTATGCGCTGGGCCTGCTGTTCGCCCTGGATAGCGTTCACCATGCCTTTGGGGGTGTCCCGCCGGTGGTCGGCCAAGTGATGATCTTCGGTGAGTCGCTGGTTGCCCTTGGCGTGGTGCTTTGGCTGTTCATACAACTCAAGTCCGCGGGTAGCGGGACTGCGTCCGCGCAATCGGGTCTGCACTGGGCCTGGCGTCCGCTGACCGGGGGCGTCCTGGTCATGCTGCTCATCGGGCTCGTTGCCAGCCTGTTCGGCCGGCTGGAACTCGCCCGCCTGACGACCCCGGCCGTCCTGGTCGGGGCCGCGGATGCGCTCTGGATCTATGCCGCGGTTGAGGTGAGCGTCGCCATCCTCGCGTTTGCCTTGCGGAGCTGGCCGCTGCAGCGGCTGCGGCTGGTCGCCAACCACCAGGAGTGGTTGCTGTCCAGGTTCCAGCGCTGGTTCCTGTGGCTTGCGGTGTTGGCCTGGTGTTTCCGTTACCTGGACTATCTGGGTCTCTGGCAGCCGACCGTGACGCTGGTTCAGCAAGTTCTGGCAGTCCGCCTGACCCTGGGTGCATTCAGCACCTCCGCCGGGGATGTGTTGGCCTTTGGCCTGACCCTGTGGGTCGCCTATCTGGTGTCCGCCGGGCTGCGGTTCATCCTCGAAGAAGAGGTCTATCCCCGGGCCGGGATCGCGACCGGTGTTTCCTATGCGGCATCGAGCCTGATCCAATATACGATCGGCATTGCGGCGTTTTTCCTCGCGCTCGGTTTCCTGGGGATCACCCTCACCCAGGTGACGGTGTTCGCCGGAGCCCTGGGTGTGGGCGTCGGCTTCGGACTCCAGAATGTGGTACAGAACTTTGCCGCCGGGCTCATCCTGCTGTTCGAGCAGCCCATTCATGTCGGGGATGCGGTGCAGGTCGGGGACCTGCAGGGGCGGGTGCGCCGCATCGGCATCCGCGCCAGCGTGCTGCGCACCTTGCAGGGGGCGGAGGTCATCATCCCGAACTCCGAGTTGACCTCCAACCAGGTCACCAACTGGACCCTGAGCGATCAGCAGCAGCGGCTCGATCTCCCGCTGGGGCTCGCCTACGGGACGGCCCCGGCCCAGGTGATCGCCCTGCTGGAAGGGGTCGCGCGCGACCACCCCGGGGTCCTGCCGGAGCCGCCGCCCCGCTGTCTCTTCGTCGGCTACGGCGACAGCACGATCAACTTCGAACTACGGGTCTGGGCCGACTATGACGCCGCGTCCGGCATACGCAGCGGACTCGCGGGGGCTGTTTATGACGCGGTCAATGCCGCCGGCCTGAGTTTTCCCTTTCCGCAACGAGAGGTGCGGCTGCTGGGTTAGACTGGCAAGCCGCCGTACACCCGAAGCTTTTCAGGTATCAGTGCCATGCCGATCGTGACCAAGTTTGGTGATGCAGACGCTCCGGATCGCCAGGAGATGCGATGGATCGATATCGATCTTGCCGACGCGGCGGAGCACGCCTGGCTGACTGATTGCCCGGACCTCGATGAGCAAACCCGGGCACTGCTGCTCGAACCGGTGCGATTCAGTCGACGCGAACATCTGGTCGACGGCTTGTTTCTGGGTCTCAAGGCGAGAGCGACCGCTGAGGCGGACCTGATCGATCAACTCACCGATCTGAAGCTGCTGATCGGCAAGTCCCAGGTGCTCACGGTGCGCTTGGGCGAAGTGAACGCGGTTGCTGAGCTGCGTCGGTCGTTGCGTTCCGGACGGGGTCTCACCACACCGGTGGACTTTCTGGCCTTCATGGTTTCCGCGATGACCAAGCGCATGGAGATCGTCATCTTCGATCTCACCCAGGATACGGACGCGACCGAGGACGCCATGCTGGACCGGGGTTGCGACCCCTCGCCCGACACCATGATCGCGTTGCGGCGCCGGCTCTTTCGCACCCGTCGCCAATTGACCTCGGTCCAGCAGATTCTGGCGCCGCTCGGGACCGACCCGGCCCTGCATCTGGATGCCGATGACCGCGAAACGCTGGTCCGATCGGCCAATCACGTGACCCGGTATCTCGCGAGTCTGGAGGACTGCCGTGCCCGGATTCAGATGCTGGAGGACCATATCGATGCGCAACGGGCGACGACCATGACCCGCGCCAGCCTCAATCTGACCATCGTAGCGACGGTATTTCTGCCGCTGACCTTCATGTCCGGCCTGCTCGGGATGAACGTCGCCGGAATTCCGGAGGAGCACGATCCCTGGGGTTTCTGGATCGTCAGTGGGCTGTCGATCCTGATCGCCCTGCTGGCCTGGGTGATCCTGCGGCGGCGTTTGCGTTATTAGCGCGCCGCCATCAGCCAATGGGTCAGCTTGAGGCCCAGGGACACGGCATCCATCGGCGGGCCGAAGAGGTACCCCTGAGCGTAGCGGCAGCCGGCGGCGCGCAGGATGTCCGACTCGGTGACTTCCAGTTCCAGGTCGCCGGGGCTGATCCCGGTGTCATCCAGGACGCGGCGGACGACCGTCAACATGGTTGCCCGTTCGAGCTGCTGGACCGCGACGTTGACGGCGATCACGGGGACTGTGAGCCCGGCCCGGCGCCAGTCGGCCAACTGACGGCAGGCCTGCGCCAGGACCCAGTCGCCGATCTCGCTGTCTGGATCGGATGCACACTTCAAATTCCGCGCTAGGCCCCAGGGTGAGCCGGGGATGGATCTCCTGACCGGCGCGCAGAAACTCCGCCTCGGTGGCGAAGAACATCCGCGTGGACTGGCCCAGCAGCGACGCGCGCGGGTACCCCGTCAGTTCACAGAGACAGTTGTTCACAAGCACCCAAGCCCTGAGGTCCTGCCGAGCGGCTCCCCGGTGTACCCTGGTGTTCTTGACGCCATCGCGGGTCGGACCTGGATTGGCGTTCCGGCCGGCGCATTTCCTAATGCGGCCCGCATCGCTTAGGATTCAGGCGCCGAACCCACAACCAGGGTCACCCAGATGAGCCGTTATCCCTTTATCCTCGTCGTGCTTGTCGTCACGACGTTCAGTCTCCGGTGCGCCGCCGCGGACAGTTCTGCGAATCCTGCCGCGGCGCCCACCGCTGAGCGGGCGGAGTTCGACGCGGCCCGCGCCCGGCTGCTCGCCCGCATCAAGGATCGGTGGTCGGACCAGATCAAAGGCTCGACCGCCATTCGCGACGAACAGCCCGTACAGCTCGCCGGTGCCGACGGGGCCCCCGCGGTGCACGGCGGCTATGTCGCGACTTCGCCGCGGAATCCGCTGATCGACGAGCGCTGCCGCGCCGAGTCCCTGGCGGATGCGGTGGCCCATTGGGGTCAGGCGCATCAGGTGTCGGACGACGCGGCCTTCGCCGACCGCGAGGCCCACCTCCGCGACCTGCAAGGGCAGTTCGCCCAGGGTGGATCCTTCTCCGCCTGGATCAGTCATGTCGCCAACTGCAAGGATTTTTGCCTGATTGCGGTGCGCGACCTGCTCGCCTGCCATGTCCAGGCGGTCGCCGCCCTGCCGCATGCGCTGGTTTTTTTCGGTCGTGACAGCGACCGGATCGATCCCGGCTCAGGTTCGGCCGTGCTCGACGATTTCGCCCGGCGGTTGAGCGAGGCCGCGGGACAGCGGGTGCTGCTGGTCGGCCGTGCGAGCCGCGTCGGGCCAGCCGGGCCGGCCTACAATCGCCAACTGTCCCAGCGCCGCACGCAGGCGGTGGCTGCTGCATTGAGCGGACGCGGCGTCCCGGCGGACCGCATCCAATTGCAGTCCATCGGCTACGAAGAACCGCAGATCACCCAAGAGATTGCCGATCTCTACGGCATCGGCGCCGAGTTCCAGCGGCTGGGTGAGGCCGGCATTAATCAGAGTGTCGTCATGGTTCTGTACTAGGACCAGCCCTTCGAGATCCCTCACCGTGGCAGACCAGGCCGATCAGACAGACGAGCCGACCCGTCTCGCCGGACCTCCGGAGTCGAGCGCCGCCGGCTCAGCTGTGACCTTCGGCCCTTACCGGCTGCTCGAGCGGATCGGCGCCGGGGGCATGGGTGTGGTCTACCGGGCCCAGGACACCCGGCTGAACCGGGACCTCGCGCTGAAGGTGCTCACCCCCGCGTATCGCACGGATCCCGAGTTCGGGCGGCGGTTTCTGCTCGAAGCGCGCGCCGCATCCGCGCTCGATCACCCCAACTGCTGCCCCGTCTATGATATCGGCACCGCCGCGGACGGCAGCGCCTACATTGCCATGGCCTACTGCGAGGGCGAGAGCGTCGAACAGCGCCTCAAGCGCGGACCCCTGCGGCTCACCGCGGCCCTGGCGGTGGCACGTCAGGTCGCCGCCGGACTGGGGGCCGCCCATGCCAAGGGGATCATCCACCGGGACATCAAGGCGGCCAATGTGATGGTCGCGCCGGATGGCCAGGTGCGCATCCTCGATTTCGGCATCGCCAAGATGTCGGGGACCGACCTGACCGGCACCGGAGTCCTGGTCGGCACCATCGTCAATATGGCTCCCGAGCAGTTCGCTGCCGGCGCGGTCGACGCCCGCACGGACTGCTGGGCGTTGGGTGTCCTGCTCTATGAGATGCTGACCGGGCACAAGCCATTCGCGGGCCAGTCCGCGGCTGAAGTCATGCACCGGATCTTGACCGAGCGGCCCACCCCGCTTGGGCAGTGGTTGCCGGCGGCGCCGCCGGGACTGGAACAGTTGCTCGCCCGCACCCTGAGCCGGGACCCGGCCGGCCGCTTCGCGACCATGGATGCGCTGGTCCGGGCGCTCCGCGAACTGGAAGAGGGGCCGGGTCAGGCCCGCGCCGCGCCCGCGCCATCGACGCGCGGCACCTGGCGGCGCGCAACGCTGGTCGCGGTGCTGGTGATCTTGTCGGTATTCGCGGGCGGACTCTGGTTCGTTCGCGGCGGCCTGGACCGGGATCACACCCTGACTCGGCTGCCGGAATCGCCGCGCTCCGGCGGTGCTCCCGAGACGCCCGCGGTCGGTCGGGCAACGGGTGCGGCCTTCACGGCCTCCGACCCGGCGGCGGCCGCCCGGCCCGAATTCCCGGCCCCCCCGCAACCGCGCGCGACGAACATGATGCGGGCGGAGTTGAGCGAGCTCGCGCAGGCGGTCTGGAGCGGCGACGCGGTCGCGGTCAGGCGCCTGTTGGCGGCAGGTGCCGATCCTGACCTGGGCGACCCGCCGCCCCTGGTCGCAGCCGTCGTTGGCGCGCGGCTTGATCTGGTGCGCCTGCTGCTGGCCGCCGGCGCGACGCCCGACGCCCGCGACCATGAGGGAACCCCGGTCCTGCTGCTCGCCGGACTCACGCCCGGTGCCGTCCGTCTCGAACTCGTACGGATCCTTCTCGCCATGGGCGCTGCGCCCGGCGCGGCCGCGCCTTCCGGTACCACGATCGAGGCACTCGGCCGTCAACTGGACGACGCGCCATTGCTCGGGCTGCTCAGGCAGAGCCGCACGGACCCGGCCTTTCTGGCCCGTGAGCGCGCGGAGATCCTGGCGCGTGTCGCGCGCGAGTTGTCCGAACCGGAACCCTGACAACGAATTCACCGGCTTGCGCAGACCCTCCCACGCGTGTTACCCTCCCGCTTCTTTTTCACGCACTTTGCGTTGTCGAGTTTTAGAACAGAGCAAGGGTTTTCGTCATGTCTCGGGTATGTCAGGTCACCGGTAAGCGGCCCATGAGCGGCCACAAAGTCTCGCACGCCAACAACAAGACCAAGCGCCGCTTCCTGCCCAATCTGCATTACCACAGATATTGGGTCGAGAGTGAGCAGCGTTGGGTCCGGCTGCGTTTGACCAGCAGCGGGATGCGGGTCATCGACAAGCGCGGCATCGATGCCGTTTTGGGCGACATGCGCGCCCGCGGTGAACAGGTTTAAGGGGTAAAGTCCATGGCTAAGGCAGCGCGTGAAAAAATCCGCCTGAATTCCAGCGCCGGTACCGGTCATTTCTATACGACCACCAAGAACAAGCGCAATCAGCCCGGCAAGATGGAGATCAAGAAATTCGATCCCGTCGTGCGGCAGCATGTCATGTATAAGGAAGGGAAGATCAAGTAAGCCTTCCGCGCGGCGCCCTGCCGCGCGAGCCCGAGCCCGCTGTCAACGGGTGCGGCCGGACGCGCGTCAAGCACACTCTGGCCGTTTCCGCTGGATCAGCGTCTGCGGCCGCGTCATTCCTGAGTCACCCGCGAGTGTCGTTGTCGTTGTCGTTGTCGTAATCGATTTCGTGAAATCCACAACGATTCTCTCGCCGCGCGTCGTTTCGCCTTCCGAGCGGTGCCGGCAGCATTCGGGTTACTCATGCCCAACGTGAATCGTTTCTTCGATTACGACAACGACAACGATTGGTTTCGTGTTTCACTTGTTTGTGAGTCGGTACTATTGCCCCAACACCTGCTCGACGATGGCCTGAATCGCCGGATTCTCCATCAGTCGCTGGAAGCGCGGGTCGGTGCGTAGCTTGTCGACATCGCCGGCCGTGATCAGGCGCATGAATTCCGGGTCGGTGAGGGCGGCTGTCACATCAGCGTCGCCCTGCAGGCGGGAAATCGCATCCATGGTTTGGGGGTTGCCCAGCAGTTGCTGCTGGACGGCCGCGAACGCGCTGCCCTGGTTGCCGGTTTCCGTGGCGGCCGCCGCGGGTGTTCCCGACCCACCCGGACGGATCGCCAGCACGTCGGATTCGCGCACCTGAATCTCACCCAAGCTGGCGCTACGCACCCGGTATACGCCATCCCCGACCGCGATGATTTCCCCGCCGATGACGCTGCCGTCGCGCAGTTCAATACGGCTCTCGCCCGCACGCAGTGGGCCCAGGCCGATGCAAAGTCCCAACAGTGACGCGATTAGCCAGGGTAGACGAACCCGGCGTCGCAAACCGATGGTGGATACATAAGCCGCTGGTTGGCTCGACATGGTTGGCCTCGGATGATGTTTGACGTGATGCCGCGTCCGGTCGCTCGTGGGCATCGGCGGCTCATTATGGCAGCGAATCGCCAACCCCGTCGCGGACGCGATCCGCATAGTGTGCCATTCTTAGCAGACGGCTGATAGCTGACAGCGCCTTCAGGTTCAATACCCGTGCAACATCAAAACCGCGATCAGTTTCTTGTCGAGGTTGAGCGGATTGTCGCGGACGCCTGCGGCAACCCGGTGCCGGAGGCGTCAGGCGCGTTGTTTCGCCAGCGCTTCGATGGAATGCTGGATCACTTTCTGCTGGAATCCCAGCCGATCACCGGGGTCAAGGCCACCATCCTCCTCGCCGACATCCGCGGTTTCACGGCGATGACGGAGCGCCTGCCCACCTGCACCGTCATCGGTTTGCTGAATCGTTATTTCTCGGAGATGGGGCGGGTCATCAAGCGCCACCGGGGCGTGATCGATAAATTCATGGGGGACTCGGTGATGGCCCTGTTCGGCGCGCCGGAGCGCCAACCGGATGACCTGTTGCGCGCCTTGGCCTGCGCCGTGGAGATGCAGCAGGCCATGGCAAGGATCAACCAGGAGTCCGCGACGCGCGGCGAGCCCAGCCTCTTCGTCGGCATTGCCGTGAACACCGGGGAGGTGATGGCGGGCAGCTTCGGTTCCCGTCAGCATAGCGAGTACACCGTCATCGGGGATACTGTGAACACGGTTGCGCGCATGGAAGCCTTCAGCCTGCGTGGTCAAGTCCTGCTCAGTGAATCCAGTCACGCCGGCGCCCGCGAACACATCGAGGTCGGTGCGGTCAACGCGGTGCAGGTCAAGGGCAAGTCCGATCCGGTGATCCTGTATGAACTGCGTTTGGTCAAGCATCCGCAACGGTTGGTGGTCCCGCGGGTGGAAGTGCGGCGCTCCCCGCGGATTCGGGTCGATTTTCCGTTGGTCCTGAACCGGATGGTGGACAAGCGCATCCTGCTGGAACCCCTGGTGGGGCGTGCACTGGACCTCGGTTACAACGGCTTCCTGATCGCAATGGATCACTGTCTGGGGTGCGGCGACGAAGTCGCTGCCGACCTTGCACCCCTGCTGCACGGTGAGCCGGTCGGTCGGATCTACGCGCGGGTCACCCGCGTCGAACGTTGCGCCGGCCGGTTTCAGACCAGTTTCCAGTTCACCAACCTGGATACTCCGGCCCATCTACAGGTCAAGCAGTTCGTGGATAAAATCCTGTGGGGGCGGTGATCGATCAGCAGATCCGCGGCAACTGCTCCCCGGCCAGCCAATCGACGATGCGGCTGCCGCCGAAGCGCGTCTCCATTTGCACGAATCGGTGCGGGTCCGCGACCACCTCGCCGATCCGGCTCGCCGCGGCGCCAAGTGGGTGGGCGCGCATCACGGCCAGCAGGTTCGCCGCGTGCTCGGCCGGGCAGATCGCGATCAGCTTGCCCTCATTGGCCACGTAGAGCGGGTCTAGTCCGAGTAACTCGCAGGCGGCGGACACTTCCGGTCGAATCGGGATCGCGCTTTCGCGGATACGCATGCCGACTCCGGACTGGTGAGCCAGTTCGTTCAGGGTGGTGGCGAGCCCGCCGCGGGTGGGATCGCGCAGGCAATGCAGATCGGGAACCGCTGCCACCATGGCGGCAACCAGGGTGTGCAGGGCGGCGGTATCGGAGCGGATCTCCACCTCGAATCCCAGGTTCTCGCGCTTGGACAGAATGGCGACCCCGTGGTCGCCGAGACTGCCGCTGACCAGAATGGCGTCGCCGGGCCGCGCCTGGTCGCCGGAGAGGGTCAGGCCATCCGGAACCACGCCGACCCCGGTGGTAGTGATGAAGACGCCATCGCCCTTGCCGCGCTCCACCACTTTGGTGTCGCCGGTGACGACCGGAACCCCGGCGGCGTTGGCTGCCGCCGCCATGCTTTCCACGATCCGCACCAGATCCTTGAGCGGATACCCTTCCTCCAGGATGAACCCGGCGGCCAGATAGAGTGGCCGAGCCCCGGCCATGGCCACATCGTTGATGGTGCCGTGGACGGACAGGCAGCCGATATCGCCGCCGGGGAAGAACAGCGGCGCGACCACATGGCCGTCGGTGCTGATCACCAGGCGTCCAGGCGGCGGACTGAATAACGCCTGGTCGTTGCCCTGCCGCAGCAGGTCATTGTCGAGGTGGACCTGGAAGACCTCGGCGATCAGTTGGGCCATGGCCCGCCCGCCGGCACCGTGGCTCATGTCGACCGTGCCGTGCTTGAGATCCAGTCGAACGGGAAAGCGGCGATCGGTGTTCATCTAAGATCCCCTCGGTCCGCGGAAGCGCCCGTAGCTCCAGTAGGCGGCGCAGGCGCCCTCGGAGGACACCATACAGGACCCCATAGGGTTGTCCGGGGTGCAGACGGTGCCGAAGAGCTTGCAGTCGGTGGGCTCCTTGACCCCGCGCAGGATGGCCGGGCACTCGCATCCCTTGACCTCCCGCACCAGGCCCACCTCGACCGGAAAGCGCTGTTCCGCGTCCAGGTCCGCGTAGGCGTCGGCCAGCCGCAACGCACTGTGCGGCAGGAAGCCCAGGCCCCGCCACTCGAAGGTGTCGCGGGTGGTGAAGACCTCGGCCATCAGCGCCTGGGCCTTGCGGTTGCCGTCCGCGGTCACGGCGCGGGTATATTGATTCTCGACCGTGCAACGGCCGTCATTGATCTGGCGGATCAGCAGCAGGGCCGACTGCATCACGTCCAGGGGCTCGAAGCCGGCGATCACCAAAGGTTTGCCGAACTCCGTGGGGACGAACGCGTAGGGCTGGCTGCCGATGACGGTACTGACATGGGAGGGGCCCAGGATGCCGTCGAGTTGGACGCCGTCCGGACCGGCGGTCGCCAGGATGGTGCGCAGGGCGGGCGGGGTCAGGACGTGGTTGCAGAAGATCGAAAAATTGGCGAGTCCCTCGGCGCGGGCGGTCTTGGCCGCGACCGCGGTGGGCGGGGTGGTGGTCTCGAACCCGATGGCGAAGAAAACCACCTGACGCGTCGGATCGGCGCGGGCGATGCGCAGGGCGTCCTGGGTGGAGTAGACCATGCGGATGTCGGCTCCCGCCGCCTTGGCCTTGAGCAGGCTCTGCCGCTCGCTGGCCGGAACGCGCATCAGGTCGGCATAGGTGCACAGGGTCACCCGGTGCTGCGCCGCCAGCGCGATGGCGTGGTCGATACGCGCCATCGGCAGCACACAAACCGGGCAGCCCGGACCATGGATGAAGCGCACATTGGGCGGCATCAGGTCCTGCACGCCATAACGGAAAATGGCATGGGTGTGGCCGCCGCAGAACTCCATGAGACGGTACTCCCGGTCGGGGTCGGCGGCGGCGCCAATGGCCGCGGCCAGCCCCCGTGCCAGGTGTTCGTCGCGGAACGCGTCGATGTATTTCATACGGTCAGACCGGAAGGGTCGGCGGCCGGCAGCGCGTCCGGCAGGTCGTCGAGCACCCCCATCTCACGCATCAGGTCGAGCGTTTGCGTGGCCTCTTCCTCGCTGATGCGGTTGAGCGCATAGCCGACATGGATCAGCACATAGTCACCGACCGCGGCGTCTTCGATCAGCGCGAGCGAGCAGTCCTTGCTCACCGCGCCCAGGGCAACTGTGGCTGTTTCACCGGTCGGATCGATGGCGGTGATGCGGGCTGGGATGGCGAGACACATAGCGGCGACACCTCGATCGATTTCAGAATTCGGAGTTGAGCTCGGCGTTGCGGGTATCGCCCACCTGCGGGAGTGAACGCGCGCTGCCGGGGAGGTCCAGGGCGTAGTCGATGCAGGGGTCCACGGCGGCGATGAAGAGCCGCACCAGGGGTGCGATGCGATCGGCGCCGCACTGCTGCAACAGATGGCGGAGTCCGGCGGCCACGACCCCGCGGGGATGAAAGTTCCATTCGGTCGGCGCCAGGATGGCGTAGGCGGCGATGCGTCCATCGCGGATGTGCACGCGATGGACGAGCAGGCCGCGTGCCGCCTGGACCTGGGAGAGCCCCAGGCCGGGGGCCAATGCAGCGGGTGTGGGCTGCGCCGTCGGCACTGGGGTGTCGCTCAGGAGGCGCGCAACCTCGGTGAGTTGAGCGGCGAGCCGCGGCAGCAACCCATTGTCGAAGTCGGTGGCCAGGTTGCGCACCAGCGGTTGATCCTGTTGTCGGGTCAAGGGGCTGGTTTCCCGCGGTTGCGCCGCCCAGACCGGCCGGGCGACGAAGTCATCGGTGGTTGCCGCGTCCGCTCCCAGGTGCCGGTCCAAGTCCGCCGCGCTCAGGTCGGGCAGGGCGCCGACCGCGCACCGCCCGTATCCGGCCTGGCCCGCGGCGATGACCTGCCGGACCAGCCGGGCCGCAACCGTGTCGGTGTCCGCGGCCCAGACCGCCAGGGTGTCCAGCCGGTCGACCCGCATGCGCCAAGCAGCGGGTGTGACACCGAAGAGGCGTTCTGTACACAGGGCGGCGAGGTCTTCACGGGCCTGCCCGGCCGCCGGTTGGTCAGGGGCGGCGGCGCTTGCGCCAGGCGCGAATGGATCGGTTCCGGAGCTGAGCGCGGTCCGCCGCGCGATCGTCAGCCGCATCGCCTGGGTCATGGCGGCGGCGTCGGGGTCGCTGCTCAGAAATTTTGGCCAGTCCAGCAGGATGCGCCAGAGGTGCTCGCGCAGCGTCTCCGTGTCCACCAGGTGCCGGCGCAGCTCGGCAATCCGGCGATCGGGGGCCAGCCCGAGCGCCTGCTCGATGGCCGCGGCGGCGGCGGCCGATTGGGCGGTGCCGCAGATGTTGAACAGGACCGGCAGCAGCCGGACGGTATCGGCGACGTCCCGGCCGACGAAGACCTTCGCCGCCCGAACCGGTCGGGTCGAGGTGATGGTTACCGCCGCCGGGTCGAGCGAGATGTGGAGCTTACCGGCGGGGTCTGTCATCGGGGCATCATTTGGAGGTGGCGGCCGGGTGGGGCGGTGCGTGCGGACCGCGCGGGCGGCGGCCGGAATTCACGTGAGTGTACCGCAACCCCCGGCTAGAATACCCGCCCGTCAACCCGGCTATGCTGCCGAACTCCCGCAACGCGAGTGCAACCCCATGCTCACCAAGGAACAAGTGGACCGCCTGCGCGATCCCATCGACTTCGAAGCCGAGGTTGCCGGCCGGACGCTGCGCTTCGAGAGCACCTGGGGGCTGTTTTCCCCGCGGGCGATCGATGAGGGGACCCGCCTGTTGCTCGACCACATCGAGGTCGGCCCGGCCGCTGATTGTCTGGACCTGGGATGCGGCTACGGCGCCATCGGTGTCGCCCTCGCTGTTCTGGCACCCCAGGGACAAACGCTGATGGTTGACAAGGACTTCATTGCCGTGGACTTCGCCGAACGTAACGCCCGCCGCAATCGGCTCGGCAACGCCCGCGCCCTGCTCAGCAACGGCTTTGATCAGGTGCCTGCCGACCTGCGTTTCGACCGGATCGCGAGCAACATCCCCGCCAAGGTCGGGAAGGAACTCCTGGCCATTCTACTCCACGATGCGCAGGCCAGGTTGCGGCCGGGCGGTCGACTCTATGTTGTCACCATCAACGGCTTGCGCGAGTTCATGAAGCGCAATCTCAAGGAGGTGTTTGGCAATTACGACAAGCTCAAGCAGGGTGCCCATTACACGGTGGGGATGGCGCAGCGGGGAGACTGAACCACGTCAGGGCTTCCAGCCCTGACGGTGTCAGGCCAGGATGGCCTGACTACGCACCCGGCGAGTCGCGCGCTGCCGCCTAAATTTGGGATTGCTGCGCGGCTCGACCTTGCATTGGCCTACAGTTGCGGTCATCTTTCCCCGACCGGTGGCCAGTTGGCCGGTCGTCATCCGCTCCCACCGATCGCTCCCATCTATCACTTCCACTCACTGTTTCCAGGAATGTCTATGGTCCTTGACTTGCCCCAACTTTACGCGCGACTCAATATCCCGGTGCCCGTTCTGTTGCCCGCCTGCGAGCCCAAGCAGATCCGTGGGGTGAATACCCTGGAGATGGCCGGACAGACCGACCTTTGTTTCGCCGAGGGGCTGGAGCAAGCGCAAGCGGTGCAGGGCAGTCGCGCCGCCGCCGTGCTGGTCCATGACAGCTTTCCGGCCGTCACCGGACCGGCGCTGATCCGGGTTGCGGAGCCGCGCGCGAGTTTCTTTCTGCTGGCCGAGTCCTTCCTGCCGGTCTCTGAGGTGCAGGGCATCCATCCCAGCGCGGTGATCGACCGCAGCGCGGTGCTGGGGGCCGGGACGGCGGTTGGGGCCTGCGCGGTGATTGCCGCCGGGGTGCGCTTGGGCGAGCGCTGTACCATCGGTCCGGGGGTTTATCTGGGGCCAGGCGTGATCCTCGGGGCGGATTCCGTCATCGAGGCCAACGCGACCGTGCATCGGGACAGCCGCCTGGGGGAGCGCTGCACGGTGCACTCCGGCAGCGTGATCGGCGGAGATGGCTTTGGTTTCCAATGGGACGGGAAGGGCCACCGCAAGGTCCCCCAATTGGGGCGCGTGCTCATCGAGGACGACGTGGACATCGGCTGCAATTGCTGCGTGGACCGCGCCACCCTGGGGGAGACCCGGATCCGTCGCGGCACCAAGATCGATAATCTGGTGCAGATCGCGCATAACACGGACA
>Ga0247836_1003509_pt1 | contig 20940 bp, 10 predicted proteins | sample LaCruzMarch2015__4_FD_187116 | JGI IMG/M metagenome (GOLD analysis project Ga0247836, IMG submission 187116) | Freshwater microbial communities from meromictic Lake La Cruz, Castile-La Mancha, Spain - LaCruzMarch2015_14m | ecosystem: Environmental > Aquatic > Freshwater > Lake | place: Spain... | reverse complement strand
CGCCGTGGAGTTGAAGAGTGAGCCGATTTCCTTCACCACCCTGGCGGCCAACGCTGCGCCGAGGGCTTATTATGTTTCACCTCAAGGCGCTGATGACCATGCGGGGGACTCCGCCCAAAATGCCTGGAAAACCCTCACCCATGCCGCGGCGAAAGTGAATGTGGGCGACACCGTGCTGGTCGCAAGCGGAACCTATCCGGAACGCGTTCGCATCAAGGCCACGGGAGAGGCGGGGGCTCCGATCTCGTTCAAAGCCCTGCCGGGAGAAAAAGTCGTCCTGAACGGGGTGGACAAGGAACTCAACAACGCATTCGTCGTCACCGGGAAAAGTTTTTTGAACTTCGATGGTTTCTATTTTACCGAGTACAATGTAGAGAGCGATCAGGGATGGAACCCGGGACGCTCCGGCGAATTCAATCTCTATCAGTCGCGTGACATCGCCATCACGCGCTGTTTTTCCGACGGACGCGGAGGTTACACCGCTCCGTTCGTCAGTGCCTGGTATGTGAACAACCTGCTGATCAAAAACTGCGTCTTCGTGAACAAATACCAGGTCCTGTCGCTCACGGGCCCATGTCCGGATGCGCGGATTGAAAACAACGTCTTCGCGGGCACGATGGTGCTTCATGTGGTCCTCGGCAACCGCGAGAATGCCAAGGCTTCGATGGAGAACAATATCTTCACGGATAACATTCCTGTGAAGGCGGCGGGCAACATCCCGTTGTTCAACATGGGCGACTACACGGTGAACCGGAACAATTGCTATTACTTGCGAAGCTTTTTCTCTCCGGACAAACGATTTCCTTACGAAGCAGGCAAAGGGTTTACAGAGTATGAGAAAGACGGCCGTATCAAGGATCCGCTTTTTGCCAATCCGCGTTTCGCCGGAGTCGCCGTGCCCGACCCAAAGTTTAAACCAAGTTATGATATGGGGTTTGCCTTGGAGGACTCCCCCGACAGGTTGATGGATCCCGCCTACAACCTGACATTTTCGGATTTCTTTGCCACCAATCCCGAAGTTGTCAAAAGGGGCATTGGCCTGATCCAGGCGGATTTTACCGTCGATCAAAATGACAAAGCCGGTACGCCGGTGGTCGCGACTCCTGCCAATTGATGAGCGTGAGTATCGAATGCCTGAGGGCTTGTCCCAATGGTAGGGACGGCTGTCCCGAGCCGTCCCACTTTTTCCCGAGGCAGATGCGACGGACGGCTGGGGACAGCCATCCCTACCTGGAGGATGGCGTCGGCATCCGCGAGTTTCGAGTTTTTTGCCCACCTCAGCGGCACCTTGTCGGGGGCTTTACTGGGATGATGGGTCTGGCCGTCGCTGTTCTCTTTTCGTCCGGCCAATTGTGTGCCACCGAATACTTCGTGAGCAAAACCGGTTCGGACGCCAATGACGGTATCAGCCGGGAGGAAGCCTTTGCCACGGTGCAGAAGGGAGTGGATGCACTGGAAGCGGGCGATGTGCTCACCATCGGCCCGGGGGAATATGCGGAATCGGTGCATCGGGAAAATCTCGGCAACGCGGAAAAGGAGACGGTGATTCTTGCGGCGATTCCCGGCACGGCCTTGTTGCGGGGTGATGCTCCAGTGGGGCCGTTTGTGAAGGCGGAGGGCTTGCGCAATGTTTATGTGGCCGTGCTGGACCGCGAGATTTTTGGAGTGAATGAAACGGATACGCTGACGGTGCTCGACGCCATGCCCAACCTATCGGAATTGGAGGCTGCGCCCGGACGTTGGTATTATGATCGTCCGGCGAAGAAGCTGTTTGTTTCCGCCACGGATTTCAAAGCTGCAGACACGCATCACTACACGGTTTCAGTTGTTGATGGCGACGGCTTGTATTTGGCGAATCCAACCCGCGTGGTGATCGAGGGGCTCGCCGCGACGGGATTCAACAACGTTGATGCCGCCCGGGCGCTGCCCGCCCGTACGAGTCATCCCGGTATCCGCGCGGTCTGGGGTATTCTGATTAGCAAGGGGAAAAGTTGCGTCGTGCGCGACTGCGTTGCCTATTTGAACGGCGGCGGAATCGGACTCAACAACGGGCAGGATTCCGACGATGCTGCGCATGGATCAAAAAACGTCATTGAGCGGTGCGTGGCGTATGGGAACTTTTCACCGACCAATGTCAGCACGGGGAACCTGGCGCTGTATTTTCCGGATGCCGACGAGATCCGGGACTCGCTGACATACAAAAGCCGGGGAGTCGGCGTGCAGTTGCATCAGCAATTGGTGAATCCTGCGAAGGTCGTGAGGAATACGGGATGGGGGCACAACGCGGATTTCCACATCAAGACGGGACAAGGAAAGGATGGAGAGGTGAGCCGGATCGAAAACTGCGTGTCGCTGGGATTTCTCGACATTCGTTCCAAGCCTGCCCAATCCATTTCAAGAGACGAAAACATCGTCACCAAGGACAATATTTTTCTTGGCGAACAGAATCTGGTGGCAGACCAGGAGTTTGCCGATCCGGAAAACTTTGATTTTCGGTTGCAGGAAACATCGCAGTTTCGCGGTTCCGGTCCGGACGGCCAAGACCGCGGGCCGCATCCCTACGTGGCGAACGTGTATTTTGTCAGCCCGGATGGCGATGACGGCGCGAACGGCTTGTCAATGCAGGCCGCATGGAAAACGCCCGGGCACGCATTCCAAAAGCTGAAGGCCGGAGACACGCTCTACCTGGCTCCCGGCCGCTACGCGGGGAATCTGGATGTGCAGCTGAAGGGTGAGGAAGGGCGGCCTGTCACAATTCGCGGACGCGGGAGCAAGCCGGTGTTGATTGAAGGGGCGTTGCGCTTGAAAAACAGCGCTGCAGTGGAAATGCAGCGTCTGAATTTTGCGGACGAAGTGGCGTTGGACAAGTGCGTGAACGTGGAGTTTCAAAGCTGCCAGTTCTTCGGAGCGGAATCCCCCCTTGTCGCATCGGAAGCCTCGACGCTTAAAGTGACGCATTGCACGTTTACGGAGTTCAGCACGGCGGCCATCGACTTGGCCCGCTGCTCCGGGGTGCATCTGGCGGGAAACCTTTTCAACAACGTCACCGGAGTGGCGGTGCGGGTGGATGACGCCAGCGCCGTCGCCTATTCCGATTACAACAGCTACGCGAAACGCAGCAAAGCCTGGGAGTCAGGCCGCGGTGAGGTTCGCGAAGCCTGCTCGCGCGAAGTGGTCCCCCAGTTTGCGAAGCGGGAAAACATTCCGCAGCTCGAAAACGCCGCCATGTTTTCCGCGGGCGGCCCGCTTGGAAAACCCATCGGAACCTATAGGGAAAGTATTCGCAGCAAGCAACCTGAACTGATCGATCTTGCGCTGCATTCGGTGAGCGAGACGACGGCCAATTTGCAATGGATGACGTCGCAGCCCGCCAGCTGCGAGATTGCATGGGGAGAGACCGAGGCTTGTGAAAACCGTGATACTTTTGATGCGCTCTATTCGGCCAGCTACAGCATCACCGGACTCAAGCCCGGACGAAAATATTTCTTTCGAGTCAACTCGCTGCGGTCCCCGCTGGCCTTTGACAAGGACTCAAGTGCCCCACGGGTCGAGGTAAAGGATCGGATGATTTCCTTTTCCACGGCGGAGAAAAATGCTGCGCCTGTGACATATTATGTAGCTCCTGAGGGAGACGATCAAAACGACGGGAAAAGCCGGGCAAGCGCCTTCCAGACCATTCGCCACGCGGCGGGACGTGTCAATGTGGGCGATACGGTCTTGATCGCCGGGGGGACTTATCAGGAGCGTGTGCGCATTCCCGCGACGGGGACAAAAGATGCGCCCATCAGCTTCAAGGCCATGCCGGGCGAACGTGTTGTGATCGACGGCAGACAGAAAAGTTTGAACAGCGGATTCTTCGTCACGGGCAAAAATCATCTGCGTTTCGACGGTCTGTATTTTCAGGAGTTCAGCTTTGTGGACGGACGCGATGCCGCGTGGTGGCCTCTTTGGATGAACGGAGAAATCGTGCTTTACCGCTGCAAGGATATTGAAATCACCCGCTGCTTTTCCGACGGGCGCTCGACGGCGGAAACCGCGAGTTTTGTCAACGCCTGGAAGGTCGAAAACCTGCTGGTGCGGAACTGTGTGATCACAAACAAGATGACGGGGATGATGCTCTCGGCCTGTCCGGAACTTCGGGTGGAGAACAACGTGTTCGCCGTGAACATGGTGACTGCTTTCGTTCTCAACAATGACGGCAAGGAGAACACGTTCGTCGAAAACAACATCTTCACAGACAACCTCGCCAAAAAGGCGGTCCTGAATATTCCGATCTACGAGATGGATCGTTCGGAAGCGCTTCGGCAGAAAAACAACTGCTACTTTTTACGCGGTCCGTTCGAGGACAGGACGCTGTTCTTTTTCGTCGAGCATGCGGGCAGGAAACATGTGTCGATGACTGTGCCAACACTTGAAAAGGAACTGGGGCCCATTCATCCGCTCTTTGCCGACCCCGGCTTTCAAGGGCTTTCCTCGCCAGAGAACCGCGCGGCTTCGTTAAAAACCTACCCGCCCGACTTGCTGATGGATCGCAACCGTCGTGCGGATATCACGGACTATTTTGCAACCAACCCGGAGTTGATCAGTCGAAAGGTCGGCTTGATCCCGCAGGATTTCCAAGATGCGCGGGTTGAGCGGATCGTGGCGCCGGCGGTTGTGGCGCCGACGAAATGATGTTCATCCTTCAGGGCCGGATTGCTGGTCTTATCGGCCTGATTGCTGTGCTGACTGTTCCGCTGGATGGCTCGCTCGCAACGGATTATTTCGTCAGCAAAACGGGAGATGACAGCCAGACCGGGCTGAGTCGCGAAAAGGCATTTGCCACGGTGCAAAAAGGAGTCGATGCACTGGCTGCGGGAGATACTTTGACCATTGGACCGGGTGAATATCTGGAGTCGGTGCAACGTTCCGGGCTGGGAACCGAGGCGCACGACACGGTGATCCAAGCCGAGCTGCCTGGCTCCGTCGTATTGCGCGGCGATGTCGCCGTGGGGCCGTTTCGGAAAGTGTCAGGCACTCAATTTGTGTACGAGACGGATTGCGACCGAAGTGTTCAGGCGATCAATGAAGTGGATACTTTGACGGCTCTGGCTGAGATGCCGAATGTCGGGGAGCTGGATGCCGCGCCTGCTCGGTGGCATTACGATAGGGAGAAAAAGAAGCTGTATGTTTCCTCGTCTGATTGGGGGGATGCACAAAACCACCGCTATACCGCTTCCGTGATCCAGTCGGATGGCCTGTATTTGAATTCGCCCCGGCGGGTTGTCATCAACGGCCTCGTCGTGAGGGGCTTTAACAACGCAATGCCCGATCCGTGGGCTCCTTCGTATCGGGAGATGAATGCCGGACTCAAGGTGGTATGGGGTATTCTGATCTTTCAGGGTCAGGGATGCGTGGTGCGCAACTGCACCGCCTTCCTCAACGGGGGAGGAATCGGGGTAAATAATGGCCAGTCTCCCGATCTCAAACTCCGGGGCAGGCGCACCATCGTCGAGGGCTGCACGGCCTACGGCAACCATTCCAAAATCGACTCCTATTTCGCTGCGGGGATCGGCATTTATTGTTCCGACGCCGACGAGATTCGCGATTGTTACGTTTACAGGAACAACGCATTTGGGGCGAGGTTCTATGGTGCGCCAGGGGAGCCTTCAAAAATTATCCGGACGCTCGCCTGGGGAAACTGGGGAAATCTCGGGGACTTCCAGCTTCACACCGGAGAGAGCGGTGCTCGAATAGAAAACAGCGTCTCTTTGGGGGGCTTCTCCAACATCAAGGAATCGATCCATTCGATAACCGGAACGCAACGAGGGTATCCTGAGGACAATATCTCTCTTCTGCCCGAGTCCGGGGCACCACCTGATCTTGACCGGGAATTTGCCGATCCGGCGAACTTCGATTTTCGATTGCAGGGGGATTCGCGGTTCCGTTCTTCCGGCCCCGGCGGGAAAGACCGAGGACCATATCCCTACGAGGCGAATGTTTTCTATGTTGGCATGGACGGTGATGATCTGGCGGATGGGCTGTCCATCCGCGGTGCGTGGAAGACGCTTGCCCGGGCGACGAAGGCGTTGCGGCCGGGTGACACTCTGTATTTGCAGCCGGGGATCTATGCGGGCGATTTGGAACTGCCGGAGCAAAGAGCCGAAAGTGGAATCATCGCGATCCGGGGCCGGGGGGTGAAGCCGGTGGTAATTCAAGGCGGGATGCGGCTGAAAGGCGCCGGAGGTTTGGAGTTTGAGCGGCTGAATTTCTTTGGAGAGGCCAGAATGAACGGAGGAGGAAACATTGCCTTTAGGAATTGTGGGTTTACTTCGGCCGACACGGGAATGTCGGCTTCTGGGGTGAAGGGTCTGAGTGTCACCCACTGCCAGTTTACGGGATTCCAAAAAGCTGCCTTGGTCTTGAATGGCTGCCAGCAAGTGAACTTAAGCGGGAACCTCTACGACAATTCCTCCGGCTTCGCCCTGCAATCAAACGGGATCGAGGGGATTCGATACTCCGATTACAACAGCTATACCAAAACAGCCAATGGCTGGGAGATTGCCGAAGAGCTTTTGGACTTTACGGAAGTGCAGATGAACCACGAGCAGCATTCGCTAGCCATGGCTCCAGTGTTCACCCGTGAGAATGATGTGCCCGTCTTACAAAACCGGTCGGACTTCCTGGCGGTTGGCCCATTGGGAAAACCCATCGGCCCCTTTCGGGATGAGAAGCCGTTGGAGCGCTTCGTGCTGCTCTCCGGGCCGGAGGTGCATTCGGTCAGCGCGACGACGGCCAACATTAAATGGAAAACATCGCTCCCCGCCACATGCACCCTCGCATGGGGTGAAACACCCGAGTGCACGGAGACAGCCGTATTCGACGTAAATTACTCGGCGAACTACAGTCTCACCGGATTGAAGCCAGGGCAGGCGTATTACTTCAAGATCAAGTCGCTCAGGGTTCCTGACGATAAAGCTGCGGAAATTGAAGCGGTCGCAACCGAAGCGCTGGGCGATGCGATTTCTTTTGCCACCTTGGAAAAGAATCCTGCTCCCAGGGTGTATCGCGTGGATCCGGATGGGGACGACAGGAATAGTGGATTGGATCGGGCCAGCGCGTGGAGAACGATTCAGCATGCAGCAAATAACGTGAACGTTGGGGATACGGTCCTCGTTGCGGCGGGAAAGTATCCGGAGCGGGTCCGGCTCCAGGCCACCGGTGAGGAGGGTTTGCCCATCACGTTCAAGGCCGTGCCCGGAGAAAAAGTGGTCATGGATGGCGTGGAGACAGCGCTCAACAGCGCCTTTGTCGTCGCGGGAAAAAGCCACCTCGTTTTCGACGGATTCACGTTTTTGGATTTTAATCGCAATAACGAACAGGGCTGGCATCCGGGCCGCGCGGGGGAATTCAATCTTTACCAATGCAGGAACATTACCGTCAGTCGCTGTTTCTCGGACGGGCGCTCGGGTTATACCGCCCCCTTCCTCAATGCCTGGCATGTTGACGGCCTGTTGATGAAAAATTGTGTGGTGCTTGGCAAATTCGTAGGGCTGAGCTTCGCTTATCCGACGGCTAACGTCCGTATCGAAAACAATGTTTTCGCCGGGACGCTGATCACCCATGCAGTGTTTGGGAGATCGGTTTCCGCGGAATCAGTTCCCCGCATCGAGAAGAATATCTTCACGGATAACATGCCCGCGAAAGCGGGTCGAAACATCCCCGCGTTCAATATGGGCGAGGATGCGCTGGTGAAAAACAATTGCTTTTACCTGAGGAGCTTCTTTCCGCCGGATAAGAGGTTTGCCCGGGCTGAAAACACGACATTCCAACAGGAGGAATCTGCCGGCCTCCTTATTGATCCGCTTTTTGCCAATCCGAGATTTTCCGGTGTGACCACGCCCGATCCTGCCTTTAAACCCAGCTGGGATATGGGATATGCAATCGACGATTCACCTGACCGGCTCATGGACGCTAAACTGCAGCTCAATTTTTCGGATTTCTTCGCCACCGATCCTGAATTGGTCAAACGTGGCATCGGTCTGCAGCCTGAAGCCTTCAGGGATTTCCACTTCCAATCAGCCGGAAATCCATGATCATTTCTGATTTCCATAAATCCATTGCACAGGTCCCTGCGCATTGATACATCCGTGTATTATCCATGAACTGCATCGCCGAAAAATCCGCTTTTGAAATCCTGCGCCTGGCGGAACCGTCCCGGAATTTCAACTTTCTGGCTTTGGTCTCGCTCCTCGACCCTCGGGATGACCGGGAGAAAATCGTGCTCTCCAATTTCGTCGGGGGCGGGGTGGGCAGCCTCATTTTCGTGGATGTTGCGACCGGCGAGGCCGAGGTGGTTTCGCTACCCTGTGATGAGGGCGCATGGGGGCTGCTGGTTCATGAAGGGCGTCTGATCGTGGGAACTTGCTCGACCGCCGTCCCGCCGTGGGGTGGGGTGATTTGTGCGCTCGACCTAAAGACGCGGAAATGGTCGGAGCCCTTGAGGCGGGATGGCATCCATTACATCTGGATGCTGACGCTCGGTTCGGATGGGATGATCTATGGCGGCACGTTCCCCACGGGAGCATTGGTTCGTTGCGATTCTGCCTGCACCCGGATGGAGGATCTGGGCAATCCGACGGGGAATCTCAAAAATAAATATTGCCGCGAGGTGCATGGAAAACTGCCGGGGTTCATCCTTGCCACCGGAGGATTTGCGACCGCTTATCTCTCCGGCTACAAGATTGCGACCGGGGAGTGGATCACGCTGGCGGAGTCGGATGGAACGCACCATTACAATATTCAGGAGATCACGGAGGATTTTATTTCCGTGGAACACGAGGGTGAACTCATTCGATTCGACGTGCACACTTTGCAGCGTGTGCCGGGGGAGGGGGAGAAAAGTCCGCAAGAGTTCCGCATGGCGATCCAGCCAAGGCTCACGACCCACTTGCGCGATGGCCGTGAGGCCGGTGTTCGCGGGCAGGAATATTTCATCGGGTTGCCAGGGGGGCGCGACCGCGAGTTTCGCGCTCTTCCGGTCGAGGCGCCCGTGACGGCCATCCGCTCGCTGGCCTTGGACGCAGAGGGCAATGTCTGGGGGTCCTGTGGATTTGGACAGACGATTTTCCGGTACCATCCCGCTGATGGAAGTTTTTGGAACTCGCAGGTTGTGACGGAGCGGATGGGCGAGGTCTATGGGATGGTCTTTGTGGGCGGCCTGCTCTTCATGTCGTGCTATGCCGGTGGCGATCATGTGGTTTACGATCCGGCAAAACCCTGGGACGAGCGGGGAAACCGCAACCCCCGCACTTTGAATTCGCTTTACCCTGACCTGCAACGTCCGCGCGCCGGCAGTGTGCTTGGTCCGGACGGGGGAGTCTGGACGGGTTGGTCGGCGAAATACGGAATCCACGGCGGTGGGCTTTCGCGCATCGACACGGTCAGCTTCGAAGTCAGTTCCTGGCTGAACCCCGTGCCGGGTCAGCAAGTCATGGGCCTTTCCGCCGACGCGCGGCATCTTTATCTCAGCACGAACAGTGGCGGAGAGGGGGTTCCCGTTCGCGACGAACCGGGTTGGTTTTGCATCTGGGATCCGGTGGACGGTCTCGTGACAAAACACCCGCTGGCCCAGGGAGATGCCGTGGGCAAACTCCGCGCTGTCGGCGGGTTTGTTCTCGTGGTGGAGGGCGAGGGACTTCAGCGCTTTGATGTGAAAGCGGGAAAGTTCACCGGAAAAATCGAACTTGGTTCGGGAACCTTCAGCTTGTTTAATTTTGGAGAATCCAGGGTCGCTGCGGTGTGCGGCTCCACCATAAAAATCATCGATTACGTCGCGGGAGTCGTGGAAGCGAGCATCGGGATTCCGGGCTCCTCTTCCCACGCGCTGATACTGCCGGACGGGAATATTTTATTTGCCTCGGGCACCGGCCTTTTCCTCCTGCGGCTTAGCACATTATGATTGAATCCTTGTTTAGTGAAATTGGTTCCGGAGCCGTTTATCTTTCGCCGGATGGCGTCGAGGAACTGGCGATCAACCCGCGGGCTGCAGTGCTCCCACACGGCGGAATTGTTTGCAGCTTCATGCTGCAATCCGGTTTTGGCATCAATGATTTCAAGCCGCAGCTTGCTTTTTCCCACGACGGTGGCAGGAGTTGGACCGAGCCGCGTTTGATCTGGCCTCACCTTGTGGACAAGCTTTCCTGCATCGGCCAGGTCAGCACCATCCCCGGCACGAACTCCCTGCTTTTTTATGGTGTGGCGTTTCCAGTGGAGATACCCGGAGAGATTTACTGGCGCGATGACATCCTTGGACTGAAACAAAACAGTCTGATGTGGGCTCGCTCGGACGATGGCGGGCAAACTTGGTCCGAGCCCCACCTTGTGGCCCTGCCTCACCCGGGGTCGGCGGAAGCGCAAGGCCCCATTTGTGTCACGAAGGATGGCACCTGGTTGGCCTCGTACGCCCCTTACCGCAATTGGGATCCTGCTGCCGAATTTGAACTGAATTGCCTGATGCAATTGCGCAGCGAAGACGAGGGGAAATCCTGGAGCTTCAGCCGCATCATGACGTTCGCTGAGCATGATAGTGGTGCGGCCGAGTCATGGATTGCCGAATGCGGAGGAGTGCTCCTCGCGTCCTGCTGGCATACCAATCTGGCGGAAACCGGCGGGGATTTTTCCAACAAGGTGGCGGTGTCGGTAAATGGCGGACGCAGTTGGTCGGGGCCGCTTGATACCGGAATTCAGGGCCAATCCACGGCGCTGCTCACGTTGGATGCGCGGCGGGTGCTGCTCGTTTACAACCAGAGGAAACTCGGGGAGCCCGGAATCCGGGCGGCGGTCCTCGATCCGCATGACGGCGGTGTGGAAATCATCGCTGATGAAATGCTGTGGGCGGCAAAGACAGCCACCCGGTCAAACTCCTCGGGAGACCATGCCGACTGGACCGACTTTGCCTTTGGAGAACCGGCCCTCATCCGCTTGGATCAATTCCGCTTTCTCCTGGTCTTTTGGGAAAAGGGCGGACAAAACGGAATTTCCTTCCGCCTGTTCGAGCGTCGGGACTGATTCATCAGCGATTACGCGGGGATTTCCAAAGTCCAGATGTCGTTGGTCAGCGGTCGGGCGTGGCCGCCAAGCAACCATATTTTGTCCTGGAACACATAGGCGGCACTGGCGTGACGTTTGGCCCAGACAACCTCGGATTTCAGTTGGGTCCAGGTTTTGCCATCAGCGGAATGCCAGACATCGTTCCAATCCACGAAGGGAAAATTGGACCATCCGCCGAAGATCCACATCCGGTCGCGATAAACGAGGGAGTTGAACCACAGCCGGCCCGGCCACGGTGCCTGCCCGGTCACCTCATGCCAGGTCACGCCGTCCTCCGAGCACCAGACGTCGTTGAAGCCACGGTAGTCGGGCAGGTAGTTTCCGCCGCCCAGAATCCACATCTTGTCCTGAAAAACCAGGGCCTGGTGGTAGGCGCGGTGGTGCCATCCGGCATGCTCGGTCACAAGCTCCCAGTTTTCCCCGTCGGCCGAACTCCACACATCATCCCGAATGTGGCTGTCGTCGCCATCAAAGGATCGCTCGGTCCCGCCCAGGATCCACATTTTGCCTTTGAAGGCCAGGACTCCTGCACCCATGCGGGGCGACCACCCGGCGTTTCGCTTCGACTTTTCCCAGTGTGCGCCATCAGCCGAACTCCAAACCTCGTTGCCCGCCTCGTGGCCGGGCAGGCGCGCGTTATACCATCCTCCCATCACCCACATCCGGTCCCGGAACACCACACAGGCCGGTAAATCGCTGTGTTTCCATGGGGCCTCAGGGCAGATTAATTTCCAGTTAAGCCCATCCGCTGAGCTCCAGACATCTCGGGGGCAGGAAACATGCGATCCGACCCATCCCCCCAAGACCCAGAGCTGATCCTTGAAAACAAGATAACCCATCGAGTCGCGCGGCTCCCACTCCGCGTTTTTGGACTGTTCCAGCCAGTTGAGTGTCGCGTCTGCGTGAGGCCACTGTGAGTTCATGATAGTTCGGGGCTTGGGAAGTTTTTCGGTTTATCTCCGGTAAAGTGATAAAAGATTCCGGATGAGGGCTCCATCGGGCTCGTTCGGCCCCGGCGGAAGATTACCCGCTTCCCGGCAGGAATTCAACCGCACAGAGGAAAGCGCGGGACAGGGTCAAGTGCCGCGAAGACCGGTCATGAGGAGTTCCGCGTTGCTGCGGGTGTGCTGAAGGTTGGAGACGAGGATTTCCATCGCTTCGGCGGCGGGGAGTTCGGAGAGTTCGCGACGGATTCCCGCCACGCGTTCCAGTTCATCGGGGTGGTAGAGAAGTTCCTCGCGGCGTGTGCCGGATTTGATGATGTGGATAGCCGGGAAGATCCGTTGATCGGCGATCTGGCGGTCAAGGTAGATCTCCATGTTGCCGGTGCCTTTGAACTCCTCGAAAATGAGGTCATCCATCCGGCTTTTTGTTTCGATGAGGGCGGTGGCGACGATGGTGAGGCTGCCGCCTTCCTCAACGTTGCGGGCGGAGCTGAAGAACTTGCGGGGTCGGGCAAGGGCTTTGGTATCGACGCCTCCGCTCATGGTGCGGCCTTTGTTGGGCTGGAGGTTGTTGTATCCGCGGGCCATGCGGGTGATGGAGTCGAGGAGGATGATGACATCCATCTTCAGCTCGACGAGTCGTTTGGCGCGGTCGGAGACGGCCTCGCAGACTTGAACGTGTCGCGTGACGGGTTCGTCGAAGGTCGAGCTGTAGATTTCGCAATCCATCTCGGTGCGAAAGTCGGTGACCTCTTCGGGTCTTTCATCAACGAGCAGGAGGATCAGGGCCGCCTTGGGGTGGTTGGCACGAATCGCCTTGGCAAGGGACTTCAGCAGCATCGTTTTTCCCGAGCGGGGAGGAGCGGCGATGATTCCGCGCTGTCCCATTCCAAGCGGGGCGACGAGGTCCACCGCACGGGCCGACAGGTCGGGGTTTGTGGGGCTTTCCAGAAAGATCCGGCGGTCTGGAAAGAGAGCCGTAAGTTTGTCGAATCCGACCGGTGATACCCAATCCGCGACGGGGATGCCCTCGACGGTAAGGATCTCCGCTGCGGCAAGTCCCCGTTCGTTGCCGCCGGCAAGTTTGAGAGAGCAGCGCACCATGAGGCCCGCATTCAGGCCGAGGGGCCGGAGCAGGTCACGGTGGATAAAGACGTCCTCGGGAGAAGGACGCAGCCCGAAGGCGGGCCACCGGAGGATGCCGTGTTCGCCGTTCAGCTCGAGCAGGCCGGTCGCATAGGCAACTCCGCCGTTCTGAAGCCGGTGGCGGATGATATCCATGCACAGGTAGTGCCTGGAGGCCTCCGTGCGAACACGCAGTCCCAACGCTGTGGCCTCGGCGACCAGCTCGGTGAAGGGAAGGGAATGGAGGCGTCCCAGTTCCTCCGGTTCAATGGAGGGCTGGTCAGAGGCAGAAGAGGGTTCAACCGGATCGGGCATCGAAGGTGCGTGCGAGGAAATCAGCTTGGAGGTGGAGGGCGTCAAGGTGCCCGTCGTTCCAGACCACATGCTGGGACAACTGCACCTTGGTATCTGTCGGCCACTGGGACGCAATCATTTTTTTTGCGATGGCCTCATCCATTCCGCCCCTTGCGAGCAGGCGGCGCATGCGGGTTGCCTCGGAGCAGGCCACGGTAACCACGGCATCGAAGAACGTTTCAACCCCGACCTCGAACAAAAGCGGGATGTCCGCAACGAAGGCTTTGCCCCCGCTCCGGCATCGCGCGGCGTCCTCCTGCCAGGCCTTCCTCACACGCGGGTGGAGGATTTCTTCCAGAGCAGTTTTCTTTTCGGGATGGGCCAGAATCTGGTTCCTGATCAGTGCGCGGTCGGGAGGGCCTCCATCGCGGTAGGCCAGGGGATGGATCCGGATGGAGATCTCTCGCGCGACACCGGCATCGTTCTCCAGCAGGTCGTGAACACAGCGATCCGCACAAAAAAGCTCCGCTCCTGTCAATGATGCGAAGGTTTTCGCAAATGTGGACTTTCCCGAGGCGATCCCTCCCGTAAGGCCAAGGCAGAATGCAGTCAGCTGCCTGTCGGGGAGGAGGCCCCTATCGCTCCCGGAATCCACGGAATGAGTTGGTTGTATCATTGTATGTCCGGCGTTCTGTCAGGCCCGTATCGGTCAAATCCTGCGCAGCTATCACACAATTTCAGGCAAGAGAAGATTGGAGAGAGAGAAAGCTGACCCATCGGAGGAGCTTGCAGGAAGAGTCTGAATCCGCGCAAGGAACGATTCACGGGAACACGGACCGTCTCTCTGACCCACTCAGGAACTTTCCACAGTAAAAGCATTTAATCCGGCGGCGAGGGGAGGTTATTTCTCGCTGGCTCCCCTTGCCCTCACCCCCGCCCTTGGCACCGGCACCCGCCGGATTAGGGAGTTCCTGCCTTTGTTGGAGCAGAGACTCTCACGGCATGCTCGTCGAAAGTGATATCGAGTCCGGCGGCATCAGCCACCAGGCGAAGTGCATCGTTGGATGGAATGGCATCAAGCCGGAGCGTGACGTTTTGTTGATAGTCCTCGGGCACCAACCAGACCGTATTGAGTTGAAACCCGCCGGTCGCGCTTCGGTTGATGAGCTGAACCATGTAAGTGAACGCTTCGCGGACCGATGCGTCGTTGAGTTCGACCTTCGGGAGGACGATGGCATGAAGCCGGCTCTGAAGCGCTTGAGTTTTGACCAGCTTCTGCGTGACGAGGGCCAACTGCCGGCGCGCCTGTGCGTTTGATGGGTGAGCATACACCACCGCCTCGAAAAGGGCCTTCGCCCCATTCAGGTCACCGGCCTCGAGGGCAGTCATGGCGTCCTTCATGAGTTGACTTTCATCCTGCGCAAGTGCGGCAGCAGCGGTCATCAGTAACGCGAGGATGGCCTTCATAACTGCCAAATGCCACAGACGGGGGCTCCCGTCAACGCGTCTCGACTTGGTGCCGGCTTCACTGATAATTTCCACAGGATGTCGAACCAGCCCATTGAAGGAGTCACAGTCGTTGATCACCCTCTGGTGAAAGCCAGAGTCGCGGTCCTGCGGGATGCGGGAACTTCGACCGAACTGTTCCGAAGGACGCTTAACCAGCTTGCGGCCTTGATCGCTTTCGAGGCCACCCGGGGGCTTGCCGTTGCGACGCGCGAGGTGAAGAGCCCTTTGGCAGCCTGCGAGGGGCACTTTCTGCGTGATCCCATCACAATCGTTCCCATTCTGCGTGCGGGTCTCGGCATGGCGGAGGCGCTGCTTCAGGTGCTCCCCGAGGCCCGTGTCGGGCATGTTGGACTGGCCCGCAACGAGAAGACTTTTCTTCCGGAACACTACTACTTCAAAGCTCCGGCGGATCTTGCCGCCTCTGATGTTTTCATTGTGGATCCGATGCTGGCTACCGGAAACAGTGCGGGAGACGCCGCCGATGAGTTGAAAAAGCAGGGGGCCACCCGGCTCACGCTGGTCGCCCTGGTCGGGTGCATGCAGGGGGCCAGGCATTTCCGGCAGCGTCACCCGGATATTCCGGTCCTCCTGGCAGCCATGGACCCCGAACTCAACTCCGCCGCCTACATCGTTCCCGGCCTCGGTGATGCCGGCGACCGCTATTTCGGAACCTAATCCGGCGGGTGATGGTGCCGGGCTTGGAGTTGGGGTGCAATCGCTTCCGTGGAGAAATGACTGCCAGCGCCGGCGGATTAGAAAATTTTGCCTCGCAAAATGTGAGGAGCAAATTTCTATTCATCGAATCAAACTGTGCGGGAAAGGATTCCCGTTGTAACAATCCTGGGTTACTACTCAAAAGCATCATGGTTATCTTAAATGCTGCTCATCAAATGCCGGTTCCGGTCCCTTGTGGACCGGCAATGGCATCCATCACTCCCGAGTGATGGATGCCATTGAGAAAGCCCGCCGGGTCATTGAATTGGAAATCGAGGAACTCCGCTCCGTTTCGGAACGGTTGGGGGATGGCTTTGCGAGGGCCGTTGCGATCTTGCGCTCCACAGTCGAGGCCCGGGGAAAAATCGTTGTTCTTGGAGTGGGAAAGAGCGGCCATATCGGAGAAAAAATCGCGGCCACGCTGACGAGCACGGGCTCACCGGCCGTTGTTCTGAATTCCCTGAACGCACTCCACGGCGACCTTGGTGTGGTCTGCGACGGAGATGCCGTGCTTGCGCTGAGCTACAGCGGGGAGACCGGGGAACTCGTCAATATCCTCTCCGCGCTGGCGCGCTTTCAGGTCGGGATCATTGCGATCACGGGCAACCCGGCTTCGACCCTTGCCAGGTCGGCGGATGCCGTCCTCGACGCCTCCGTTTCGCGCGAAGCCTGCCCTCTGAATCTGGCACCCACCTCGAGCACGACGGCGATGCTCGTCCTCGGTGACGCGCTGGCGATGGTCCTTCTCGAGGCGAGGGGGTTCGACAAGGAGGCCTTTGCGAAGTTCCATCCCGGGGGCCGCCTGGGTCAGAGCCTGCTCCTGCGGGTAAGTGACATTATGCGCCCTGCCGATCAGCTCGCGCTGGCATCACCTTCCGCGTCTGTGCTGGAGGTCGTCCGGACCATGACAGCTGTTCGAGCGGGCGCGGCAGTGCTCGTCGGGCCCACGGGTGAACTGGAAGGCATCTTCACCCACGGGGACTTTGCCCGCCACTTTCCGACAGTCCCCGACATTGCATCCCGTCCCGTCTCGGACTTTATGACCCGCTCACCGGTGACGATCCCCAGAGACAAGCTGGCTGCCGAAGTCCTGCACGTGCTCCAGAAGCACCGGGTCGACGACCTCGTCGTCGTGGACGAAAACAACCGTCCGGTCGGCATCGTTGATTCCCAGGATCTCTCCCGGATGAAGGTCCTGTAAATGTCCTCTCCGTTCCCATTGGCCGGACCTTCCGGAAATTGATGGATCAAGCGTGCCTCAATGTGCGGCCAGTCGAGGGGTTCTTTCTTCTTATTTTTTTGCTGGGGTGCCGGAACCGTTTTTGATGCATGCGAGCAGTTCGACACAGAGCATCACAGCAGAGATTGCCACTCCGAGTGGGATTTTCTGGCCGCCAGCGTGTTGGCTTCGATTTCTAAAACTGTGGAGCGCATTCAACAGGACATAGGTGTCCTTTCCCGCATACCGGGCGAGGGATCGGTTGTAGACTTGGTGGCTGCCAGTCAAAAACTGAAGCAAGGCGAGCTGCTTTGCACGATCCGGAGGGACGTGCCATGCGTGAGTGCGTCCGGCTTCATCGGATTTCATCATTTCCGAGACAGTGCGATTCTGTTGCGTTTCCGGCATTGTTGACCAATCGGCGATTACCTCAGTCGGGAGGTCGCCGTCGCAGTCACACTCCCACTTCCATACGAGGTCGAGAGCCCGATCCTCGATTTGGCTCAATGCGGCAAGGCATGATTCGGGGTGGTTAGGGACATCCTCAACCGCTCGCTCGACCATGTGGAAGAGGCTTTCGTCGATCCGTGGAATCTGAGACAGTCTGCGCTCCATGATGCCCCGGATGTTTGCGCAGTAGGCCTCCCATGTCCCGAAGAGCCGGGCCACGGCTCCGAATTCGCGGCTGGTTCCACCGATATGACTTTGGATCATACGGCAGGATGCGGCAATGGAACCGGAATGTTCTTTTGCGAGCCCCAGATTGATCAGGGCCAGCCTCTCGGCCTTGGAAACATCTCCAACCTTCTGCGGCCCGTTCTCTGCAAGATACCGATAGAAATCGGCAGCCGGAGCAGGACAGTCACCCCAGATTTGTTCAAGCAGATCGGTGCAAGTCTCATCAGGTTCCGACGCCCACTGATTGATATGTTCGTTGGTTGTGGCGTTGCCCGTTCCGCTCTCGACCCGGTTCATCAACCAAACCAGCAGAGCAGGAAGTCCCCCCGTCCAGTTCATGATTTCTGTCAGCGCGCCGGACTCAAACCGCGAGCCAGGCAGCCCCTTGGCAAAGGTCTCCACGTCCCCCGCATCCATGGGTCCGAGGCGGACTACCTGAAACACCTGCCACAATTCGCTAGTGACCGAATTGGCGTCACGGATCAATTCCTGGAGCTTCCTCCGGCTGGCGGTCACTACCCGAAACGCGGGCATGCGGCAGAGTTCGAGCAGGTTGTCCCAGAGGTTGCGGGTGAGCGTGCCCTCCCGCAGGGGGCGGTCGAAGCCGTCCCAGATGAGGAGCAATCGTTCATTGGATTCGCCCAAGAGCTTGACCACTTCGTGCAGTTCATCATATCCGGCATCGGCCTCCTCCAAGTAGTTGGCCTCGTCCGGATGGGATTCCTTGATGGCCTTTGCAATCTGGCTCCTCAGCATCCCGAGAAAGTCCGCGTCGGTTTGCGGTGTTCGATGGCCGAGATCCCAGTAGAGCACCACCTGATACTTATTGGAACGCGCACACATCGCCTCCGCAAGCGCCTCAAGGAGGACAGTTTTTCCAGAAAAACGCGGCCCCACGAGCGACAAGTGCGCAGGGGTCGGCTTGGTCAACTCGTTACAAATCTGCTCGAAGAGACGGGTTCGCCCGAGCATTGGGATCCGGGGTTGAAAGAGTGGGTAATGGCTCATAACTGGTTGTCTTGCTCCGCCCTGGCTTTGGCGAGGAGGGCGAGGTAATCATGTTGGGAATCGAACCAACGACCCATCAAGGGCACTGCCAGAGCGTAGCGCTTACCGTCGGTCCCGTGGTAATCAACGAGCTCCAGATCCTGGAGAAATCGAAGATCTTCTGTGAGTTCTTGATCTGACGCTTCGATTCCTTCCCGTAGCAAACGTTGCTGCAAGGTGCCAAAAGTCACGGCATCCGGATCTTTGGTCGCTTCATGCACCAGGATTAGAAGGAACCGTCTCCGGTCGGTCTCGGTGTAATCCATCAGGCTGGCAAAGTGCTCGTTGTCCTCGACGAAACGCGAGGCTGCCTCCTCGACGAGGCTCGCCGGGATCGAACGGACCGTGCTGGTTGCCGCCAGTTCGAATACCAAATTGCAAAGGCACTGGATGAGAAACGGTTGGCTCGCGGTCAGTTCAATCAGCCGCTTCACGGCCTCATCCGAATAGGTCATGCGGTCTTCGACTGGCTTGCGAATCAGGCGAGCGGCGGCTTCGGGCTCCAGCGCTGTGACCCCGATGCGGGTTCCCAGTCCGTAAAGAGCGGACCAATATTCGTGCCGGAGCCGCTGCATCCGGCGCGACCCGGTAAGAATGGCAGAAAACCCAGGCAGATTCTGGATCAGGTAGCGGATGTTCTCCGGGATTTGCGGAGACGTGACCCGGTTGTCGATGCCCTCCTGCAGCTTGTCAAACTCATCGATCATCAGCACCAAGCCAAGCCCATGATCTGCCAGCAACGCACAGGCCACACCGGCATATTCCAAGAAATCCTCCCAAGGGGCCTCGGGACTGATACCCCGACGGCAGGCCCGTGCAATGCCGACTCCCTTGCCTCCGACCAAGGTGGACCCATCCGGCAGCGGCACGTCACAGCCGAGCAATGCCAAGCCACCGGCAATGCTCTTGGCCAGAGTGCGCCACACCGACTCCGAAGGCATCCCGGTCACCTTCTCATCCCCCTCTGAAGCCTGCATTGAACTATAGACAACCAAGCGCCCCGGTATCGGCCCAAGCCCCTCGATCTGCTTGAGAATCGATGTCTTTCCCGCACGGCGGTTGCCTTCCAAGAGGACTGTGTTCCCACTGGCCAACTGGTGTTTGATCCGATCGATCACGTCCTCCCGGCCGATGAACATCTCTTTTCGCAACGGCCCCACCGGCTCGGACACGAAGTAAGGGCTCGTGCCAAGTTCAACCTGCGCAAGTGTGGAAGTGGTGCCCGCCAGGCGGAAAGGCACCTCCATCTCCCGCCACTCGGACAGCCCGTTGAGGCTAATCCATTCCCACCGGAGTTTTGCTGTCATGGTGGCACCCTCACCCGTCGGGCGCCCGGTGAATGTGCAGGGGAGTTCCGTGTTTTCGGCGATGAAACCCGAGAATCCGCCTTCAAATCCTTCGAGCGAAACCGACGCGCTCCGCAACGGCAGAACGCCACGATTCCTGACGATGCAAGAGATCAGGTTTTCCTCTCCTGCTCTGATGACGTCGGTCAGGATTTTGCATTCCAGCGGTTCAGGCTCCCACAAGGCAGATGCCGCATCATCGAGTCGGTTGATGCAGAGGTCGGTGAGTTCGTTAGCCCGGCTTTCGAGGAGGCTGTGTCCTTTAATCATCGCCTTGGCCGCTCTCAGGCCAGCTATTCCTTCTTGCAGGATGCCGTAGAGCGCACTTCCGGGAGGCACGATCTCGGAGCCACGAAAAACCGAATCGAGGTCGAACATCGCGTTCGCCCAGCCCGCGAGACCCTCGACCTCTGAGAGTCGTTTGTTGTCAACCGTCGCGGGAAACATTGCCATGCCGAAAACTTCGAAGCGCACGGCAGAGGACGGGTCCTTGCCGTCAGTGGCGGCGGATAGGATGCGCAGGCTCGAATCGATCCAGCGGGAGAGCGGGTTCGCATCAGCAGGGGAAAGCAGGATGGCCAGCGTTTTGATCGGATCCTCATCATGGTCCCGAACAGCCGCTACCACTTGCTCCTGGATTAGCAGAGGAGGAACGGGAACAGGCAATTCCTCAATGAACTGCTTTTTCAGGCCCTGGATCGTCTGCCCGGTCGAGCGGGATGCGAGCCAATCCTGACATGGGAGCGTTTGGATGTAGGCCGCAAGATACGAGGGATCGATGCGCGATGTGTCTGGCGTTAGGACAAACAGGCTTCCGGATGCGATTCCGCTGACCGCACCATTCCTTACGACCCCGGTCTTTCCAATCGTGCCCGCCTTTGCGATGAGGACATCTCCGGCGCGAAGGCGGTAACGCGGGCCGATCTCAGCGGCTTTGCTCCTGGTGACCCATGCGGTGGGTTTCATGGTCTGC
>Ga0247836_1003508_pt1 | contig 20948 bp, 17 predicted proteins | sample LaCruzMarch2015__4_FD_187116 | JGI IMG/M metagenome (GOLD analysis project Ga0247836, IMG submission 187116) | Freshwater microbial communities from meromictic Lake La Cruz, Castile-La Mancha, Spain - LaCruzMarch2015_14m | ecosystem: Environmental > Aquatic > Freshwater > Lake | place: Spain... | reverse complement strand
TCGCGGGGAATTTCGCCATGGGACCGGTAGCCGCCGCAGGCTTGTTTGCGGGCGAAATTCCAACGCTCGTCGAGCTTCAGCCGATCCCGGCTCGCCGTCTCCCCACGTGGCGTATGGTAAAAGCAACCTGCGAAGCCCTTTTTGCATCGAACAACCTACCCGCAGGCTCATGGCCGACGCTGATCTGTACGACTACGAACTGCCCCCGGACCTGATCGCGCAGGAGTCCCTTGCCGACCGTGCCGCGGCGAGGCTGCTCGTGGTCGACCGCGCGACCGCCGCGATTGAGCATCGGCACGTCCGCGATCTGCCGCAGATCCTGCGAGCGGGTGATCTTGTCATCGTCAACGACACACGCGTCGTGCCGGCACGGCTGGTTGGCCGCCGGGTGAAAACCGGTGGCCGCTGGGAGGGCCTTTTCCTGCGGGTCGACGCCGCCAGCGGCGCCTGGGAATTACTTGCCAGCACCCGCGGCCGTCCAGAGATTGGTGAACGCGTGATGCTCACCGGCCTCGATGGCCTCGACGCCCTGACGCTCACGCTCGTCGGCCGCTCCGGCGGTGGGGCATGGTTGGCCGTGCCTGACGTCGCCGACCCTCTGGCCACCGTCGAAGAGATCCTCAACCGGGTCGGACGGGTGCCGCTCCCGGGATATATCCGCGGAGGTGCGGAACAGCCGGGGGATCGCGAGCGGTATCAGACCGTGTTTGCCCGACAGAGTGGTTCGGCGGCGGCGCCAACGGCGGGGCTGCATTTCACCGACAGTCTGCTGGCGGAACTTGCGGCCTGCGGTATCGGCCGTGCAAGCGTCACCCTGCACGTGGGGCTCGACACGTTTCGGCCGATCTCGGCCGAGCGGTTGGACGACCATCCGATGCACACGGAGTGGTGCGAGTGTCCGGCGGAGACAGTTGCGGCCATCAGAGAGACTCGCGGCCGGGGAGGCCGCATTGTGGCCGTGGGCACGACCGCCGCCCGCACGCTCGAAACGGCGGCTCGCAGCGGCACCCTCGCGGCCTGGAGCGGACCGACCGATCTGTTCATCAGGCCGGGTTTCGAGTTCCGGGCCATCGACTGCCTGCTCACGAATTTCCACATGCCGCGGACAACGCTGATGGTGCTTGTGAGCACGTTCGCATCCCGCGGGCTGATCGCGACGGCCTACGAGGAGGCGATCCGGCAGCAGTATCGATTCCTGAGCTACGGCGATGCGATGCTGATCGAGTAGCCCGTCGGAGCACGCCGCCCCCCTCTTGCCCGGGCCACTTTTCGCTTTTTGCTCTGGATTCTAAGCTCTGGGTTCTAAACTCTGAGCTCTACAACAGCGGCGCCCGCGCCACCCCAGGAAGGATGCCATGAGCCCGATTCCCCAGGAAGATGTTCTCGTCGTACCGCGATCGCTCCTCGAACGAGCCGGAATCTTTCAGGGCTTCTGCGGCGATACGGCCGGCTATCTGCCGCTGCTGCTCGATCCGCAGCACACCTCGTGGCGGCCCCGGGCGAGCGTGGAGGAGGATCCGTCGTTCAAGCAGCTGATTCCCTACTGCGTGCTCTCGTGGCGGGCGGAGGACGGCTCGCCCCGCTACTTCGCCTACACCCGCGGCGGCGGACAGAGCGAGGCGAGGCTACGGGCCAAGCGGTCGGTCGGCATCGGCGGCCACATCGCCAGCACCGACGGTGAGCATGGCGACGACGTGTCGTATGATTCGGGCATGAAGCGGGAACTCGACGAGGAGGTGGCCATCGGCGGCACCTGGACGTCGCGGTGTGTCGGACTGATCAATGACGATGCCACGCCGGTGGGCAGCGTCCACCTGGGCATCGTGCACATCCTGGAACTGGAACGGCCCGAGGTCTGCTCCCGCGAGAGCGAGTTGGTCGAGTGTGGGTTTGACACGCTTGAAAAGCTGCTGGCTGACCGGGAGCGGTTTGAGAGCTGGTCGCAGATCGCTCTGGATGCTCTCGCCAAGGGCACGGTGTCGTAGCGTCGATTTTCGTGCCGACACAATCGCTCACGCTTCCCATACAAGCCCCCGGCGTAAGCCGGGGGATCGGATGCCACGCTTGACGCCGCGTCGGTGGTCGTGCCGATCCCATCGCTGACGCTCCGGGCTTGTATGCGGCATCGGGGCACGGGGATGAGCTCCCCGTTAAAAGCCCTCGGCAAATGTGTCAACGCCCGCCCCCCCGTTCCCTGTGGCAGGGTATTCTGGAATCATGGCCGCTCCATCTGCGTCAGTCTCTCCTGCGTCGATCTATCTCGACAACCATGCCACCACACGGCTCGATCCGCGTGTGCTCGAGGCGATGCTGCCGTGGCTGACCAACCACTATGGCAACGCGGGGAGCGTGACACACGAACTCGGTCGCGAGGCCCGAACGGCTGTGGAAGCGGCCCGCGAGACGTTCGCCGCTGCGATCGGTGGCATGGCCAACGAGATCGTATTCACCGGCGGCGCGACCGAGAGCAACAACCTGGCGTTGCTGGGTTCAGCGCGTCGTTGGAAGGCTCTTGCGAAAGCGGGTGATGGCGGCGGGCACATCGTCACGGTTGCAACAGAACACGACGCCGTTCTCGATCCCTGTGAGCATCTTGAGCGGCGGGGCGTGGCGGTCACACGGCTGGGAGTCGAGCCGCAGGCCGCCGGGGAGATTTCAGGCGGCGGAATTCCGGGCCGCATTCGGCTCGATGCGCTCGAGGCCGCGATGCGGCCCGACACGTTCCTCGTCTCGGTCATGCTCGCCAACAACGAGATCGGCGTGGTGCAGGACATTCCCGCGATCGCAGGCATCGTGCATGCCAGGGGTGGGCTCCTGCATGTCGATTGCGCACAGGCCATTGGCCGGCTGGCCGTTGACATCCACGCCCTCGGCGCCGACCTGGCGAGTTTTTCCGCCCACAAGTTTCATGGCCCGAAGGGCATGGGTGCGCTCTGGCTCAGGCGACGCGGCCGCGTCGTCCGCGTCGAACCGCTCGTTTACGGCGGCGGTCAGGAGCGGGGCATGCGGAGTGGAACCCTCGACGTCCCTGGTATCGTCGGTATGGCCGAGGCCGCAGGTCTGGCGGTGACAGGACTGGCTGAGGAGTCGGCGCGGATGCGGCAGTTGAGGGATCGGCTGTGGGACCGACTGAGCAGGGGCGTGGCGGGCATCACACTCAACGGCCCTCCACTGGAGACTGTCTCCGCGGGGCAGCCTCTTCGGCTCGTCAATAATCTCAACGTCTGCGTGCCGGGCGTCGACGGACAGACACTCCTGACCACGCTGTCGGCAGAGGGGCTGGCGGTGAGTTCCGGCAGTGCCTGCTCGTCGGAGCATCCGCGTCCCAGCCACGTGCTCCTGGCACTCGGTCTCGACGAGGACCAGGCCCGGGCCAGCCTGCGGTTTGGCCTGTCTCGGTTCACGACCCCCGAAGAAATCGATGCCGCGGCCGGGCGGATTTCCGCCAGTGCCAGCCGGCTCCGCTCCCTTCTGTGAGGCGTTTGCCCACACCGGCTTTGCCTTCCGGGCCAAAGCGGATATCATTTCCGCATAGGTTCATGTGTTTTTGTCACCCGTCCTGCAGGAGGTTTTCACGCCATGTCGGTCATGCTCACGGAAAAAGCCGCCGGTGAAGTGAAGAAGATCATCATCGAGCAAAAGCTCGACCCCGCCACGGTGCTTCGCGTCGGCGTCGCCGGCGGCGGCTGCAGCGGTTTCCAGTATTCGCTCGGCTTCGATACCGCCTGGGATCCCAAGGCAGATTCAAAGTGCGAACAGCACGGTGTGGCGATTGTCGTCGACAAAAAGAGCGACCTCTTTCTCGATGGCACGACCCTCGACTTCCACGACAGCATCGAGAAGCGGGGCTTCACGTTCGTGAATCCCAATGCCAAGAAGAGCTGTGGTTGCGGCAGTTCGTTCCAAGCCTGAGTCCAAGCCTGAGTTCAGGCCTGAGGCTCCATTCTTTTAGGCTGTATTCGTCCAAGGAGGGTTGGTGGCCGAAGAGATACCGCGGTTGGAGAAGGTTTACATCGTCGGCATCGGCGATGATGGCGTGGATGGCATGACTGCGCATGCCCGTCGCCTCGTCGAGGCCGCCGAGGTTTTGCTCGGGCCTGAATCGTGTGCGTCGATGCTCCCGGCTGCGATCGCCGGCAAACTCGGCACAGCGTTGAATCTGGAAGAACTCGTCGAGCGTATCGAAGCGGCTGGTGCCCGGAAGATCGTTGTCCTTGCCTCGGGCGACCCGCTTTTTTACGGCACCGCCCGATACGTCTGTGCGAAGCTCGGCAAGGACCGATTCGAGGTCGTGCCGCATGTCAGCAGCATGCAACTCGCCTTTGCCCGGGTGAAGGAGTCTTGGGAAGAGGCGTTTCTCGCCAATCTCTCCGGGCAGTCCATCGAACGGGTGATCGACAAGATCCGCACGAGTGAGACGGTCGGGCTCTTCACCAGCGAGCAGTGGCCGCCGGCCGCGGTGGCCAAAACGCTCCTTGAAGAGGGCATCGATTATTTTCAGGCCTATGTCTGCGAAAACCTCGGCTCTCCCGACGAGCGGGTGACGCAGGGCAGCCTTCCGGAGATCGCCAAGGATTCCTTCGGCGGCCTTAACGTGATGATCCTCGTGCGGAAGGCCCGCGTGGCCGACAAGCCCGGGCAGGTCGGCCGGCGTCTCTTCGGCAATCCTGACGACTGCTTCCTGCAGTCGCGTCCGAAACGAGGCCTGCTCACGCCCGCCGAGGTGCGGTCGCTTGCCCTGGCCGAACTGGGCCTGCGAACAGACAGTGTGGTGTGGGACGTCGGCGCGGGGAGCGGCTCGGTCGGCCTCGAGGCGGCGCGGATCGCCCGCGATGGCTCGGTGCATGCCATCGAGATGGATCCCGACGACCACCAACTGATCATTGAAAACGCCCAGCGTTTTGGGGTCACCAATCTGCGTGCCGTGCTCGGAAAGGCCCCCGACGCCTGGGCGAGGCTGCCCGACCCCGACGCGATCTACGTCGGGGGTAGTGGTCGTGACGTGGCCTCGCTCGTGGAAGAGGCCTGGAAGCGACTGAAATGCGGTGGCCGGCTGGTGACGGCCTGCAACAGCATCGAAAACCTGGCCGCTGTGCATGCCATGCTACGGGCCCGTTCGGGAGACGCCGCCTACTGGATGGTGAACATCGCCCGCGGCATCGAGCAGATGGATCGCATCCGCTTCGAATCGCTCAACCCGATCTTCCTCATCGCGGCCACGAAGCCGGCGGCATAGTTCTTCTTTCCGCGTTGGTTGGCGGTGAAAAGCCCATGACCGATCTGCCTCCACCGCTTGATTGCATCGCCGTCGGTGCCCATCCCGACGACGTCGAAATCGGCTGCGGTGGCACGCTGGCGCTGCTGGCCGCGCAAGGCCTCCGCATTGGCATCGTCGACCTCACCGACGGCGAGCCCACGCCGCGGTCGAGCGGTCCGGCCGAGCGGCTGGCCGAGGCGGCAGCGGCCGCGCGGGTGCTCAGCGTGGTGCACCGGGAGCAACTCGGTTTCACCAACCGACGGCTGTTTGACAGTTTCGAAGTCCGCGTGGCCCTCGCGAAGGTGTTTCGAAGATGGCGGCCGCGGCTCGTGCTGGGGCTCGGCGACAAGACGCCTCTGGCCTCGCCCGATCATGCCCAGACCGTGGCGATCACCGAGGCGGCCGTCTTCTATTCGCGGCTCACGAAGTGGGACGACACGTTCGACGGCCTGCCGGTGCACACCGTGCCGAATCTCCTCAGCTACTTTCTGTTCGCCGGCCTGCCGCAGGTGCCGCACGGCCATTGGCCGCTGGTGGTGAACATCTCCAGCCAGCTCGAATGCAAGCTTGACTCGATCGCCTGCTACAAGTCGCAGTTTCCGCCGGATAAGGCGCACGTGTTTGCCCGTGTGCGGTCGCTGGCCGCCACCGTCGGCATGATGGGCGGCTGCGAAGCGGGCGAGGTGCTGGCGTCGAGCCGGATGCCGTGCACGAGCGACCTCATGGGGTTGATGCTGCCGTAGCTCTTTCCTCCCCCGTGGCGACAAGATTGCATCTTGTTGAAAGGATGTGCAAGTTACAAACTCGCACCCACAAGAGAAACTCGCACCCACAAGAGACCAGGCCCCGTGGCGACAAGATTGTATCTTGTTGAAAGGATGTGCAAGTTACAAACTCGCACCCACAAGGGAAACTCGCACCCACGAAGAGACCATCCCTCGTGGCGACAAGATTGTATCTTGTTGAAAGGATGTGCAAGTTACAAACTCGCACCCACAAGAGAAACTCGCACCCATGAAGAGACCATCCCCCGTGGCGACAAGATTGTATCTTGTTGAAAGGATGTGCAAGTTACAAACTCGCACCCACAAGAGAAACTCGCACCCACAAGAGAAACTCGCACCCACAAGGGAAACTCGCACCCACGAAGAGACCATCCCTCGTGGCGACAAGATTGTATCTTGTTGAAAGGATGTGCAAGTTACAAACTCGCACCCACAAGGGAAACTCGCACCCACGAAGAGACCATCCCTCGTGGCGACAAGATTGTATCTTGTTGAAAGGATGTGCAAGTTACAAACTCGCACCCACAAGAGAGGCCGTCACACGGCCGGTTTCAGGTCCTGCCAAACCGGTCGGCTTCCATGACACGCATGACACACATGACACTGCCGCCAGTCCCGTTCGAGCCCGACGTGGTGATCGTCGGCGCCGGTATCGCCGGGCTGTCGGCGGCGGGCGAGCTTGTCGCGAGCGGACGGCGGGTCGTCGTGCTCGAAAAATCTCGGGGTGTCGGCGGCCGGATGGCGACCCGACGTGTGGGCGAGGCGGTCTGCGACCACGGGGCGCAGTTCTTCACCGTGCGCGGCCGGGCCTTTGGCAGCATGGTGGCGGAGGCCCACGAGGCGGGCTCGGTGGCAACGTGGTGCGAGGGCTTTGCCCAGGCTCATGCGTTCGACGCGGCAGTGACGCCGGCCGTCGATGGCCATGCCCGCTGGCGGGGCATGAGCGGCATGACGGATCTGTCCAAGCGGCTCGCGGCGCAGCTTCCACCTGACAGGTGCGTGCTGCAGACAGCCGTGAAGGTGGAAGCGATCGGGCTGATCGATGGCCGCGTGAAGATCTCTCTCGATCCAGGTGTTGGGGCAGGGGGACCGACCGTGTTGGACGCGGCTGCGGCGATCGTCACGTCACCGGTGCCGCAGTCAATCGATCTCTTTACTGCCGGTGGCCTGTTCGCGGATGCGCGGGGCATCCCCCCCGAGGTCCATCAGCAACTTGCCACCGTGACCTACGATCCCAGCTTCGCGCTCTTGCTCGTGCTGAACCGCCCCAGCCTCGTGCCGCCGCCGGGCGGGATTCAGTTTGCCGGCGGGCCGATCTCGTGGCTGGCAGATAATCAGCAGAAGGGTATCTCGGCCGTGCCGGCGCTGACGGTGCATGCGTCGGGGGCGTTTAGCCGGCAGCACTTCGACAGGCCGCCCGACGAGGTCGCCGCGGCGCTGGTCGAGCTGGTGCGGCCCTGGGTCGACGGCGATCCCGCGACGGCCATCGTCGGTCAGTCGATACATCGCTGGAAGTATGCGGCGCCGACAACGATCATCCCGGCGCCACTCGTGGCCGCGGTCACGTCGCCGCCGATCGTCTGCTGCGGCGACGCCTTCGGCGGGCCGAAGGTGGAGGGGGCCGCGTCGAGTGGTCTGGCCGCCGGCCGCTGGGTCGCCCGCGTGCTCGCGGGGGCCGGTTGACGGGTTTCAATTCGGTTCCTAACAAATACAGGTGTCCATGTCATCCAGCGGTGTGGAGAACGGAGGATAAAACGATGAACGCCGAAGCGATTCGCGAGTTGGTTCGCCACCAGCCTTTCCTGCCGTTTGCGATTCATCTCTCCAACGGCGAGGTGCACGAAGTGCGTCACCCTGAGTGCATCATGTTTGGCGGCGGCAAGGTCGTGATCTACGACGCCGAAGGTGATTGTTTCAAGTTCTGTGCGCTGATCCACGTCAATAGTGTGCAGTTCCTGCAGGCGGCCTGAACGCACCCATGACGGCGAGGTGTTAACGTGCCGAGTCCGGCCTGCCCCCCGTGGCGGTGAGTTTCCAACTTGCCGTGTCCCAGGCCGGATTCCACAAGTTGAAAACTTGTGGCCACGAGGGCGAACGCTTCGGCCACCCCCGCTCGTGGCGGCGAGTTTTTAACTTGCCGTGTCCGAATCGTTTCCTAGTCACGCGTGAAGAGGAGCGTGCCGAAGCCGGGGGAGTCGACTTATTCGCCGACGGCCGGCGGCTCCGCCGTCGGCATACTGCCGTACCCATTCGGCAGAAGATCCTCCTCCACAATCGCGTGGGGGAGGCCGCCGGCGTCGAGTCTCACAGAGTGCATCTTGAGATCAACCGGCTGCCCGGGTCGCAGGGTCAGCTTCACTACCCAGCCGGTCCACTCGGGCGGATCGCCCGGAAAGTAGTCGAAGACAAAGTTTCCGAGGCTGTAGACGATCGGGGCGCCGGCATGCATCTCGACCGTCTGGGTGACGTGGGGGTGGGCACCGATCACCGCGGTGGCCCCAGCGTCGATCATCTTCCGCGCAAGGCGGGCCTGCGCCGGCCGCGGCTGGGGCGTGTTTTCCGGCCCCCAGTGCACGAAGGGCACGACGGCGTCGGCCAGCAGTCGGGCTGCACGGATGTCTTCGAGCACCTGCTCTTCCTCAAGCGGAGCCGAGCCCGCACGGTCGGCGGTGGCGGCCGTGGTCAGCGCCCGAAAGCCGTTGGAGCCCAGCAGCGCTACCTTGAACCCTCCTCGCTCGAGCACCAGCGGCCGCCGGGCGTCCGCCAGCGTGCGGCCGGCGCCGAACGATGGGATGCCGGCGTCGTCGAGGATCCGCAGCTGCTCGACCAGCCCCGCGGGGCCGAAATCACCGCTGTGATTATTGGCCAGCGAAACGGCCGAGAAATGTTTCTTCAGAAACCGCGGCGAATCGGGGGCGGCGCGGAATGAATATGGCTTGAGCATCCGCTCGCCGCCGGTTCCCAGCACGCATTCGAGATTGCCGACGGTGTAGTCGGCATCGGCCAGGAGCTCGCTGCAGGCCGCAAAGGGATCGCGACCCGAGGAGATCGCATGGCCCGGGCCGCCATCGAGCATGATGTCGCCGACGAACACGATCGACATGCCCGCAGCGGGGGGCGATGGCTTTGCGGCCTCTTGAGCCTGATCGGTCTCGACGGCATGCGCGACGGCGACGCAGAGCCAAAGGCCGAACGGCCAGAAGAGATTGCGGGCAGATTTCCAACGATGGAACGACACGAAAGCAACTCCCGGGCGAAGCCCCCTTCCTGGTCATGGCCGCACCTCGGCAGCGTACCAGCGGTCTCCCCCGGTCGCCATCGGCCTCTTTTGGGCGAGCGTCGGGACAGCTTTCGCGGCCCACAAATGGCATGGCTCCAGCGTCAACGCCCGGTCTATTGTTGCCGTGCTATTGCCGCGGCAAAAGTAGCAAAACTAGCAAAACCGGCACACCAAGATAGTTCCTTCACTTTCGTCTCTCACCCGTCCATGGGAAAGGTGTCATGATGAGCACGACTCACTTGGGTTCGTTCGTAGCATCGGCGGTGGCGGCGTTCTGCCTGCATGCGTCGGTCGTTGGCACCGGTGCAGCGAGGGCCGCCGACGTTGTGCCCGCTGTCGCCCGGCAGGCAAGCGGCGCCGATGCCATCGTCGGTGACTGGAAGCCAACCGACATGGACGTCGACATCCGCATCTTCCCCAAAGATGGCAAGTATGTTGGCGGTGTGGTCAAGGCCGCCAATCCGGCGCTGGTCAACTCGGAGATGCTTCGCGAGATCCAGTTCGACCCGGCCAGCGGCATGTGGCGGGGAGAAGTGTTTGCACTCAAGCGCGGCGAATTCGTCCCGATGACCATCAAGATCACGGCCAACGGGTTCGAGATGGTGGCCGGCTCCGGCTTCATGTCGAAGACCGTCGAGTGGGTGCGGGTGCAGTAGGGCCTAGGGCATGCTCGGTTCCCGTCATCACCGGCGGGGAATCCAAGCAGCCGGACGGGCAGACCGCCATACTTGCACATCAGGCCGTCCACGCGGCACAATGCTGCTTCGCGATTGCAACCAAACTTCTTCCGGGGAGACTTTTCCACCATGGCCACCGCCACTGCCGCTGCACCATCCGTTGATCTGTTGCCGGAAGTCAAGAAGTTCCTCGCCACAACGCCGCTGAAGGGTGTCGTGGGCGGAAAGGACGTGGCCTCCTCCACCGGCCAGACGATGGCCACGCTTGACCCGGGCACCGGTGAGCCGATCGCCGAGTTCCACGTGCTCTCGGCGGCCGACGTCGATCATGCGATCCACGCGGCGGCCCACGCGTTTAAGACTTCTGGCTGGGCCACCATGGCTCCCAACGAGCGAGGCGTTCATCTGCACCGGCTCGCCGACGCCATCGAGAAGCACAAGCCCATCATCGCCCAGATCGAGTCACTCGACGCCGGCAAGATTCTCGGCCAGGCGGCCGGCGACGTGCAGAACTGCGTCGACACGCTCCGCTACTTCACCGACATGGCCCAGCATGTGCAGCGGCGGAACGTGCTCGCTGTCGCCGGACACGAGGCGTGGACCGTTCGCCACCCGTGGGGTCCCTGCGGCTTCATCTTCCCTTGGAACTTCCCCTTCCTGCTGATCGGCTGGGGTATCTCACCGGCTCTGGCCGCCGGCAACACCGTCGTCATCAAGCCGGCCGAAGACACGCCGATGTCGGCGATCTATTTGGCGCGGCTGGCTCGTGAGATCGGCATCCCCGATGGTGTGATCAACGTCATTCCCGGCACCGGTGCGGTGACGGGCGCCGCGCTCACTGGCCATCCCGGCATCAGACGGATGAGCTTCACGGGATCGCCCGAGGTGGGCCGGCTCGTGGGCGAGGCCTGCGGCAGGAACCTCGTGCCAGCGAAACTGGAACTCGGCGGCAAGGGCGCCGCAGTGGTGTTTGACGACGTCGACGTCGCCGGAACCGCCGAGAAGCTCGTGGGGGCGATCACGTTCAACGCGGGCCAGGTCTGCTGCGACGCTACCCGCTGGCTCATACACTCGTCAATCTACGACAGATTCGTCGACGAGTGCCGATCGCGGATGCAGCAGGTGAAGGTTGGCTATCAGCTCGCGGGCCATTCTCACATGGGCCCGGTCGTCAACGCCAAGCAGCGGCAGCGGGTGCTCTCGTATCTCGAGAAGGGGACGAAGGAGGGTGCCGAGGCGATCGTGGCCGGCGGGCCGGCCGAGGTCTCGGGGCACCACGGCTTCTACGTCAAGCCGGCCCTCCTAGCGGGCAAGCTCGATAATATCGCCGCCCGCGAGGAGATCTTCGGACCAGTGGCCTATCTCGCCAAGTTCTCGAGTGAGGATGAGGCGGTCGCCATGGCCAACGACACCGAATACGGCCTGGCCAACAGCGTTTGGACGAGCGACCTCGGCCGTGCGGCCCGCGTGGCCGAGACGATGATCGCCGGCAACAGCTGGATCAACGCCCACAACGTTTTCCCGAAGGGTGTGCCCTACGGCGGCGTGAACAAGAGCGGCACCGGCGGTGGTGTGAACTCGATCGAGACGCTGTTCGACTACTGGCGGAGCCAGTCGGTCGTGCGGCCGCTGTGAATGCCGATACGATCGTCGTTGGTGGCGGCCTCGCTGGGCTCGCGTGCGCTCGGGAACTCATGCGGTCGGGCCGGCGGGTGATCGTGATCGAGGCGGCTGACCGCGTCGGGGGCCGCGTGGCCACCGATACGATCGACGGCTTCCGAATCGATCGCGGCTTCCAGGTCTATCTCGACGCCTATCCGGAGGGTCGGCGGCAGCTCGACCTTGCGGCCTTGGGGCTGGGCTGCTTCGAGCCTGGCGCTCTCGTGGCGGAAGGGGGAAGACTTCGCGGTGTGAGCGATCCGTGGCGGCGGCCGCTCACCGCCGTGGGCTCGGTCCTCTCCGGCAGCGTGGGGATTGCCGACGGCCTGCGGACGGCGCGGCTGCGGAGCGACTGCCTGCGGGTGTTTCGCAACGGCACGGCCGATCCGAATCGCCCCAGCCCAGCGGCCGAGCGATCGACCCGCGAGGAGCTCAATGCCCGCGGGTTCTCCGAGGCGTTCATTCGGCGGTTCTTCGAGCCCTTCTTCGGCGGCGTCTTTCTGGAGCGGTCGCTCGACACGTCGGCGGCTGTGTTTCAGTTTACGTTCGCGATGTTCTCACTCGGCCGGGCCTGCCTGCCCCGCGGTGGCATGGAGGCGATTCCGAAGCAACTGGCGGCGGGGCTGCCGGCGGGAACGATTCTGCTCGACACAGCTGTAAAGCAGGTGCAGCCCGGGCTCGTGGTGCTGGCCGACGGTCGCGAACTCGCCGCCACGAACATCGTGGTGGCCACCGAGGCTTCGGCCGCGGCGGCGCTCCTACCCGAAGGACATGGCGGGGCCGCAGCATCCCGCGGCTGGAAATCGACGCGGATGGTGGCTTTCGCCGCCACGCGTTCGCCGCTCTCGAGCCCGACGGTTGTCGTGAGCGCCGAGGAGGGCGGGCCGATCGATAATGTGACGGTGCCCTCCGACGTGGCAGGAGGCTACGCCCCGCCGGGTGCGGCCGTGGTCTATATCTCCATTCGGCAGGACTGGCAGGGAGATGACAGCGACCTGCACGATACCGTGCGGCGGCAGGCGGCGGGATGGTTTGGCCAGTCGGCCCATGCCTGGCGGCATTTGAAGACGGTCCGCATCGATCATGCCCTGCCGGATGAATCACCAGCCGCGCGGCGGAGCCGCGAGACATCACCTCAGGTGGCGCCCGGCCTGTTTATCTGTGGTGACCACTGCACGACCGCCTCAATCAACGGGGCGCTCGCCAGCGGAAGACTCTGCGCCGAGGCCGTGCTGGCGGCGATCACTCGATGCTGACTCCCGGGCCACGGGCAGCCCTCACGGCCGACTCCGATTCCTATAAAAGCCCGGAGCGTCAGCGATGGGATCGTCATGGATGCCGCGCGAGGGTTCGGGCTACCCGTGTCCAGTCGCCGGACGCTCGCTTCGGACATCCTGTCCTTCGCTCGCTCGATGCTGACTGCGCTCCGGCATCCTGCCTGCGCTGGTCAGCAACGCCGGCTCCCGGGCCACGGGCAGCCCTCACGGCCGACTCCGATTCCCATAAAAGCCCGGAGCGTGAGCGATGGGATCACCTTTGACACCGCGCGAGGGTTCGGGCTACCCGTGTCCAGTCGCCGGACGCTCGCTTCGGACATCCTGTCCTTCGCTCGCTCGATGCTGACTGCGCTCCGGCATCCTGCCTGCGCTGGTCAGCAACGCCGGCTCCCGGGCCACGGGCAGCCCTCACGGCCGACTCCGATTCCCATAAAAGCCCGGAGCGTGAGCGATGGGATCACGTTTGACACCGCGTGGCCGTTCGGGCTGCCCGTGCCCGTCGCTCGCTCGACGTCGGCTGCCCGTGCCCCGGGCACCGAGGGAATCGGGGGCGGCAAAAAACTTCTGTGAAAGTCCCGCTGTTCCTGCGGTTCCTTTCTCATACAATTGATTGAAACGCCCGTTTCAAACCCGGCTTTCTGTAGTTTTCCTCCGTATTGTGTAGTTTTTTCCGTTTTTTCCTCGGTATTTCATGGACTCTCACGTCTCCCCCCGTGTTTCGGCAGCCGCTCACTGTGACGAGCCTCGGGAAAGGATTCTGTCTGCTGCAGGACAGGAATTTGCCGATCAGGGCTACGAGGCGGCCACCATCCGCGACATCTGTCTCGCGGCCGGGGTGAATCTGGCCGCCGTCAATTATTACTTTGGCGATAAGCAGCGGCTCTACATCGAGAGCGTGAAGCACGCCCACGAGCAGCGGGCCGCTCAGTTGCCGCTGCCGGAATGGACCCCTGGCACGCTCCCGCAGCACAAACTCCACGACTTCATCAGCAACCTGCTTGAACGCATGCTGGGCTTTGGTCAGCCCCCTTGGCAGGTGCGTCTCATGATGCGGGAAGTGTTGCATCCGACGGCCGCCTGCCGCGAACTGGTCGAGGATTACATCCGGCCGCGTTTTGCACTCCTCGTCTCGATTCTCGAAGAACTTGCCGGGGTACGGCTCACGCAGGCCGAACTCCGCCGGACGGGGCTCTCCATCATTGGGCAGTGTTTTCTCTACCGGGCAGCGGGGGACGTGGTGAGCATGCTTGTGCCGCGTGAGGAACTTGAGTCACACCACGCTCTGGGGCCACTGGCCGACCACGTGACCAACTACGCTCTGGCGGCCTTGACTCGACCAGAGCTGACTGGACCAGAGCTGACTCGATCGCAGGTGGGTGGCCCGCAATCGCTCGTCGACACCGGTCATCACACACATTTCGTCCGCGCAGAGGAAGCCAGTTCATGAATATCGTTCGTGCGATCCTGGGGTGGGTCGTGCCCCTCGTCATTCTGGCGAGCGGCATAGCCGCTTTCATGTTCATGGGCAGCCAGCCTCCGCCGGCCCGCAAGGCGAGCGATGCCGCCGCAGCCACACCGGTGCGAACGGCCGAGGCCATTCCGGAGGCCAATGGATTGACCATCGAGGCCGATGGCGTGGTGGTGCCCCTCCGCGAGGTGACCCTTGCCGCCGAGGTCGGTGGCCGGGTGCTCATGAAGTCTGAAGCATGTAATGCAGGGCAGTTCGTCAAGGCAGGTACGTTGCTCTTCCAAATCGAGCCCCGGGATTACGAGCTCGACGTCGACAGGCTCGAAAGGGAGTTCAAGCAGGCGGGCCTCGCGATCGAGGAACTCGACGAGGAACTCGCCCAGAATCTGCTGACGACCGACCTTGCCCGGCGTCAGGTGGAACTCGCCCGTCGCGAGGCGGCACGGATCGAGAACCTCAAGGCGGGCAAGATCGTGACGGAATCGGAGCACGACCGCGCCCTCCGGGAAGAGCTGACGGCGACGACCATGCTCACGACCTCCGAAGGTCAGAAACGCGTGCTTGGAAAACGGCGAAATCGGCTGCTCGAGGCCCAGTCGCTCGCGTCGACCATGCTCGACAAGGCCAAGCTCGATCTCTCACGAACGCGGATCGTCTCGCCGATCGACGGCATCATCGTCGAAGACAAGGTCGAACAGGATTCCTTCCTGGCGAAGGGCACGCCGCTGGTCACCATCGAGGATACGCGGGCCGCGGAGGTCCGCGCGAGCCTGCCGATGGACGACGTGGCCATGGTCTGGGGAAGCCGTCGCCGAGCCGACGCCCCTGCGCGGGTCGCCCACGACGAACTCGACATGCCCGCCACGGTGGTGTTTACGGTCGGCGACGCCGCCTACGAGTGGCAGGGCACGCTCTCGAGACAGGAGGGCCGTGGGCTCGACGAGAAAACCCGCACGCTCCCCTGCCGCGTGCTCGTCGAGCATCCGGAGGATGTCACGGCGCTCGATCGCTACGGTGCGGCCATGCCGCAGCTACCTTCCGGGGCGCCGCAGTCGTTGCTCCGCGGAATGTTCGTGCAGGTTCGGGTGCGTGTCGATTCGCCAGGCGCGCTCGTCTCGATCCCCGAGGAGGCCCAGCGGCCCAGCGGCGAGGTCTGGGTGATGCGGGACGGCAGGCTCCTGATCGTCAAGCCGCGGGCGGTGCAGGTGTCTGGCGGACGGGTGGTCTTCGATGCAGCCACCTCAGGCATCGTGGCGGGTGACCGGGTCGTTACCAGCCAGCTTTCCAATCCGCGGGCCGCCATGGAACTTTCAGAAGTCGAAGCCGCGGTCTCCGGAACGAGCCGCACAGCCGACACCGCCATCACGGCGGGCGACACCGACGCCCTGTAGAGGAGGACTTCCCCATGAGAAGCATCGTCAGCTGGACCGTCCGCAACATGCCGGCGATGAACACGCTGGTCATCGCGATCCTGCTCGTGGGCGCGATGGCGTTTGTGTCGATGCGGCGGGAAGTCTTCCCGGAATTTGACCTGGAGATCGTGCTCGTGACGGTGCCCTATCCTGGGGCCACGCCCGAGGAGGTGGAGGAGGGCATCTGCCAGAAGGTCGAGGAGGCCTGCCGCAGCGTCGCCGGCATCAAGAAGATCACGAGCGTCGCCCAGGAGGGGATGGGCTATTGCGTCTTCGAACTGCAGGACAGTGTCAAAGATGTGCAGAAGACGCTGGGCGAGATCCGCTCCGAGGTTGAACGCATTCCGAGCATGCCGGAACTCGCTGAGGATCCCAAGGTGGAGCAGGTCACGCTCCGAACGCCTGCGATCAAGGTGGGGGTGTTGGCCCCGCAAGACAATGCCGGTGATGCCGCGGCAGAAGGCGAACTTCGCGACGTGGCCGAAGTCGTGCGTGACGACCTGCTCGCACTGCCCGCCGTGTCGGCGGCCAACCTGCTCGGTGCCAAGGATTACGAGATCGACATCGAGATCTCCGAGGCAACGCTCCGCAAATATGGCCTCTCGCTGCAGAAGGTGGCCGATATCGTCCGCCGTGAGAACCTCGAACTCCCCGGCGGCTCCATCCGCAGCGAGGGGGGTGAGATCCTGCTCCGCGGCAAGAACAAGCGGTATGTCGGGGCGGAGATCGCCAGACTGCCGCTCGTCACGCTCCCGGATGGCCTCGTGCTCACCGTCGGCGACCTCGGTGAGGTGCGTGACGAGTTTGCCGACGTCGCCGCCACCAATCGGATCAACGGCCGAGCTGGGATGGTGGTGTCGATCGACCGCAGTTCGGGCGAAGACCTGCTCGCGATGGTCGCCGATGTGAAGCAGTACATGGTCGATGCGAAGCTCCCCCCGGGCTACGACCTGACAGTCTGGGCGGATCAGTCCGTCGACGTCAGAGACCGCCTCGACATGCTGATCTCGAACGGACTGCAGGGCCTTGTGATCGTGTTCGTGATGCTCGCTCTTTTTCTTGACCTCAAGATCGCCTTCTGGGTGGCGATGGGCATCCCGTTCTCCATGCTCGGAACCGGGGCACTCATGTATGGCACCGACCAGACGCTCAACATGCTCTCGATGTTCGCGTTCCTGATGGCGATCGGCATCGTCGTGGACGACGCCATCGTGGTCAGCGACAACGTCGACCGGCACCGCCGGATGGGCAAGAGCCTGATGGCGGCGGCGATCGATGGCACCGTGGAGGTGATCCCGAGCGTGATCTCCAGCGTGCTCACGACGGTGATCACCTTCCTGCCGCTCTGCTTCGTGTCAGGAATCATGGGCAAGTTCATCGCCGTGATGCCGTTCGCCTTCATATGCACGCTCTTGGTGTCGCTGGCAGAGTCGCTGCTCGTCCTGCCGGGCCATTTGGCACACGAAAAAAACCTCGTGTTCACGATCTTCGGGATCGTGCTCTATCCGTTGCGACTGCTCATGCCTGTGGTCACCTGGCTCCAGCGTGGCTGTGACAGTGGCTTGAAGTGGTTTGTCAGGAACGTGTACGCCCCGTTTCTTGATTTCGCGCTTGAGAACCGCCTTTCGGTGATGGCCGTAGCCATGTGCATTCTGCTGCTGGCCGGCGGGATTGTTCGCAGCGGAATCACGCCGTTTCTGCTCTTTCCAAAGATCGACGCCAACCGGCTGCTTGCGAAGATCGTCTTCCCCGACGGCACGCCTGCGAGCGTCACGGAAGAAGCCACGCAAAGACTCGAAAAGGCAGCCGTTACGGCGTCGCAGAATCTCGCAGCCGGAGCTCCTCCGATCGTGGAACTGATCCATCGGGCCGTCGGGCAGGTGTCCACGTTGGGTGAGGTGGGCCCGGATGCCCGCATGAGCGGCAGCCATGTGGGGGCGGTCGCGGTCGAACTGGTGGAGGGCGAACTCCGCGATGTCACGAGCGAGCAGTTCATCAGCGAATGGCGCCGGCAAGCAGGGGATTTCGCCGGTACGGAGTCGCTGATCTTTGGCACTGAAAACATCGGCCCGGGGGGCAAGACGATCGAGTTCAAGCTGCTCGCGCAGTCCGGATCCGACGCCGTGCAGCAGTTGGAGGCCGCGGTCGAGCGGTGCAAGGAATGGCTCAAGCAATACCCCGGGGTGATCGACATCGACGACGACTCGCGGCCGGGCAAGTGGGAATATCAGCTCAAGGTCAAGCCGCGGGCCGAGGCGATGGGAGTGTCGCTGGCCGAACTCGCCGCCACGATCCGGGCGAGTTATTACGGCGAGGAAGTGATGCGACTGCAGCGGGGCCGGCACGAAGTGAAGTTGATGGTCCGCTACCCGCGGTCTGAGAGACGGAGTTTTGCCACGCTCGATGAGATCCGGGTGACGGGGCCCGACGGCGTGAAGCGGCCGATCGGCGAACTGGCCGACCTGACGGTGGCCCGCGGCTATTCCGAGATCAACCGGCTGGGCCAGCGACGCTCGATCACCATAACGGCCGATATCGACGTCGCGAAGAGTTCCCTCACCAGTGCGCTGGTAACGGCCGACATGGAGAAGCGACTGATGCCAGACCTCGTCAAGGACTATCCACTCGTGCGGGTCCGCTGGGAGGGTCAGCGGGAGCAGTCGAACGAGTCGCTGCGGAGCCTTGGCGTGGGGTTTGTCGTCGCGAGCTTTGCGATGTTCGTGCTGCTCACGATGGAATTCAAGTCATATTTTCAGCCGTTTCTGATCATGGCGGCCATCCCTTTCGGCTGTGCGGGAGCCGTGTTCGGCCACGCTCTGATGGGCATGCCGCTGACGCTCTTCAGCATGTTCGGGCTGGTCGCGCTGGCGGGCGTGGTGGTGAACGACTCAATCTGTCTGATCGACTTCATCAATATCCGGGTTCGCGAGGGGCATCCGCTGCGGCTCGCCCTGCGGGAGGCGGGATGCCTGCGGTTTCGGCCCGTGATGCTGACGAGCATCACGACGATCGGTGGCCTCCTACCACTCCTGCTCGAGAAGAGCTTCCAGGCACAGTTCCTGATCCCGATGGCCACGGCGATGGCGTTTGGGCTGGCGATGACGACGCTCTTGGTGCTGGTGCTGGTACCGGTGATGTATTCCTTCTTCGGAACGAGCGCACGCGAGGAGCATGTGGAGGAATATGCCGAAGGCTACTCGCCTGGGAATGCGGTGAGCACGGTCGATCCAGATGATGCCGAGAAGGAATGGCTTCCGGATCACCTCAGGGAACCGGTCGCCCCCGGGTAAAGTGCTGAATCCGGCAGGAAGCATTGACAAGATAAAAGCTCATCCCCACAGCTTTCGTGGCAGCGAGTTTTCAACTTGCTGAATCCGGAAATCTCGTCCCCGCGGGGGCGGCCCCTCGGCCCCTGCGTGTCGGCCCGCTATTTATTGAAAAGGAAGTGGCAGATGTCGCCGTCGCGCATCACGTATTCCTTCCCCTCCACGCGGAGCTTGCCGGCGGCACGGATGTCTTTCTCGGTCTTATAGGTCTCGAGGTCGGCGAGCGAGTAAATCTCCGCCCGAATGAACCCCTTCTCGAAGTCGGTGTGGATCACGCCGGCGGCCTGCGGGGCCGTGGCCCCGACCGATACCGTCCACGCGCGAACCTCCTTCTCGCCCGCCGTGAAATAGCTCTGCAGGCCGAGCGTCTTGTAGGCGGCCCGTGCGAGCGCGGCGAGCGACGGCTCCGTGAGCCCCGCGCCGGAAAGCATCTCGCCCCGGTCGGCCTCGTCGAGTTCGGCGATTTCGGCCTCGAGCTTCGCACAGACTGGCACGACCTCTGCGCCGGCCGTGGCAGCCGCGGCGCGGACCTTCTGCACGAGTGGGCCCTTGCCCTCGAGATCGGTCTCGTCGACGTTGGCTACGTAGAGAATCGGCTTCGCTGTCAGCAGGCCGAATTCCTTGACGGCCGCCCTCTCGGACTCATCCAGCACGAGCGTGCGGAGTGGCTTTTCGGCAATCAGGTGGGCGAGGCATTTTTTCATCACCTCGACCTTGAGCTTGGCATCTTTGTCGGCCCCCTTGGCCGACCGCTCCAGCTTGGGCAGGCTGTTTTCCAGATGCTGGATGTCGGCGAGCATCAGTTCGATCTCGATCGTCTCCATGTCGGAAACCGGATCGACCTTGCCCGCCACATGGATCACATCGGGATCCTCGAAGCAGCGGACAACCTGGAGAATCGCGTCGACCTCACGGATGTGCGACAGGAACTTGTTGCCGAGCCCCTGGCCCTCGCTGGCACCCTTCACAATGCCGGCGATGTCGACCAACTTCAGAGCGGCGGGAATCACCTTCTGCGGTGGGATGTATTTCGTAATCAGCGTGAGGCGGCTGTCGGGCACGCTCACCATTCCCTCATTGGGCTCGATCGTGCAGAAGGGGTAGTTCGCGCTCTGCGCGGTCTTCGACATGGTCAGCGCGTTGAAGAGCGTGCTCTTGCCGACGTTGGGGAGTCCGACGATGCCTGCTTCCATGACTGCAACTATTGTTCCGGAGGATGGGAAAAGCACTATGATGGTCGAAAGACTCCAATCATCATAGATGCGGTGAATTTCAGGTGAGTGGCGTGCCTTTGACCGCGGAGTTTTTCGATCAGCCGGCCGATCGCGTGGCCCGCAAACTGCTCGGGGCGGCGCTCGTTGTGCGGTCTGCAGATGGTCGGCTCGTTCGGCATCTGGTCTTCGAAACGGAGGCCTATCTCGGGGCCCACGATCTCGCCTGCCACGGCTCCCGCGGTCTCACGCCGCGCAACGCCACGATGTTCGGGCCGGCAGGCTCCTGGTATGTCTACCTCTGCTACGGCATGCACTGGATGCTGAATATCGTCACGGGAAAGGAAGGGGTGCCGGCGGCGGTCTTGATCCGCGGGGTCGGGGAGCACGTCGGGCCGGGACGGCTGACGAAGGCGCTGGGGATCGACCGCTCGTTCGATGGCCGGCCGGCCAGCCGCCGGACCGGGCTCTGGCTGGAGGCCGGCGGGATCACGGTGCCGCGGCGGCTGATCGAGCGGACGCCGCGGATCGGGGTGGCCTACGCCGGGGAGTGGGCGGAGAAGCCGCTGCGATTCGTCGTCGATCCCGCGAGGGTC
>Ga0247836_1003499_pt1 | contig 20984 bp, 14 predicted proteins | sample LaCruzMarch2015__4_FD_187116 | JGI IMG/M metagenome (GOLD analysis project Ga0247836, IMG submission 187116) | Freshwater microbial communities from meromictic Lake La Cruz, Castile-La Mancha, Spain - LaCruzMarch2015_14m | ecosystem: Environmental > Aquatic > Freshwater > Lake | place: Spain... | reverse complement strand
GCGGCCCTACCCCAGGGCCCGATCAGACGCCCAGGAGCCAGCGATGCGCCCTCTCGCCACGATCATCATCCTCGCCCTATCCCTCATCACCCCGGAGTTTCTCATGGCCGCCGACGTCCCCCCCCCGCCCTGCCCGAGGGTGCCGGCCCGATCGACGCCGACGCACCGAAGGAGTTTGCGACCACCCCGTCGGGCCTCAAGTATCGCGTGCTGCGCAAGGGCGCCGGCGGCAAGCCGAAGGCCACCAACACCGTGGAGGTCCACTACCACGGCTGGCTCGACGGCGGCAAGGTCTTCGACAGCTCCTACCAGCGGGGCGAGTCGATCGAGTTTCCGCTGAGCGGCGTGATCCCCGGCTGGACCGAGGGCATGCAGCTCGTCGGCGAAGAGGGCATGATCGAGCTCGAGATCCCGAGCAACCTGGGCTACGGCGCCCGCGGCGCAGGCGGCGTGATCCCCCCCAACGCCACGCTCCACTTCTTGGTCGAGCTGATCGACGTGAAGTAGGAACGAGCGGGTCGTTCCTGCCGCTGGCACGCGCCACTGCTACGCCTCGTTTGGCTGCGAGGGGTCGACCATGCCAATCGAGCGGCGTAGGCAACCACGCGCAGCCCCGAGCAATCTGCCGGTGGCAGATCGGTGCCCGGCGGAAGCGCGGTTTCCTCCGAGCGAGCGAAGGGCAGGATGCCCTTCGCGAGCGTCCGGCGAGATGGCAGGGGCGACCCCGAGCCTGCGCCCCCGAACGGCGGTGAAAAAACTCAAGCCGGCCGTACAAATGCTCATGGACTGACCGGCCCTGGCGGGCGAGACTCAGGGCTTGGAGTCCGCGCACCAGGAGGTTTCCATGGGCAGCCCGCCCCGCAAGGTCCGCACCGCCATCGTCGGGCTCGGCTTCGGCGCCGAGTTTATTCCGATCCACCAGCGGCATCCCCACGCCGAACTCGTGGCGCTCTGCCAGCGGTCGCGGGCCAAGCTCGACGAGCTCGGCAATGCGCACGGCATCGAGCGGCGCTACACAAACTACGCCGAGCTCCTCAAAGACCAGGAGATCGACGCCGTCCACATCAACTCGCCGATCCCGGACCACGCGGCGATGTCGATTCAGGCCCTCGAAGCCGGCAAGCACGTGATGTGCACCGTGCCGATGGCCACGAGCGTGGACGACTGCCAGAAGATCGTCGAGCTTTCGGCCAAGACGGGGCTCAAGTACATGATGGCCGAGACGGTCGTCTACGCGCGTGAGTTTCTGTTCATCAAGCAGCTGGCCGACGCGGGCGAGCTGGGCAAGATCCAGTTCGTCCAGGCGAGCCACCAGCAGGACATGGACGGCTGGCCGAACTACTGGCCGGGCCTGCCGCCGATGCACTACGCCACCCATTGCGTGGGCCCGTGCCTGGCACTCGAGCGGAAGGACGCCCAGGAGGTCAGCTGCTTTGGCTCAGGCCGGATCCGCGCGGAGCTCGTCGGTAAGTACGGCTCGCCGTTCGCGATCGAGAGCGCCCACGTGAAGCTCAAGGACAGCGACGTGGTGGCCCGGGTGATCCGCTCGCTCTTCGACACGGCCCGGCAATATCGTGAGAGCTTCGACGTGTATGGCTCCAAGCAGAGCTTCGAGTGGCAGCTCTGCGAGGGGGAGGAGCCGGTGCTCCATACGGCCAAGAAGCCGGAGCCCGAGATCCCCGCCCACGTCACGGTGCCGGACTTTGCCCACCTGCTGCCCGAGCCGATCCGTTGCTTCACCACCGGCGGCGTCTACGATGCCGACGACCACCAGCACCTCTCGTTCACGCAGGGAGGCGGCCACGGCGGCAGCCACCCGCACCTCGTGCACGAGTTCGTGACGGCGCTCGTCGAGGGCCGCGAGCCCTATCCCAATGCCCGGCAGAGCGCCAACTGGACCTGCACTGGGCTCTTGGCCCACGAGTCAGCGCTGGCCGGGGGCGTGATCAAGAAGCTACCCGAGTGGAGTTTTTCCTCATGAAAGCGATCCTCTCCGTCGTTGCGGTCCTGCTCGCCGCTGGGGCCCAGGCCGCGGAACCGCCGCTCAAAGTCTTGTTTCTGGGTGACCAGGGGCACCACCGACCGGCCGACCGGTTCGCCCAGATCGACGACGTGCTCGCCGCCCGGGGCATCGAACTTGAGTACACCGAGGACCTCGGCCGGCTCACGGCCGGGGAACTGGCGAAGGTGGATGTGTTGGCCGTGTACGCCAACATCACGAACCTACCGGCGGCGGCGGAGGGGGCGATCCTGGAGAGCGTCCGGGGCGGCAAGGGGCTCGTGCCGCTGCACTGCGCGAGTTTTTGCTTTCACAACTCGCCGGCCTGGATCGACCTGGTCGGCGCGCAGTTTCAGAAGCATGGCACGGGAGAGTTCCGCACGGAGAATGTCGCCCCTGACCACCCCGTAATGAAAGGCTTCGGCGGCTTCGAGAGCTGGGACGAGACCTACGTGCACACCAAGCACAACCCCCGCGGCCGCACCGTGCTCGAAGAGCGGGTCGAGGGGTCGCACCGCGAGCCCTGGACCTGGGTCCGGCAGGAGGGGGCGGGCCGCGTCTTCTATACCGCCTGGGGCCATGACGAGCGGACCTGGGGCCACCCCGGCTTCCACAATTTGCTCGAGCGGGGCATCCGCTTCGCGGCCGGCCGCGATCCGGCCGCCGCCGGCCCCTATCGGGACAAGCCCGAAATGACGACCCATCCGGCGGGCCTCGCGGCCTTCGAGTATCAGCCCGCCAAGGTCGCGTTTTATTCGCCTCCCGGCGATGCCGGCGGTCGCAACGAACCGCTGGCGCAGATGCAAAAACCACTCGCGCCGGAGGAGTCGCGGAAGCACGCCCTTGCTCCCGAGGGCTTCCGGATTGATATCCACGCCAGTGAGCCTTTGCTCCAGGGCAAGCCGCTGGCGATGTGCTTCGACGCCGCCGGGGGCTTGTTCGTCGCCGAGAGCGTCGACTACCCGAATGACCTGGTTGAGCCGAAGCCCGCTGACCTGGCTGCTCCCGTGGCGGGCCGCGACCGGATCGTCAAGCTCGCCGACACCGACGGCGACGGCCAGGCCGACCGCCGCGACGTGTTCGCCGAGCCGCTCTCGATCCCCACGAGCATGCTCCACCACGATGGCGGCCTGATCGTGGCCCAGGCGCCGCTGGTGCTGTTTCTCAAGGACCACGACGGCGACGGCCAGGCCGACGAGCGGAAGGTGTTGTTCTCCGGCTGGGGCACGGGCGACACCCATGCCGGCCCGAGCAACCTCACCTGGGGCCTCGACGGCTGGGTCTACGGGATGGTGGGATACTCGGGATTCAGCGGCACGGTTGGTGGCGAGGAGCATCGCTTCGGGGCCGGCTTCTTCCGCTTCCAGCCAGATGGCTCGAAGCTCGAGTTTCTCCGCAGCACCAACAACAACTCCTGGGGCTTCGGCTTCAGCGAGGAGGGGCTCGTGTTCGGCTCGACGGCCAACGGCAACCCCAGCGAGCACATGCCGCTGCCCAACCGGGTCTACGAGCGGGTGCGGGGCTGGAGCGCCACCACACTCCGCGGGATCGCGGGCAGCCCGAAGATGGCGCTGGCCCCGCGGGCGGCCGACCCCACCCAGACCGTGGCGATCCGCCAGGTGGACCACCACGGCAAGTTCACCGCCGCCGCCGGCCACCGGCTCTACACCGCCCGGGCCTATCCCGAGGCCTATTGGAACCGCACCGCGTTTGTCTGCGAGCCGACCGGCCACATCGTGGCTAGCTTCGACCTGTCGCCGAAGGGGGCTGGCTTCACCAGCCGGATGGCCTGGGATCTCATCGCCAGCGACGATGAGTGGACGGCGCCGATCCAAGCCGAGGTGGGCCCCGACGGCCAGGTATGGGTGATCGACTGGTACAACTTCATCGTCCAGCACAATCCCACGCCCGCCGGCTTCGAGACCGGCCGCCGTGGGGCGTATGTCACGCCCCTGCGTGACAAGACCCATGGCCGGATTTGGCGGGTGGTGCACGGCGCGTCGCCGCCCGCGGCCCCGCGGCCGCTCGGCAAGGCCACGCCCGCCGAACTGGTGGCGATGCTCGCCGACCCCAACATGTTCTGGCGGGAGCGAGCCCAGCGAAAGCTCGTCGAGCGGGCTGCCGGCCGGCCCGACGGCGGCCGCGACGTGGTGCCGGCCCTGATCTCGCTCGTGCAGAACCCCACGGTCGATGCGATCGGCCTGAACCCGGCCGTGATCCACGCCCTCTGGACGCTCAAGCAGGTCGGGGCCCTGGACGGCTCCACGGCCGAGCCCCTGGCGGTGGCGGCCGCGTCGGCGGCGCTCGTTCATCCGTCGGCCGGGGTCCGCATGAACGCCATCAAGGTGCTGCCGCGGGACCAGGCGGTGCTCTCCAAGCTCGCCGGCTCCGGGGTGGCCCGCGATCCCGCGCCGCTGGTGCGGCTGGCCGTGCTCGAGGCGCTCTCCGAGTGGCCGGCCGAGGCCGAGGCGGGGCGGATCGTGGTCGATCTGGTCGCCGACCCGCGGACGCTGGCCGATCCCGTGCTCGCCGACGCGGCCACGGCCGCGGCCGCCGTGCAGGCGCCGCATGTCCTGCCCGCGCTCGTCGCGGCGACGGGCCGGCCGACCGGGCCGCAGCTGGCCCTGGTCGAGCGGGTCGCCGAGCATGTCGCCCGCGGGGGCGATGCGGCCACGCTCGCCGCGCTGCTCGAGCGGCTGCCAGCCGCCCCCAAGGAGGTCGCCGCCGCCGCCGTCACGGGCCTGGCCCGCGGCTGGCCGAAGGGCATGCCGGTGGCACTCGGCGAGGCGGCCGATGCCGCCATGGCCAAGCTCGTCGAGACCTTGCCCGCGGCGGCCCAAGGGCAGCTCGTGACCCTCGCCCAGGCGACGGGAAGCCGGGCGCTCGACACCCGGATCGGCGCCATCGCGGCCTCGCTCCTGGGCGGCCTCGATGATCCGGAGGCTTCCGATGCCGAGCGGGCCGCTGCCGCCGAGCGGTTCGTCACGCTCAAGTCGGCCGACCCCGAGGCCGTCAAGGAAGTGCTCGCCCGCGTCGGCGGCCGGGCGAGCCCGGAGCTCGCCGCCGGCCTGTTCGCTGCGATCGGCCGCTCCGAGGCGCCGGGCACGGCCGGCAAGGTGCTCGACGCCCTGCCGAGCCTGACCCCGCAGGTCCGCGAGGCGGCCGTGCGCACGGTGCTCGCCAACCGCGACTGGGCGGCCGAGCTCGTCGGCCGGCTCGAGGGCGGTACCGTCAGCCTCGGCGACCTGCCGGTCGTCGAGCGGGCCAAGCTCACCGAGCATCCCGACCGAAAGGTTCGCGAGCGGGCCAAAAAAATCCTGGCGTCCGGTGGCGGCCTCCCGAGCCCCGACCGCCAGAAGGTGATCGACGAGATCCTGCCGGTGGTCCTGGCCGGTGGCGATACCGTCCGCGGCAAGGCCATCTACAAGGAGCACTGCGGCAAGTGCCACATGCATTCAGGTGAAGGGGGCAAAGTCGGGCCCGAACTCACCGGGATGGCCGTGCATCCGGCCCATGAACTGTTGATCCACATCCTCGACCCCAACCGCTCCGTCGAGGGCAACTACCGGGCCTACACCGTGACCACCGACCAAGGCCGCGTGTTCACGGGGCTGCTGGCAGCCGAGAGCAAGACGGCGATCGAGATCGTTGATGCCGAGGGGAAGCGGCATCCGATCCAGCGGGACGCGATCGACGAGTTCGCCGCCTCGCCCAACTCGCTGATGCCGATCGGGTTTGAGAAGCAGATCAAGCCTGAGGGCTTCGCCGACCTGCTCACCTTCCTCACGGCCCGCGGCAAGTTTGTGCCGCTGAGCCTGGAGAAGGTTGCCACCGCCGTGAGCACCAAGGGCATGTTCTATGATCCGCACTCCATGGCTGAGCGGCTGGTATTCGCCGACTGGGGCCCGAAGCAGTTTCAGGGCGTCCCCTTCACGCTGGTCGATCCGCAGGGAACGGCCGTGCCCAACGTCGTGATGCTCAACGGCCCTAATGGATATCTGCCGCCCAAGATGCCCAACAGCGTGTCGCTCACCCTGGGCTCACAGGTCAAGGCTTTGCACCTGTTGGGATGCGTCGGCGGCTGGTCGTTTCCGGCGAGCAGCAAGGGCTCGACCTCGATGATCGTCCGGCTGGTCTACGCGGACGGGGCGAAAGAGGATCATCCACTCGTCAACGGCGTCCACATGGCCGACTACATCCGCCGGGTGGACGTGCCGGACAGCCAGTTCGCCTTCGATTTGGACGGCCGGCAGGTCCGGTACGTGCGGCTCCAGCCGAAGCGTGCCGAGCCGATCGCCGCGGTCGAGCTCGTCAAGGGCCCGGACGGCACGGCGCCGATCGTCGTGGCGCTCACCGCCGAGATGCCGTAACCCGTGACTGCGTCGCCCTGGCTCGTCGCGCCCTGTTTCGCCTCTGCACCACGGTGGATCGGGCCACCACCGCGTCGCCGCGGCCAGTTCGGCTGTCTTCTGGCGACGGCGGTCGTGGTGTCGGTGATGCCGGCCGCCCCGCTGGCCGCCGAGGCCCCGGGGCCGCCGCACCTGACTGCAGCCCAACGGCTGATCGCCGCCGCACCGGCGGTGCCGCCACCCTCGAGCGAGTTTCGGTTCGACTCGCCGCTAGGCCCCCGTTTCACCGAGCCCAAACAGGATGCCCAGCGTGTCGCGGGACGGACGATCCTGCCCCTCGTCTGGGACGCCTGCCACTCGGGCGCCCCCGCCGTCCGCATCCCGCCTGGCCACTACCGCTTCGGCAAGGAGCGTTGGGACCGAGACGGCGTCATTCCGGCGCTCGAGTTCAAGGGCCTCCAACGGCCCCCGGAGGATCCCTTCACGATCGACGCCACCGGTTCAACATTTTGGTTCGATCTGCCCGACGATCAGGCTCCGACGGCCCACTTCGCGCTAGGTTTCAAGGATTGCCGCAACATCGTGTTCCGCGGTGCGACGCTGGACCGCGGTACCAGGGGCCATGTCGAGGGCCGGATTATCCAACTCGATGCCACCGGAAGACGGATCGAGATCGAGCTCTCGCCGGGCCTGACCGTTCCCGAAGCCTTTAACCACAACCAAGAGCAGAGGATCGTCCCGTTCAAGGCCGACGGCCGGTTCTGCGCGCCCCTCTACGCCCTGCAAGCTGGCGGAGAGCGGCTCGCGTACGAGTCCATCAGCCCGGGCACGCGACCGGGAAGGTACTGGGTCGCCATGCGCGCGCCCGCGCTCTTCGAGACACTGCGTGACCCCGACTGGCGCCGGGCCAACGGCGACCTCGGCGTGCTCGAGCCGGGGGATGGCGTTTCATGCGTCTACGCCGTCTCGTGTGCGATCGAGCTCATCGGCTGCGCGAACGTCACGGTCGACGGCGTGCACGTGTACCTCCCGAAAGGCTGGGCCGCCGAGTGGGGCGGCGACGGGGGGCATCTCTGGAAGAACTGCTACCTCGGCCCTCGACCAGGCACGAGTCAGTGGCAGGGAGGCGAGGGCTTCATGTTTTGCGCCACGCGCCGGGGCACGACGCTCGACAACGTGACGATACGCCACACTGCCGACGACATCGCGAATATCCACGGCTACTGGGGCCATGTGCAGACCATCGCCGGCCAACGCGTGACGTTCGAGCCGCGGCCGGAGTTCCGGCGCACGGTCTGGCGCGACCTCGCCATCGGCGACCGGCTCGTGTTTCATCACAAGACGTCCGGCCGGCGACTCGGTGAGGCGATCGTCACCGCCTCCGACGCCGACGCCGTCATCCTCGACCGGTCTGCCGAGCCCTTCGCCGAGGCGATCGCGGAGTGGCCCGACCATGCTTGCAGGGGCTGGACGATCCAGAACTGCCGGTTCGAGGACGACTACCAGCGACTGCTGATCCAGACCGGCAGCGGGATCGTCCGCAACTGCACCTTCACGAGGCTCGGCAATGCGATCGAGCTCAACAGCGTGATGCCCTATGTCGAAGGGGGCGTGCCCCGCGACATCACGATCGTCGACAACAGCTTCACCGACGTGAATCCCCAGCCCCACGGGGCCGCGATCACCGTCCATGCCCGCTCGTTCGGAGCCGGCCTGCCCCCGTTGGGCCCGATCGTCATCCAGGGCAACACGTTCGTGGGTTCAGGCGGCCCCGCGATCCAACTCGAGGGAGTGGATGGCGGCACCATTGTCGACAACCGCTTCGAGGGCGCCTGGAAGCGGACCGCCGTGGCCCGGCCGCAGGAGCCGAGGCAGCGAGAGGCGGTGTGCCTCGAACGGTGCACGGGCATCCGGGTCGAGCGGAACGTCGTGGTCGACCAGGGGCGGCAGCTTGCTCCCGACTCCAGCCCCGAAACCAGCGGGCTTGGCCGGGACGACCGCGGTGCAGAGTGACCACCCGCGCCCCGAGCGGCTGCCGACATCGCCGCCGCGAACTTCCCCGACATCCGGCAGTCGATCGACGCCCATCGCACCGCCTTCACGGCGCAACTCGACGCGCTGGACCGCTGGCTCCAAACCATTCGCGCAGCCGTCGCGGCTGGCGAGCCGCTTGAGAAGCTGCCGGCTCCACCAACCCCGCCCGGTCATCCCGGCGCCAGCGACTGGGGCGCCATGTACCACGCCATGATCCACCCCCTGGCCCGCTTCCCCATCAAGGGCTTCCTCTGGTACCAGGGAGAATCGAACGGCGGCGAGGGAGACTCCTACCGCCACAAGATGCAGGCGTTGGTGGGGGGCTGGCGGAAGGCCTGGGGCCGAGAAGACCTGCCCTTCTACTTCGTGCAGCTGGCGAGCTTCCAGAACCCGACCGACGACCCGGCCGGCGGGGACGGCTGGGCCCGCCTACGAGAGGCGCAGCGTAAGGCCCTCGCCATCCCAAAGACCGGCCTGGCGGTGATCATCGACACCGTGCCGCTCGATGCCCGCGGCGACATCCACCCCCGCAACAAGTTCGACGTCGGGGCCCGTCTGGCCCGCTGGGCGCTGCACCACGACTACGGCAAGCGCGACGTCGTCCCCTCGGGGCCGCTGTTCAATTCGGTCGCCTTCGAGGGAGGCAAGGCACGGGTCGGGTTCGACCACGTCGGCGGCGGGCTGATGGTGGGCCACAAGCAGGGCCGGGCTCCGGCCGTGGAGCAGCCGGGCGCCAAACTCAAGCGGTTCGCGCTGGCCGGTGCAGACAAGAAGTGGCACTGGGCCGAGGCCGTGGTCGAAGCTGACGCGGTCGTGGTCTCGTCGCCGGCGGTGCCCACGCCCGTCGCCGTCCGCTACGCCTTCTCGATGAACCCCGACGGCGCGAACCTCTACAACCGCGCCGGCCTGCCGGCCGCGCCGTTTCAGACCGCCGACTGTTGCGGCCCACGGCGGCTCAACGCCGCCCGACAAGGCTCCCGGCGTGGGCCGCGATCACGCCCTCCTCGTCGGTCGGAATCACCCAGGCGGCCACGCGGCTCGCTCCCACGCTGATCCGGGGGCCGTGCGCGGCGTTGGCGGCGGCGTCGAGTTCGAGACCGAGCCAGGCGAGCTTGTGGGTGATCCGGGCGCGGATTTCTGGGGCGTGCGCGCCGATCCCGGCGGTAAACACGACCGCATCGAGGCCACCGAGCGCCGTTGCCAGCGACGCGATCTCGCGGGCGGCCCGCTCGCAGAACAGCTCCACCGCCTGCTCCGCCCGCGGGTCGGCCGACTCAAGCAACACCCGCATGTCGCCACTGATTTCTGACACGCCAAGCAGCCCCGACTCGCGCGTGAGCATGGTTTCGACCGCGGCGGCCGAGAGCCCCGCGCGGAGCACGAGATGCAGCACGGCGCCGGGATCGATGCTCCCGCACCGCGTCGCCATCACGAGCCCGTCCAGCGGCGTAAAGCCCATCGTGGTGGCGATGCTCACGCCGTCACGGATCGCACACAGGCTCGCGCCGGCCCCCAGATGGGCGACGACCGCCCGGGCGGGCATGCTGCCGGTGACCTCCGGCAGCCGCGCCACGACCGACTCGTACGACAGGCCGTGAAAGCCGTAGCGGCGGATGCCGGCCTCGTGCCACTGCCGCGGGATCGCCAGCCGCGTAGCTACGGGCGGGCAGGTGTGATGGAAGGCGGTGTCGAAGCAGGCCACCTGGACGGCCTCGGGGAGGGCCCGGGCAGCCGCGCGGATGCCGGCCACGTTCTGCGGCTGGTGCAAGGGCGCCAAGGCCGCCAGGGCGACGAGCTCCCCGAGGACTTCCGGCGTCACAACCACGGGCCGCTCGAACCGGCCGCCGCCGTGAACCACCCGATGGCCCACCGCCGCGACCCGACCCCCACCGAGCGTCGCTGCCCGGTCGAGAACGACCGCCAGCGCCGCGTCCCAGGGAGCCGCAGCCGCGGCCGGCCGCGGTAGGTCCTCGATTCGCTCCGTGCCCCCGGCGAGCGTCGTGATCCGCATCCGATCGTCTTGGATGTCGCAGTGGACACCGGCCACGCAGGCGGGCCGCTCACTGGTCGCGGCGTAGAGCCCGCACTTGACGCTGCTCGACCCGGCGTTGACCACCAACACCCGACTGTCGCCGCCGCTGTCGCACATAACCTGACTCAGAGTTACAAACCTCCCCCACGGGCTCCGGGCCGGGCCGCCCGGCTCGGAGTGGCGAAGATCACCGCCACAGCGCAGGACAGCACTCGCGAGGCGAGCGAATCGGCCCGGCTCGAGAGGATCACCGGCACTCTGGCCCCGAGTACGATCCCGCCGGCGGTCGCCCCAGAAAAGTGCCCAAACTGCTTGGCGAGGATGTTGCCGCTCTCCAGGTCGGGAGCCACGAGGATGTCAGCCCGACCGGCTACCTCCGAAGTGATACCCTTGGTGCGGGCGGCCTCCAGGCTGACCGCGTTGTCGAAGGCAAGCGGGCCATCGAGCAGGCCGCCGGTGATCTGCCCCCGCTCAGCCATCTTGCACAAGGCCGCCGCATCGAGGGTGGAGCGGAGCTTGGAGGTCACCGTTTCGACTGCCGAAAGAATCGCCACCCGCGGCCGAGCGACTCCCAAGGCCACGGCAAGGTCGATCGCATTCTGGACGATGTCGGCCTTTTCCTCGAGGCTGGGGTCGATGTTGACCGCGCCGTCGGTGACAAATAGCAGCCGGTCGTAGCCCGGCACCTGGAGCACAAATACGTGGCTGATCCGCCGGGCGGTCCGCAGGCCCGTGTTGCGGTTCACCACCTCGGCCAGCAGCTCGTCGGTATGCAGGCTGCCCTTGAGGATGGCGTTGGCCTCGGCCCGGCGAACGAGCTCCACCGCCCGGGCAGCCGCCGCGTGGCTATGGGGTACGTCAGCGATCGGTACGCCGGCCAGGTCGAGCCCGACCGCAGCCGCCAAGCGGCGGATTTTTTCCTCCGGGCCGATCAGGATCGGCGCGATCAGCCCCCGGTCGCGGGCGGCGAGTGCTCCGGCCAGCGACGGCTCGTCGCAGGGGTGGACCACGGCGGTGACGAGTGTCGGCAGGCCCGCGGCACGAGCGAGCACGTCGGTGGCCGCAGCGGTGGGATTGAGGCTCGCCACGCCAGGTTACCCCTCAAAAGGTTCGGCAACCGAGCGACAAGAGCAGGTTGGCCCAGGGCTGGGTGTCGGCCGTCTGGATCGTGAGCACGTGGTCGGCCGAGGCGACGGCCGCGTAAAAATCCCACTTCACGATCGGCTTGAGCTCCACGCCCGAGCCCGCCGCGGCCAGGATCCGGCGGTACTCAGCCCAGACCGGCGGATCGCCGGGGGTCGCCGCCGCGTAGGCATCCTCGCGGTCGACACCCATCGTGTGCACCTCGTCGATCCGCACCGCGCCGAGCACGGCGGCAAACACCTGGGCCACCGTCGGCACGCCCGGCACAAGCTGGAGCGAAACGAGTTCGGCCCGAGGACCCCGCTTGTCGGCTGCCGGGTAGTTGCCATCGGCGATCAGGACCTTCGAGTGGTGGCCGGCCTGCGCAAGCACCCGGAGGATCTCAGGATGGAGGAGCGGTCCGTTGAGCATCGGCTAGACGTCCAGGTTCTTGACGTCGAGGGCGTGCTTCTCGATGTACTCCCGGCGGGGCTCGACCTTCTCCCCCATCAGGACCCGAAACAAGTCGTCGGCCGCCGCCGCGTCGGTCATCGTTACCCGCAGCAGCGTGCGGTTGGCTGGATCGAGGGTGGTCTCACGGAGCTCTTCGGCGTTCATCTCACCGAGCCCCTTGAAGCGGGTGATCGAAAGCCCCTTCTCCCCTGCCCGCCGGACCGCCGTGATCAGGCCGCGCAAATCCTCCAGGCCGATTTCATTGTCGCCGCGGCGGAGCGTGTAGCGGGCCTCTTCGCGGCCGGTGCGATCTTGAGGCATCAGCGCCTCAATCCCAAAGCCCATCGCCTCGAGTGATTGAAGGGCGGAGTTGATGCTCCGCACCTCGTGGAGGTCGACCACGACCAGCTGCGGGCCAGCCCCGACGCCCCCTGCCGGCTCGCCGCCATGCTTGTTCTCGTCGGCCCGGCCCACTTCGAGCTCACCACCGGCCGACTGCTGCTTGCCCCTCATGAAGGCCTCAAGCGCATCGCGGCTGGTGAACCAGTGTTCTTCGGCGCCGTAGTAGACGTGGTACATCGGCAGCTTGCCGGTGGCCGGGTCACGGCGGCCCGCATGGTCACGCAGGCTCACGCCCCGTCGCTCGAGCGCCACCAACGCGTCTTCGAGGCCGGAGAGCGTGCGACAGAGCTTGTGCATCTCGTCACCTGAAATCTCCCGGCCGTCGCCCGGCTGAAACACCCCCTCGCCGAGCCCCTGATCGAGGAGCTGGTTCTTCATCTCTTCCTCGGTCTGCACGTAGTACGTCTGTTTCTTGGTGCGCACGCGGAACAAGGGCGGCTGGGCCACGTAGACGTGTCCCTCGGCCACGAGCCGGTACATCTGCCGGTAGAAAAACGTGAGCAACAGCGTCCGAATGTGTGACCCGTCGACGTCGGCGTCGGTCATGATCACGATCTTGTTGTAGCGCCGCTTGGTGAGGTCGGCCTCCGGGCCGATGCCAGCCCCAATCGCCGAGATCACACTCCGGACCTCCTCGTTGGCAAGCACCTTGTCTTCCCGGCTTTTGTAGGCGTTGATGATCTTGCCCCGCAGCGGCAAGATCGCCTGATACTCGCGGAGCCGACCCCCTTCGGCACTACCGCCGGCACTGTCACCCTCGACGAGATACAGTTCGCACTTTTCCACCTCGCGGCTGGTGCAGTCGCGGAGTTTGCCGGGCAGGCCGCCGCCGGACAGGGCCCCCTTCCGCTCCCGCAGCAACTGGCGGGCCTTCTTGGCCGCCTCGCGGGCCTCGGCGGCAAGTTCTCCCTTCTTGACGATCTCCTTGGCACTTTTGGGGTTTTCCTCCAGATATTTGGCGAGGTAGTCGCCCACGGCCGAGTTGATGATTCCCTCGACTTCACCGTTGCCGAGCTTCGTTTTGGTCTGCCCTTCGAACTGCGGCTCGGGCACGCGGACGCTGATCACGGTGGTCAGCCCCTCGCGGAGATCCTCACCGGTGGGCACCAGATCCTTGTACATCCCGGTTTTCTTGCCGTAGGCGTTGATGGCGCGGGTCAGCGCCGCCCGGAAGCCGGAGACGTGGGTGCCCCCTTCAGTGGTCGAGATATTGTTGACGTAGCTGTGCAGGCTCTCGGTGTATTCCTTCGTGTACTGCAGCGCGATGTCCCAGCAGACTCCCTCGGCCTCCCCCTTAATCACGATCACATCGGAATGAACCGGGTCGCTCGCCTTGTTGAGGTGCTCGACAAACTCCTCCACCCCGCGCTGATAGCAGAAGTTTTCCGCATTGCCGCTGGCTGCGTCGGCGAACAAAATCCGCACGCCCGAGTTGAGGAAGGCCAACTCCCGCAGCCGGCGGGCCAGGACGTCCCAGGAAAACTTCGTCTGCGGGAAGATCTGCGGGTCGGGCTTGAAGGTGGTCTTGGTGCCCGTGCGGGCAGTGGTGCCCATCTTGCGCACCGGCCCGGTCGGCTCGCCCCGCTGATACTCCTGCTGCCAGACGTGGCCCTCGCGGCAGACCTCCACCTCGCACCATTCCGAGAGGAAGTTGACCACCGTCACGCCCACGCCGTGGAGGCCGCCGGTTGTCTGGTAGGCCCCCTTCTCGAACTTGCCGCCGAACTTGAGCACGGTCATCACGCCCTCGAGCGTGGAGACCTCCCGATCCATCTCGGCGGAAAGCTGCGGATGGATATCGACCGGAATCCCTCGGCCGTCGTCCTCGACCGTCACGCTGCCGTCGACGTTGACCGTCGCACTCACCTGCCGGGCATACTCCGCCATGCACTCGTCGATCGAGTTGTCGACCACCTCGTAGACGAGATGATGGAGCCCGCGGGAGGTGTTGTCGCCGATGTACATCCCGAACCGCTCGCGGACATGGTCGCGGTCGGAGAGATGCTTGAGGTCGGCCGAGGTGTAGCCAGGCTGCCGGGATTCTTCGTCGCTCATGGCGATCCTCCGCGTCGGGGTGGTCGATGGTGCATCAAGAGGCGACCCGGCCGCTCAGGGGCCGGCCGGCGCGTCGGCCAGGCGGCAACGGATGTCGGTGATCGCGGCGGCCGGCAGCGCGGCTTTGAGCTGCTCGAGCACGGCGCGCTTGTAAAATGAGAACTCCTGGCTGACAGCCGAATGACTCACCAACACCTCGAGCACGCCTCGCCGGACACGCCCTGGCCGGCAGTGGCCGGCCAGCGGCTCGGGCACCGCCGCATTCCAGGCCGCGGTCAATGACTCGGAGGCCTGCTCGCGGTCGTAGCCGGTCCGGGCCAGCAACCGCGACACGATCCGGCCGATCGCCTGCGGACCGGTTGGCTGCCCTCGCGCACCGGGCCGTCGTGGGTCGTCGATCGCCATCACGCGTATCCCCTTCTGCAACCGTCCCACGCATCAGTCGGCCGCCAGTGGCATGATCACGTACCCGTAGCCGTCGTCGGTTCGGCAGACACACGCGCTCTGGGGATCGGCAATCTCCAGCGAGACAGCCGTGCCGCCGTCGAGGACACGCAGGAAATCGGACATGAACCGGGGGTCGAGTTTGATCCGGACCGCCGCCCTCGAATAGTCGATCGGGAGTTCGACCCGACTCTCCCCGCTTTCGGCCGACCGGCCCGAAAGCACGAGTTGTCCGGGCTCAAATGAGAAATCGACTCCCTTGGACTGCTCGCTGGTCACGATCGCAGCCTGCCGCACGGCCGCCAGGAGCGGGCCGGCAACCAGCTGCACACGGGCCGCATCGGGCCGCTCGGGAAACACGTCTCGCCAGCGCGGAAAGCGGCCTTCGACCAGCCGCGCCGAGATCGTCGTGCCGGCGGTGGTCACCAAAATCTCGTTGCCCCGGACGGCGATCTTGACGGTCGCATCTGGCCCCCCGAGACACCGCTCCACCAGCTGCATCGCCCGCGCTGGAATGATCGGCTGAGCTTCGCCAGCCGCGTCACTTTGAACCTGGCAGGGGCCTTCCATTTTGGCCAGTCTGCGACCGTCGGTGCCCACCGCGATCACCCCGGTCGCTGAGAGCTCCAGGAGCACACCCCCCAGCGCGTAGCGGCTCGACTCGTTGTCGGTGGCGAACACCGTCCGCCGCACGAGCTCATGGACCAGCGGGGTCGACAGCTCGAAGCACGGTCCATCGGGGAAACCGGCCACCACCGGAAACTCGAGCGGATCCTCGACCGGCAGGCGGAACTCGCTGCGGGGCGCCTTGACGACCACCGCGGTGCCATCGGTCTCGATCTCAAACACCGTCCCGGCGGCGGCCTCGCGGAGGATCGCCACCAGCCGGCTGCTGGGCAGAAGCACCGCGCCGGCGGAGAGCGTCTCGACACCCTCGACTGCCGCCCTGATACCGACCTCGAGATCCGTCGCCGAAACCACCGCTCCCCCCTGGTCGGCCTCGAACTTGACGTTGGTGAGCACCGGCTTGGGTGACCGCGACGGCACGACCGCGGCGGCGGTCTGAACGGCCGCCAAAAGCGACTCCTTGGGCGAACGAATCTTCATACGCAAGACCGGTTCCAGGGCCACGTTCCGGTGCCGAAACGGCGGGAGCGGAAGGACCGTCACTGTACCCGAAAACCATCCGGTTCGAAACGGGCCAGGCCTGGTGTCCGGTCTGGAGCTGATTGTTATTTTTCTTAAGGTTTTAAGAGAGAGTAGGGATCAGAAGGAGGACCCTGTCCGGCCGGCCGGCCGCCGCAGACACGCGTCTAATAGAGTGACTGTGAGCGGCGGCAGTTGGGACCGAGGAAGACACCACACCATGCGATCGGGAGTCACGATCGGCTCATGAAACCATGGGGTTAAGCCATGCAGTGGTGCGTGACGACCCAATCCGCGAGCCTGTCAAAACAGTGTTGAGTGTTCGTCGGCTGCCGGGCCAGACGCCGGTGCCGATAATGTCAATCGGGTGCTGGCCGGATGGTGGCTGGCTGATCAGAGGCCGGCATCTGCAGGGTGGTTCAGCGGTTGCCGCTGTGTCGCTGGGGCGTGCGGTAAATTGTCACGGTTTCCGCCGGCCGCCAGCCGGTCGGTGACTCAACAGGTTTCCGACAGGCAGCCCTCGCCTGCCCGGAGCGAATCGGTTACCGCGTTGGTTGACCACCCCAGCGGCAAAACAGCGCCTCGAGTCTGGCCAGGGCGTGCGCGATGTCTGCCGCCGTTGTGATCCGTGCCAGGCTCAGGCGAATCGCACCGCCGCGGAACCGCTCCGGTAGTCCCAGCGCCATCAGGATCGCAGGAGGTTCGGCCGAGCCGCTGGCGCAGGCCGTGCCGGTGGCCAAGCACACGCCGGCCAAGTCGGCGGCCATCGCGATGGCTTGCCGGTCTAGATCGGCCAGCGCCACGAGCGTGACATGCGGGGCCCGCAAAGCGTCCGCCCCGACCACGACCGCATCGATGCCGGCTGCGCGTGCCGCGGCGACGATCCCGCGTTCGAGCTGATCCCGCAGAGCGGTCACCCGGACCACCGCTGCCGACCGGTCGGCGGCAGCCAGTTTCACGGCGCGGGCGAAGCCTACCGCCAGATGCACCGCCTCGGTGCCCCCACGCAGCCCGAGTTCCTGGGGGCCGGGAGCGACCGGGGAGAGCACGACACCGCCTTTGACCGCGAGCCCGCCAATCCCGCGCGGTCCGCCAAACTTATGGGGGGCCAGAGCCATCGTGGCCCACGGTCCGGTGGCGAAGGCAAGCTCGTCCCAGGCTGCCCCCTGGGTGGCATCGGCGTGAATCAGCCAGCCCGCGGCAGCCAGTTTCGCCATGCGCTCAGGGTGTTCGCGAATCCCCGTCTGCCCGCACACGGTCGTCGCGGTCAAGATCCGCAGCCTGGGCGACGCGGGGAGCGACTGGAGGGATGCGACATCGACCATGCCCGTGGCGACCAGTGGCAACTCGACGACCTGCCAGCCTGAGTCAGAGAGTTCGGCGGCCGCGGAGCGGAGGCTCGAGTGATCGCGGGCCGAGATCGCAACGGTGCCGCCAACCCGCCCCGAGCTGGCGAGTTGGGCGAGGCCCGAGACACCCAGCCGGTTGGCCTCGGTCGCCCCGCTGGTCAACACCAGCCTGTCGCGCACCACACCGGCCCCCCGCCCCCCGAGGGTCTCGAGAATCTGCTCCCGGGCGTCTTCGAGGATGCGCTTCGCGGCCCTGCCCGCCGCGTGAGGGCTCGAGGGATTGGCATACGCTGCCGCCGCCGCGGCTTCCATGGCGGCCGCGACCTCGGGGTCAAGCGGCGTGGCCGCCGCATGGTCCAGGTAAACGAGCTCGGGCGGCGATCGCGAAGCTGGCATGGCCGGTCTGGGCTGGGCCTGAGCGGGCGAACCGGTCCGCTAACCCCGAGTGGCCCCGGGGTCGGCCAGGAACGCAGCGATCCGGTCGAGGCCACACACGAGCTGCTCATCGGCGGCGGCGAAGCTCATCCGCACGTGGCCCTCGGCCCCAAAGGCGCTGCCGGCCACGAGCGCCACCTGCTGCCGCTCGAGGAGCGCTTCGCACCACTGGGCGCTGGTCGTGATCCCGGCCGAGCGGGCCGCGGCCAACGGCGCGCGGATGTCGAAGAAGGCATAGAAGGCGCCGCCCACGTCGGGCAGGCGGACGCCCGGTAGCGATCGCAGCCGGGCGGCGACCAGGTCACGCCGCTTCTGGAAGACGTCCCGCATTGTCGCCACGCAGTCTTGCGGGCCGGTCAGGGCGGCCAGCGCCGCATGCTGGCTGATGCTCGAGGGGTTGCTCGTCTCCTGGCTCTGGAGATTGCCGATCGCCTTCGAGAGCGGCTCCGGGGCGATCGTCCAGCCGATCCGCCAGCCGGTCATGGAGTAGGTCTTGCTGACACCGGCCACGACGACGGTGCGCTGCTCGAGGTCTGGCCGGAGCGTCGGGAAGGAGGGACTGCTCCGTCCATCGAACACCAACTGGTCGTAGATCTCGTCGGCCACCACGGCCAGGTCGGCCTCGATCGCCACGTCGGCCAGGGCTGCGAGCTCCTCGGGCCGGTAAACCACGCCGGTGGGATTGCTCGGCGAGCAGACCAGGAGCATCCGGGTTTTGGGCGTGAGGGCCGCCCGGAGGGCTTCGGGCCGGAGCTTGAAGTCGTCGTCGATGCTCGTCTCCACGAGCACCGGCCGGGCTCCGGTGAGCTTCACGAGTTCGGCGTAGCTAACCCAGAACGGGGCCGGCACGACCACCTCGTCGCCCTCAGCCAGCAGCGCGGTGAACACATTATGGAGGGCATGCTTGGCTCCGCTCGAGACCACGACCTGGGCGGGAGTCACGACCAGGCCAGTGCGACGCGTGTAGTCTTCAGCCACGGCCTTGCGGAGGGCGGGAATACCGGCAGCCGGAGTGTATTTCGTAAACCCGGCGGCAATCGCCGCCTGCCCGGCTCGGCAGATGTGCTCGGGCGTGGGGAAGTCGGGTTCACCGACCGAGAGGTCGATCACGTCGCGGCCGGCGGCCTTTAAGGCCCCGGCCCGGGCAGCCATGGCCAGGGTGGCGGACGGTTCCAGGGCCGCCATGCGGCCGGCCAGTTTCAACCTCGCGGGCTCCATAGCAAAGTTCTGCGAAAGAAGGCTGAAGAAGAAGTTGGGCGAACAAGGTTGGGGAAAAAGTCTGGCGAGCCCGTCGCGCGGGAAAGAATGAAGAGGCTGTTGGGAACCAGGACAAGGTGGACCGCGTGCGGCAACCGCGCCCCGGCTGCCTTAACCCGGCCAAATCGTGGCCTGATCTTACCACCGCACGGCCGCTTTTACAGCCGCCCACAGCCGGCCTCCAGGAGTTGGGTGGGCCACACCATCTGCGGCAAGATCTGCGGCGAGATCTGCAGCACCATGCGCGGCCAGGTCCTCGACGACCCAGGCGCGATTGGTGGAGCGGGCGCGACCCGCTGGCGAATCGGCTGCCTGTGGTTCGCGCCGTACGTGAACAGCCCGCTGGGTGTCGGTGAGCAGGACATCGTCATCCAGATGGCGATGCTTCATGACTGGATCGCGAGTCGCGCTCCGGCGCCAGTCAGGAAAAAATCTGATTTTTTCCCTTGACAGTTTTTGTGGCCATCCTCGACAACTCTTGTCATCGACAACGTGCGAGCTGAGTGATCACGCTCGTGTGACGTCGAAACGTCGCCTGCTCCCTTCCCATGACCATCCGGGGGATCAGGCGTGAGATGCGTGTCAGGATGTTCATGGCAAGGAGCCAGTTCCATGGCCAAGAAGAAGAAGAAGGCTGCCAAGAAGGTCGCCAAGAAGAAGAAGGGCCACGGCTGAGCCTTCCGTGCCGGGAAGCCCTCCGGGGTGACTTCGGCACGGACGCTCTCGCCACGGGACCCCGTTCGCGGGAGCCCGTCGGGTCGGTGAAACGACCCATCCCTTCGCTTCGGCCTTCTTCCGGCGACCGGCCTTCGGGCTGATCGACGGGGTGGGGTCGGGGCGTCTACGCTCAGACGAGAAAGGCCGGCCCGGGCCCTTGGGCGCCCGGGCCGGCCTGATTTCGTTTCCGTCCGGCGAGACGGCCTGGGCGACCCCGAGCATGCGTCACCCCTGGCGCACGCGGCGTGCCGCGAGGATACGCTCGGAGCAGATGTCGAACCCCCCTTCCCCATCGAATCCCGCCGCCGGCTTTCTGTTCTGCGCTTGCCAGGGGGGCGCCGAGGCGGCGCTCAAGGCGCGGATGGCCGAGGTGCTCCCGGCCTCCAAGCCGGCCGCCTGGCGGCGCGGGATTGTGAGCTTCAAGCTCCCGCCTGCGGATGGTTTGTCTCCCGCTCCCGAGCTTCCGGCCAACCTGCTCGAGCGACTCGTCTTCGCCCGCACGGTGGCACACTCGCTGGGTCAGGTCGCCGGCGCTGATCCGGCGGCGCTCACCACGGCCGTGATCGAGCTTGCCGGCGGCACGGGTTTCGCGGATGTCCACGTCTGGCCGCGGCAGTTCGAGCCCGGGCCGCGCGGGGCCGAGGACGTCGCCGCGGCGGCTCTGGCGCGGCAGATGGTGCTGGCCGCCTGCGGCCTCGGCGGCGACCTCGATCCGGCGGCCCGCGCCGGCGACCGGGTGCTCGACGTGGTGCTCGACACGGTGGATCGCTGGTGGGTGGGTTGGCACACCGCGTCGGAACCGGCGACCCGCTGGCCGGGCGGCATCTATCCGCCGGCTACCGGGCCACTTCCCGAGACAGTGGTCTCGCGGGCCTGGCTCAAGCTCGGCGAGGCGGTCGCGACCTTCGGCATCGAGTGGGGGCTAGGGGCGCGGGTGGTCGAGCTGGGTTGCGCGCCCGGCGGCGCCTGCCAGCGACTCCTGGAGGCGGGGCTCGACGTGGTGGGTGTCGATCCGGCGCTGGTCGATCCGGCGCTCGCCGCCCAGCCACGGTTCACCCAGTGGCGGATGCGGGCCCGCGAGGTGCCGCTGCGGCGATTCGCCGACGTCGAATGGCTGGTGGCCGACATGAACATCGATCCCACCAGCACGCTGGAGAGCCTGAAACGCGTCGCCACCGCCGCGACCCCGA
>Ga0247836_1003496_pt1 | contig 20997 bp, 20 predicted proteins | sample LaCruzMarch2015__4_FD_187116 | JGI IMG/M metagenome (GOLD analysis project Ga0247836, IMG submission 187116) | Freshwater microbial communities from meromictic Lake La Cruz, Castile-La Mancha, Spain - LaCruzMarch2015_14m | ecosystem: Environmental > Aquatic > Freshwater > Lake | place: Spain... | reverse complement strand
GCTCGTCGCCCGGCAGAAATTTGTGAAGCTCGGCCGCCAGCGCGGGGATTTTGTTGCCGTTGTGAAGGGTCTCGAAGCGGGCGAGCGGGTGGTGAGCGCGGGCGCTTTCAAGCTGAACAACAACGCGGTCGTCGTGCCGGACGATGCGATGCAGCCGGCCGCCTCGCTCGATCCGAAGCCAGACAACTCCTAGGCGGACCATGAGCTTTACCGACATCTTCATCCGTCGCCCGGTTCTCTCGATCGTGGTGACGCTGGTCATCATCATCGCCGGGCTGCAGGCGGTCTCGACGCTCAGCGTGCGCCAGTACCCTCGGCTCGAGCGGGCAACCATCGAGATCTCGACCGTGTACGTCGGTGCGGACGCCGACCTCGTGCGCGGGTTTATCACCACGCCGATCGAGCGGGCGGTCGCCGCGGCGGATGGCATCGACTACATCGAATCCACCAGCAGCCAGAGCCTCTCGCTCATCAAGGTCATCCTGCGCCTGAACTACGATCCGGTGAAAGCCCTCGCCGACATCAGTTCGAAGGTCGATCAGGTCCGCAGCGACCTGCCCCCGGAAGCCGAGGTCCCGATCCTCAAAATCGAGCCGGCGGACGCCCAGATCGCGTCGATGTACCTGAGCTTCCGCTCGGACATCCTCAATCCGAACCAGGTGAACGACTACCTGCTCCGCGTCGTCCAGCCGAGGCTTTCCGCGATCCCCGGCGTCCAGCGCGCCGACATCCTGGGCGGGCGCACGTACGCGCTGAGGATCTGGCTCGACGCCGACCGTTTGGCCGCGTTCAACCTCTCGCCGAGCGATATCCGCACCGCCCTGGAGGCAAACAATTTCCTGTCGGCGATCGGGCAGACCCGCGGTGCGCTCAGCCAGCTCAACCTGACCGCAAACACGGACCTCAAAAATGTCGAGGAGTTCCGGAAGCTGGCGGTCGCCGAGCGCAACGGTGCGGTGATCCGTCTGGGCGATCTCGCCGAGGTCGAGCTCGGGGCCGAGAACTACAGCGCGACCGTGCGCTTCACCGGCCAGGACGCCGTCTTCATGGGCGTCTGGGTGATGCCGAACGCGAACAGCCTGGAGGTCATCGCCGAGGTGCGCAGCGCCCTGGACGAGGTTCGGGCGCAGCTCCCGAGCGGGCTCGAGGCGGATGTGGCATACGATAGCACGACGTACATCAACGAGGCCGTCCATGAGGTGCGCAAGACGCTCCTCGAGACGATCGCCATCGTCGTCGTCGTGATCTACCTGTTCCTCGGATCGTTCCGCGCCGCGATCATCCCGATGCTCACGATCCCGATCTCGCTCATCGGATCATTTTTTCTCATGCAGATTTTCGGTTTCACGATCAACCTGCTCACGCTGCTGGCGATCGTGCTCTCGGTCGGCCTGGTGGTGGATGATGCGATCGTGGTGGTGGAAAACATCGAGCGCCACCTGCGCGAGGGCCTCCAGCCGATCCAGGCCGCCCTCCTGGGTGCCCGCGAGCTCGTGGGGCCGGTCATCTCGATGACGATCACCCTCGCTGCTGTTTACGTGCCGATCGGATTTCAGGGCGGCCTCACCGGCGCGCTCTTCCGCGAGTTTGCCTTCACCCTGGCCGGGGCGGTCTTCATCTCGGGCATCGTCGCCCTCACGCTCTCGCCGATGCTCTCGTCCCGGCTCCTCCGGAGGGGGGACGACGAAAAGGGATTCGCCGGCCGGATCTCGCGCGACTTCGAAAAGCTGAAAAACCTGTACGGCCGGCTGGTCGACGTCACGCTCGCCCACCGGCCAAAGATCTACGTCCTCTGGGCGGTCCTCACGTTTTTTGCCGTCGTCTTTTACCTGATGTCCCCGACCGAGCTGGCCCCGAAGGAAGACCAGGGGATCATCTTCGGCGTCGTGTCCCCTCCCCCGAACGCCTCGGTCGAACAGGTCACGTACTATACGGAGAAGGCGTTTGACGTCTTCAAATCGATTCCCGAGATGGAGCAGACCTTCCAGATCACGGAGGCCGGGTTCGGGTTCGGCGGGATGCTCGTCAAGCCATGGTCGCAGCGCAAGCGCACTGTCTTTCAGATCGAGCCCGAGGTCGCTGGGGCCCTCTCCAAAATCACCGGCGTCCAGCACCCGGCCTTCCTTCCCGACCCGCTGCCGGCCGCCGGCCAATTCCCGGTCGAGTTCCTCGTCCTGGGCACCCAGGAGCCGGAGAAACTTCTCGACCTCGCCAAGCAGGTCGTCGCAAAGGCGATGCCGTCGCAGCAGTTCGCGTTCCTCGAGACGGATGTCAAAATCGACCAGGCCCGCGAGGAGATCGTCATCGACCGCGAAAAGATTGCGTCGCTTGGCCTCGACATGCGAACGGTCGGGCAGGACCTCGGGACCTTGCTCGGAGGCAACTTTGTCAACCGCTTCAACTACGACGGGCGGAGCTACAAGGTCATTCCGCAGATCGCCCGTGCCCAGCGGCTCACGCCGGAGCAGCTCGGCCTCATCCACATCCGCGGCCCGGAGGGCACCCTCCTCCCGCTCAGCTCGATCGCCACGATGAAGCGCTCGATCGAGCCGCGCAGCCTGAACCGGTTTAACCAGCTCAATGCTGTCAAAATCCAAGGCATCGCCCCGCGCTCGCTCTCGGCCGGCCTCGACGAGCTCGAAAAGGCGGCGAAGGAAGTCCTGCCCAAGGGGGTCGGCATCCAGCTCGCCGGCCAATCCCGCCAGCTCCGCGACGAGGCAGGCAAGTTCCTGCCGGCGTTCTCGCTCGCCGTGATCCTGATCTACCTCGTGCTGGCCGCCCAGTTCAACTCGTTCCGCGACCCGCTCATCATCCTCCTCGGGTCCGTCCCGCTCGCCATGTTCGGAGCGCTCATCTTCACGTTCCTCAAGGCGGCCGGCCCGCCGGGATGGAACTTCGGCCTCACCGAGGGATGGACGACGACGCTCAATATCTATTCGCAGGTCGGCCTCGTCACCCTGGTCGGGCTGATCGCAAAACACGGGATCCTCATGGTCGAATTTGCCAACGTCCGCCGCGAGGCGGGCCTCTCAAAGACCGACGCCATCCGGGACGCCGCCCGCCTCCGGCTTCGCCCGATCCTCATGACGACTGCGGCGACCGTCTTCGGCCACGTCATGCTCATTTTTGTAAGCGGCCCCGGCGCCGAGGCCCGGAACTCGATCGGGCTCGTGCTCGTCTTCGGCATGGCAATCGGCACCGTGTTCACCCTCTTCATCCTGCCCTCGATCTACATGCTCATCGCCCCGGACCGCGCGCCATCCCACGAGCCCGCGGGGGAGCCTGTCAAGGCATAGCGAAAAAGGCTGCCCGCGTTGATGGAAATCCCGTTCCAGTGTAGTCTCTCGCTTTGCCGGGTGAGGGGATTCGCATTCATCCCCCATGCGTTTATCACAAGAATGCAAAGGCTATCCTACCCCGCAATTTTTTGAGGTTCGCCCGGACCGGTCATTTTGTTGGCTGGAGCCAGGGCTGAAAAACCTTCGTCAGAATAGGCACAAGGAGATAGGTCATGAGCCAGACCATGAAGACCGAAGTCAGGAGGGTTCCCACCAGCACGGGAAGGCTGGCAAGGACCGGAGCACCCCAAATCGAGAGAGCCAGCGACAGGGGGTAGACGATGAGCAGAAGCAAAACAGCCATCTTCCAGCGCGGCGGTGCGTCGGGAGCCTTTGCGGAAACAAAAAATGACTCCATGCCCGAGTATCGGTGCACGTGGCCTGCCGTCGGCACGGGAGGGGCCACGGCACCGCGCCACCGCGCAAATTCCGGGGAGGCAAGCCACGCGACGTGGTCGGTCTGGCTGGCGAAGTGTTGGAGGATAGAAAACTCGACACCGTTGCCAAGTGGACGCCGGAAGACCCTGCATCCGGCCGTTCCCGGAAACCGGTCAAAATCCCGGAGCAGGTCCCCCAGGGTGTCCGCGAATGCATTCTCTCCGTCCTGCGGGACGAATCGGTTCACCAGCACAGTGATGGATCCGCCGGTCTCGGCGGCGGCGCCCGGCGCGGGAAACGGGTAAAGCAATTCCATTGGCCGAGCCTATCGATTTTGCCGCGCCGCACCAACGGATTCTCCAGCCGTGAAAATCGGGAGGGTCACCCGAAACCGAGCCCCGGCCGATTTCCTCTACAGCCCCATCATGAAATTGAAGACCATATCTCCCTGGCCGGGCAGGCCCTCGTGGCCGAAGTCGGGGAAGATCTGGACCTGCTTTTTGGATTCGATTTTATTGTAGGCGGCAAACTGGGTCGAGGGCGGGCAGATCGCATCCATGAGACCGGTGAACATGACGACCTCGGCCTTGATGCGCGGGGCGAGGTTTTGGATATCGATGTAGCCGAGCTTGGTGAAAATCTCCCGCTCCCGGAGGTGCTGGGGATCGAAGTGGCGGAAGTATTCCTTGAGCTCCGCATAGGCATTCTGGGCCTGGTCCATCTCCCAGACCCGCTGGTAGTCGCTGAGGAAGGGAAAGGTGGAGGCGGCACGGCTGATGCCTGGCTCGAGGGCAGCGCAGGCCAGGGTCAGCGCGCCGCCCTGCGATCCTCCCATCGCCCCCACCCGGGATGCGTCAACCTCCGGGAAGCCCATCACGATCCGAGCGAGCTCGGCGGTATCAAGGAAGATCTGGCGGAAGAGCATTTTTTCGGGGACGTCATCGAGGCCGCGAATGATGTGCCCGCGGAGCGTTGTGCCGGATGCTCTGCCGAGGTCCTGGCTGCGCCCGCCCTGGCCGCGGCAATCGAGCGACGCCACCGAATACCCGGCGAGCACATAGTTGAGCTTGTCGTTCCAGTCGCCGCTGGATCCGGAGTACCCGTGAAATTGAAGGACGGCGGGATGCGGGTCTTTGGCTTTGGCCGGGCGGAGGTATTTGGCGTGGATCCGCGAGCCGCCGACGCCATCAAACCAGAGGTCAAAACATTCCACGCCGGGCAGCGAGAGGACCGGCGCAGGGGCAAGCTCAACACGGGGGTCGAGCGCGTGCATTTCGGCCAGAGAACGGTCCCAGAAATCCTCGAAGTCGTGCGGCTTCGGGCTGTTGCCGTAATAATGCTGGAGTTCGGAGAGGGGCTTGTCGATAAGCGGCATAGGCCGCAAATTATTGAAGGGGACATCGCAGGAAGTCAAACCCCGCTTTTTGCCCCGTCCAGCACTGGGGGCGGATCTCCAAAAGATGCACGTCTTTTAGGCTGAGGGCTTCCGGGTTCGGAGTTCCGCCTGTTAACCCGAAAAACTCACAAAGGGAAAAGAAAATAGCGACATTGGCGGCGTAAGCCGTTATGGTTGAGAGTGTTCAGCAACCAACCAAACCCAATATCGCTATAACAGAGTGTAGGCAGGAAGTTTTTGGATTTCAAGAGCAAGGAAGCCGGAAAGTGACGGCGGATTTCAGCGGTGGGCATTTGAGCAGTGACGGAGGATTGGTCTTTATCCGGGAGATGGAGATGAAGCGCGGGACGCTGGGCAGGCTGGCTGGCTGTTTCACGGATTTGAGGGAACAGGTTTTTGTGGAGCACAGCGTGGAGGAGTTGTTGCGGCAGCGCGTCGGGGCGTTGGGATACGAAGACCTGATCGATCACGACCGCTTGAGGCATGATCCGCTGTGTGCACTGATGGCCGGGAAGGCGGACGTGCTGGGAGAAGGTCGGATATTGCCTGGGGTTGGCGCGTAACAACCGTCTTGTCGCCCGCTTGGGCAAAGCCTTCGGAGAGCTTCACGCGGAAATCAAATCCGGAGAAAGGCCAATGCCCGCGCGCCGCTTCGAAGACTTTGAATATCGCACGCGCAAGAGCTGGAGCCGTGCGCGCCGGGTGGTGGGAAAAGCCGAGATCCTGGAGAAGGGGCAGAACCCGCGCTTCATCGTCACCAATCTGAGCGAGGAAGAGGACGCGCGGTTTGAAGCGTGTTGTCTTTACGAGAAGTTTTACTGCGCGCGCGGGGAGATGGAAAACCGGATCAAGGAAGCGCAGCAGGATCTTTTTGCCGACCGCACGAGCACGCACTGGATGGCCTCCAACCAACTGCGGCTGTGGTTCAGTGCGTTTGCGCACCTCATGCTCTCGGCTCTGCGGGCCGAGGTGCTGCGCGGCACGGATCTGGCGCAAGCCACCGTGGGACAGATCCGGCTCAAACTCTTCAAGATCGCTGCGCGGGTGAAGATCAGTTGCCGGCGCATCCACTTGGAGTTGGCCGGCGCCTACCCTTACCGGGAGACCTTCCGGCGGGCGTGGGCCAACTTGTCGGCGATGCCTGCGGGCTGAAGCCTCTCACAAAACCCTCACCCAATATCGCCGGTCGCCACCGACCTTGATTGCTCGCGTCCGCATCCAAAGAAAATCAGCCTTGGGAGGCTTGGAAAATTGCAGAAATCTCTGGAATGCGTCCGATGGCGGTCCTCAACGCAAAAAACTGCGCCCGTGTCGTCATGTTCACACTCGATTTGGCCGGAAGCCAAATCGAGTGTGAACAATGCGGGTTAGGCGGCGGCAGCCTTCACCGCCATCCAAAAACCCACCGCATAAATGCGGAACTCCAAACAAGATTCCTCAGGGCGAAGCCCGTTTTTGCAACGTTCAGATCCGCGCCGTAGAGCGATGCTACGAAGGGAACAGTTCCTCCACCTTTGTTTTGCGGAAAGCGAAGATGCTGGCGAGGCGCGGCTGGACGAGGAGGCCGTGCACGAGGTCCCCGAATGGCTGAAACGGAAGCCGGTAGGTCACGCGATCGAGAAGCTCGACCCGGCCATCGCCGAGGTCGCGAAAGCCGTGCTCGTGATGCCAGATCGCATACGGCCCGACCCGCTGCTCGTCGACGAAGGACGCCCCCTCCTGCACGTGGGTGATTTCGGTGAGCCACGTGGCCGGGATGCCAAGGAGCGGGCGCACGCGGTACTCGATCATCAGACCAGCCCGGATCCGCTTGGGCAGGTCGGGGGTCATAATCTCAAATCCCAGATCCGGCGGGGTGATCGTGGCCAGGTTGCGCGGGTTGGAAAAAAATTCCCACGCCTGCTCGAGCGTGGCGGGGATGATTTGTTGGGCGGTTAGCGTGTGGATCGGCATAAGAATGATGGCTCAGGAGGCAGGAGGAAAGTCGGCCGTCAGTCCGAGGTGCTCCCAGGCGGCACGCTCGGCCTCGATCCCGGCAGCGGTGCGGCGCACCTTATCGTTGGCGTATTTTCCGAGCGCCAGACGGAAGGGTGGCTTGTCGGATTCTATGGCAGAGAGGATCGCGGTCGCAGCCCGTGCCGGATCTCCCGGCTGCTTACCGTCGAGGGACTCAATCGTCCGCTTGAACCGGCCCACCGTGGCGTCGTAAGCCGCGATGTGGTCCGACGCCTTCTCCATCCCCCTGGCGATGAAACCCGTCCGGAACGGCCCCGGCTGGACCAGCATCACCCGGATTCCCAGAGGCGCGAGTTCGGCGCGCAGGCTCTCGCTCATCAGTTCCACCGCCGCTTTGGCGGCCCCGTAGATTCCAAGCCCCGCATAATTGGAGATCGCGGCGGCCGCGCTGATGTTCACGATGTGCCCGCTCCCCTGCCCTCTCAGGATCGGAAGGACCGCACGGATCATGTTGAGCGGGCCAAAGAAGTTGGTCTCCAAGTTTCGGCGGATCTGGTCCTCGCCGCATTCCTCGACTGCGCCCAGGAGGCCATAGCCAGCATTGTTGACAAGGACGTCGAGCGACCCCCAAACCGCCTGTGCCCTCTCAACGACCGAACGGACCTGAACCGCGTCCGTGATGTCGAGCGCTTCCAGATGGCAGCAGCCCTCGTTCTCCAGGGCGGCTATACTCTGCCTGTCGCGTGCCGTCGCAATGACCCGGTGCCCGCCCGCGAGCGCGGCCTGTGCGATGGCAAGCCCAAGTCCGCTGGAGCAGCCGGTGATAAGAAAGGTTTTAGGATTCACGGAACGTAGAGGTGGCCGGTCATGAAAGACGGCATTCGGGATACGTCCGCGCGGTCCGGGGGGAAGCGAAATATTCAAAAAAGCGCTGAAGAATCCGCCGGGCATGCTAGAATGCAGCGTGCAAAAACTGATCTGTTTGCTGGCCCTGCTCTCCGTCCCGCTTGCTGCGGAGGAACCTGCCGAAGACTCCCCCTACGAGCAGATGCAGATCCTGGCGCGGGCGATGCAGCTCATCCGCCAGGACTACGTGGATGATACGAAAGTTTCCTACAAGGACATGACCTACGAGGCGATGCGGGGAATGCTCGCCTCGCTCGATCCCCACAGCCAGTTCATGGAGCCGAAAGATTTTAAAAGCATGCAGGAGGACACCAAGAGCGAGTTCGGCGGGCTCGGGGTCGTGGTGGCCCAGCGCAACGGCATGCTGACGGTGATCAATCCGATGGAGGATTCCCCGGGATTCGAAGCCGGCATCCTGCCTGGAGACCGGATCCTGAAAATCAACGGTCAGACGACAGACAAGCTCACCCTCCAGGAAGCGATCGACCTCCTGCGCGGGGAGGTCGGAGAGAAGGTGAGCCTGACGATCAGCCGCCCGGCAGCCAAGGAGGTCAAAGACTTTGAGCTCACCCGGGCGATTATCAAGATCCCGAGCGTGAAGGATGCCCAGATCCTGACGGCCGCATCCGGCTCAAAGATCGGCTACGTGCGGGTCACCCAGTTCAACGAGCCGACGGCGGCGGAGCTCTCGAAGGCCCTCGACAAGCTGGAGAAGGATGGCATGCAGGCCCTCATCCTGGACCTGCGCCACAATCCGGGCGGCCTTCTCAACAGCGCGGTGGACGTCGCGGCCGAATTTCTCCCCAACGATACGATGGTCGCGTTCACCCGCGGCCGCACGCCGTCTCGGGAATATCGCACCGAGCGCGCCGCATCCCCGAGAAAATACCCGCTCGTCGTCCTGGTTAACTACGCCAGTGCGAGCGGTTCGGAGATCGTGGCGGGCGCGCTCAAGGACCTCCAGCGCGCGCTGGTCGTAGGCGAGACGACGTTTGGCAAGGGATCCGTCCAGAGCGTGATTTCCCTCCCCGACGGCTCGGCCCTGCGGCTCACGACGGCAAAGTATTTTACGCCGGGTAAAAACATGATCCACGAGCACGGGGTGAGCCCGCACATCCGCGCGACGCTGACCTACGACGAGGAGTCGGACCTCCTCCGCTCCCGCCGCAGGAAGGAGAGCGGGATGGCTGAAAGCAAGCTGATGCTGGACCCGCAGCTCCAGCGCGCGATCGATGTGCTTCAGGGCACACTCTCCTACGCCGGACGGCAGGGCGGCTGAACCGGCGGGCGCGCCTTTTCCAGAACGAGCCGGGTCCCCCGCCGTTGCGGGAGGTAGGACACGGAATCGAAGGCGTGCTGGATGATGTGCACCCCGAGCCCTCCAGGCCGGATGTCTTCGAGCGCCCGGCTCTTGATCCGCGAAGGGTCGCAGGTCCGGCCGTAATCGCGCAGGATAAAACGGATTTTTGTGCGGAGGGCGGTCATCTCGAGCGTCACCGGCCGGCACGCGTGGCCGTAGGCGTAGCGGATCACGTTCGTGCACGCCTCGTCGAGGGCAAGGACCATCAGCTCGGTTGTGCATTCGTCAAACCCGGCCGCCGACAAAAACCCGCGCGCCTGCGCCCGGATATCGGCCAGGTGGCACGTGTCGCTTTGGAACCGGATCTTCATTCAAACCCTCCCACGAGGACGGTGAGGTCATCGCGCTGGCTGCCGCTTCCTCGGTGGCGGAGCTCGGCCGCAACGATCCGTTCCAGGAGTTCCGCGGTGGAGGAGCTTGGTCCGGCGGCGACGTCCAGAAGCAGGTCATCGAAGAGCACATCGCTGTCCTCGGCGCGGGACTCGCTGAGGCCGTCTGTGTAGATGACCAGACGGTCACCGGAGCCAAGTGCCAGCTCATCGCTGGCATAGGCCACCCCGCGGCGAATCCCGACCGGCATCGCGCCGGGGAGCTCCACCCGCGCGGCCTCACCGCCCGCCCGCACGACGAGTGGCTTGCAGTGGCCGGCGCTCGCCATCTCAACCACCCGGCGCACCGGATCCATCTTCCCGATCAGCGTCGTGATGAACATCCCCCGGATGATGCTCGCGTGCAGGGTCTCGTTCAGCAGCGCGAGCGCGGACGAGGGCGACGTCTCGGAGGCGAAGATGAACCGCATCGCGCTGAGCGTCTGCGCCATGAGCAGCGACGCCGAAATCCCCTTGCCGGAAACATCGCCCACGGCAAAATAGAACGTGCCATCGCCACCGGGAAACACCGCGTAGAAGTCGCCGCCCACATTGGCAGCCGGCGTGTTGTACGCGGAAAATGCCGCGCCTTCGATCCGGGCCGGAATCGCGCGGGAGAGGAGCTCGCGCTGGATCTCAGCGGCGATCGCCAGATCGCGGTCCATGCGATCCTGCGCCCGCATCCGCTCGGCCGCGCGCAGCTTTTCAATCGCGGTCGCGATCAGGTTGGCATACGCGCAGAACCCTTCGAGGTCCTCCTGCTCGAAGGACTCCTTTTCGCGCGGGTTCAGGATCTGGAGCACTCCGATGAGCTCGCTCCCGCGCTTCAGCGGCCCGCAGAGGATCGACCGGGTTTTGAACCCGGTCATCCGGTCGGCATCCTTAAAAAACCGCTCGTCCTGGTAGGCATCCGGGATCACCACCGGCTCGCCGTGCTCGAGGACCCATCCCGCAATTCCCCGGCCGCGGGGGACCGAGAGCTTGGGCTCCACATAGCCGGTTTCGCCCCGGGTCGCGATCGCCAGAACCAGGTCGCCGGTGGCCGCATCGACCAGAAAGAGCGTGCCGGCCTCCGCGCGAAAGACGCGCCGTGCAACATCCAGGATCGCGCGCAGCAGCTCGCCGTAGTCGGTGATCGAATTGATCAGCCCGCTGACCTCAACAAGGCCTTTGTAGATCTGGAGGGACTTTCTGATCGAGCTCTCGGACATGGACGAAACTCTGGCACACCGGAAGAATATTTTCCAGCGCCGTCCTGCTTTTCCTGCGCCCGGTTGTATATTAGTTAAACACCGGAACGAATCAACCGGTTGGAGATGTGATTGCCTGCCTTGGAGTTTGGTAAAGCCTCTACAACATCCACGATCATGGCCGCAAACTCCATCAAACGATCCTCAAGTTTTTGCGCACTTTGGTGCATTATTTCATCAAAATTCAAAAATCGACATTCGGCAATCATCAATACTGACCGAACTGAAGAAGTTAGCGTCTCATGAGACGCCCCGTCGTGCCCCGCCAGTTCGAAAAGACTCACCCCCTTGCCTCACCACTTTCTCCAGCAGTGGACAGGAGATATCGGGCCTCAATTTTTCCAGGGTTCGTCCGGGGCGTCGGAGAGAAGGTGGAGCATCGGGCTCACTTGGCGGAGCACAGATTTCCAGATTGCCTCGGGCAGGGGCATCTCGATGATCTCCCGGGTGGGAGGCACAACAACCCACGTCTCCTCCTGAATTTCCCGCTCCAGCTGGCCCTCGCTCCATCCGGAGTATCCGGCAAACGCGCGGAGGCCGGGGATCCATTCGTCCTCGACCGCTTCGCTGCCGAGCCGGCCGGAAAATGCGCGGAAGGCGACGACCGTCGGGTCGACCCGCCACTGGAGGCTGGCGAGCACGACCGATTCGGTCGCGACCGGACCACCGGAAAAAACCGGGATTTCCGGCAGGCCGGGCACGGTCGTGATGACCTCGCCGAGCGGGCGGTTGAGGACGATCCCGGTCGCCCCCTCATCGGCGGCGTGCTGGGAGATAAAAAGGACGGTCTTCCGGAAGTTCGGATCCACGAGCGCCGGGTGGGCGACGAGGATCGACCCGGTCAGATTTTCGTCAGGCGGCATGGGCTCCCCTCCTAACCAGGTTAAACGCGGGTGTGGCCATGAGCGTGGTGACGATGGCCATGAAAACGAGCATCGTAAAAAGCGTGGGGGTGATGACCCCGCGCTCGAGGCCGATGTTGAGGATGATCAGCTCCATGAGCCCGCGGGCGTTCATGAGGGAGCCGATCGCGAGGGCCTCGCGCAGGGGCTCTCCATGCCACCAGGCCGCCGCGGCGCAAGCCAGGCCCTTGCCGGCAATCGCCAGAAAAAGGAGCAGGAGCGTCACCCCGAAAAGCTCCGGTGCGATGATCAGGTCCATCCGGGTGTTGAGCCCGGAATACACAAAAAATAGCGGGAGCAGGAACGCAGTCGTCATCTTTTCCAAATGTTTGTGAAGCGCCTCGGCAAAAAAACCTTTCGGGACCGCGACGCCAAGGATGAACGCCCCGAAGACGGCATAGATCCCGACGGCGTCGGTAAACCACGCCCCGAGCATGACGAGGGAGAGCGTCGTTCCGAGCATCGCATGGGTCATCCCGCCACGTTCCTCGGTTCGCCGGGCCATGTGCCGGAGCAGCGGCCGGCCAGCCAGCCAGACAAACACGACGTAGCCGAGGCCGCCGCCGATGGCAATGAACGCGATCGACGGGTCGCCCGCAAAGCTCGCCAGCACGATTGCGAGTACGCACCAGGCGGCCGCATCGTCGATCGAACCCGCCGCCAACGCCAGAGTCCCGAGCGAGGTCCCGGTGAGACCCCGCTCGTAGATGATCCTGGCCAGCATCGGGAAGGCGGTGATCGACATCGCCGCCCCCATGAAAAGCATCCCCTCCCCCATGCTGGTGTTGGGGGAAAAGATCGGGTACTTCGGCGCCAGCCACCAGGCCGCCGCCGCTCCCAAGGCAAACGGGGCCAGGATCCCGGACAGCGAGACCGCTGCCGCGCTCCTGAGCCGCTGGCGGATCAGCCCGGCATCGAACTCGACCCCCACCAAAAACATGTAAACCGAGAGCCCGACCTGGCAGACGGCAAAGAGGACAGATTTGCTCTCCGGCGGAAAAAGAGAGGCCTGAAATCCCGGGGCCAGCGCACCGAAGACCGACGGCCCCATCACGACCCCCGCGATCATCTCCCCAACGACCTGAGGCTGCCCGCACCGGGCGGCGAGCCAGCCGACCGCCCGACACACGCCGAGAATCACCGCAAGCTGGAGAAAAAAGAGGACCGAAATCTGAAACGACGTCACAGCCGCGCATGCTGGGACACCGGATTTTTTATGTCAAACTTGCTGTTTGCCGTCCGGGCGCGTTCGCCTAGGCCGACCCGGTCGCCCGGTGCACGACCTCGACGTCGTGGCGGATCACGAGCCCGCCGACCAGGTTTTCCGTCAGGAACGGGACCAGCGTATCGAGGCGCTCCCGAGTATCCACGATATCGATCACCATCGGCAGGTCGGTCGAAAGGTTCAGGATTTTTGAGGTCTTGAGGACGCTAGTCTGACCGAACCCCATCGGGCTGCGGTAGACGGTCGCCCCGGCAAGCTCGAGCTCGCGGGCTTTCATGATGATCGCCTCATAGAGCGGCTTGTGACCGAAGCGGTCGGATTCGTCGAGGTAGATGCGGAGGAGCTGGTTCATCGGAGGGACAGGTTGTTGAGTGCGAGCGCCACCGTGTGCCCGGCCCAGACGGCTGCCAGGCAGAGGATGAGGCTGGAAAGAATGTTGCCGCCGGCCGCCAGAAATTCCCCGTCCTGAACGAGGCTGAGCGTCTGCAGGCTGAACGAGGAAAACGTGGTGAATCCACCGAAGATCCCGACCATCACAAACATGCGCAGCACGGGCGGAGCCAGGATCATCCCGCCGTCGGTGGTCAGCCCGGCAAAGATCCCGATGCCGAACGAGCCGAACACATTCACCAGGAGCGTCCCCCAGGGGAACGTTTCCCCGAAGCGGACGGCGACCCAGGCCGCGATGAGGTGCCGGAGCAGGCTGCCCAGCGCGCCGCCGGCCATCACAGCAAGGGCCGTGCTCACAGGCGCGGGATTGTAATGCCCCGCTGCCTCATGTACTTCCCGGCGCGGTCGGCGTAGCTCGTCTCGCAGACCTCGGCGGCCTGAAAAAACACGACCTGCGCGAGCCCCTCGTTTGCGTAGATGCGCGCGGGCAGCGGCGTCGTATTCGAAATCTCCAGCGTCACATGGCCCTCCCATTCCGGCTCGAACGGGGTCACGTTCACGATGATCCCGCAGCGCGCGTACGTCGACTTGCCGACACAGATCGTCAGCACGTCGCGCGGGATCCGGAAATATTCCACGCTCCGAGCGAGCGCAAACGAATTCGGGGGCACGATGCAGACGTCGGTCTGGATGTCGACAAACGATTTTTCGTCGAACCCTTTGGGATCGACCATCACGCTGTGCACGTTCGTGAAGACCTTGAACTCGTCGGAAACCCGGAGGTCGTACCCGTAGCTCGAGAGCCCGTAGCTCACGACCCGGTTCCCCGCATCGTCCGCCTTCACCTGGCCGTCCACAAACGGCTCGATCATCGCGTTTTCCACCGCCATCCGGCGGATCCATTTATCGGAGCAGACAGACATATGCTAGGAGAGGCCGGGGATTTTGAGGCCGCCGGTGAGCTTGCCCATCTCCGAGCCGGCGAGATCCTTCGCGTCGTTGAGCGCCTGCTTGACCGCCGTCAGGACGAGGTCCTCAAGGAACTCGACGTCCTGCGGGTCGACGACCTGCGGATCGATTTTGATCGAGACGATGTCGCCGGCTCCGGTTGCGGTGACCTTCACTTTTCCCCCACCTGAGCTGGCTTCGAGCGTGCGCTCGGCGAGTTCCGATTGGGCTTCGGCCATGCGCTCCTGCATGCGCTGCGCCTCCTTTAGCATTTTTGCGATGTTCATATGGGTAGGGTTAAAGGGTGCTCTTGAAGACCTCAAGCGCCTTCCGGATCAGCGGGTCGGCCTTGAATTCCTCCATGGGGTCGGCCGGAGGCTGCGGCGGGGCGGCAGGGGCCGACGGTTCCCGGCGCTCGGGCTCGGGCTCCGGCTCGGGCGGCGTAAAGATCGTCTCGTCAAATTCAAAGGCCAGTCGAACCGTCTGCCCGAGCTCGCGCGTGAGCCGGGCCTCAAGATCTTTGAGCCCCTTCTCCATCCACATGCTTTCCGAGGCCTCGCGGGATGATCCCGGAAAACGCAAGAATATTGCGCCTCCCTCGAAGCGCTCGAACCCGCCTTCTCGCAGCCAGCCGAAGCGGATGAAGGAATCCTTTGCAAATTCCTCTGCGACAGCCTCCCAGACCGTCGCAGCGGAAACCCCTGCATCTTCCGGGTCGGGGCGGGCGGCCGGAGCGGCGGCGGCCGGGGCGGCCGTCGGCAAGGGCTTTGCAGGTTCCCGCGCGGGCGCAGGTCGCGGCGCTGGCTCAGGGGCAGGCGCTGGCCGGCGGGGGGCTTGGGGGGCGTCAGAGACCGGTGGGATTTCTCCGCTGCTCAGGCTGGCGAGGGTTTCGATGACGTCCGAAAGGCTGGTTTCATCGAGAAGGTGAAGGGCCTTGATGACTGCCACGTCGAGCTGGAGCTTTTTGTCGGCGACCCAACGCATCCGGGTTTCCGCCTCGCTGAAATGTTCGATCAGGTCGAGGAGCTTGCCCTGTGGGGCGGCTGTCGCCTGCCCGCTCGCCGCGCTGACCAGAAGATCGCGCAGATGGCCGACCAGCTCGGAGGTAAGGCGCGAGAGGTCCTTGCCGGCCTCCGACTGTTCAGCCACGATCCCCAGAGCTGCAGCCGCATCCCGCGCAAAGATGTTGTCGGCCAGACCGGTGACCGTTTCGCGGGAGGTAAACCCAAAGACGTCCATCACGTCCTGCGCCGCAATCGCATCGCCGCAGAACGCCACCATCTGGTCGAGCATGCTCTCCGCATCGCGCAGCCCGCCCTCGGCCCCCCGAGCAATCGCATCGGCCGCCGCCGGATCGAGCCGGATATTTTCGCTCCCGGCAATAAAATTCAGGTGCTTCGCGATCAGCTCGGCCGGGATCCGCCGCAGGTCGAACCTCTGGCACCGGCTGGTGATCGTGGCGGGCAGCTTCTGCGCCTCGGTCGTGGCGAAGATAAATTTGACGTGCGGCGGCGGCTCCTCGAGCGTCTTCAGGAGGGCGTTGAAGGCCCCGGTGCTCAGCATGTGCACCTCGTCGATCAGGTAAATCTTAAACGGCCCGCGCGCCGGCGCGTAGGCGGCGTTATCCCGGAGGTCCCGGATGTTTTCCACGCCGTTGTTGCTGGCTCCGTCGATTTCGATGACGTCGAGGCTGCGCCCCTCCGCGATCTCCTTGCACGCATCACAAACCCCGCAGGGGGTGATGGTCGGACCGTTCACGCAGTTCAGAGCCTTGGCCAGGATCCGCGCGGTCGAGGTCTTCCCAATCCCCCTCGGCCCGACAAAAAGATACGCCTGAGCCAGCCGGTTGGCAGACACCGCATTCTGCAGCGTGCGTGTAATATGGTCCTGCCCGACAACCTCATCGAATGTCTGGGGACGGTATTTTCGTGCAAAGACCCTGTAGCTCACCCGGCAGACATTACCGGTCCCGACCGCGCGCATCCAGAAGGATTTATCTCCCCCCCCGCAAAAAAAATTCGGCCGGGGGATCCCCCCGCTCGAAAGATGCAAAATCCGGCTCCGCTTTGAGGAATTTTGTTTGGAGTTCCGCATTTATGCGGTTGGTTTTTTGCGTCGCCGCGCGGGCTGCCGCCGCCTCAGGGCGGAACTCCGAACCCGGAAGCCCTCCGTCTCACAGAAGTGCAGCTTTCGCCCAACTACCCACCGGCGACCTCGGCCGCCTCGCAGACGTCGCGCCAGCCGGGGAAGTTCCAGGTATTCGGGAACCCGCTGCACTGGGCGGGCTTCACCGCCTGGATCCGGCAGTCCCGGCCGTCGAGGAAGATGCACGCCCCGTCCGTCTGGTCGGTCAGCGCGAGGCCGTCGCGCGTCGGCCGCAGGCGGGTGAACGACTCAATAAAATCCGGTTCCGAAACCCCGAGGTGGGCGGAAATCGCCGCGATATCGGACTCGGAGACCTTCACAAACCCCGGCCACCGGCAGCAGTTCGTGCAGCGCTGGCAGACGTAACGCGCCATCAGACGTCCAGGCTCGCCGCCGCACCCGAGTCCGTGTCGTAAACCGCAACGACCCCGCGGCCGCAATCCCGGAGCCGCCGCGCCAGATTCGACCCCATGCGGCCGAACCCAATGATCCCAATGCCTGAATTTTTTGTGCTCAATCTGGAATAGATTCCCGCTCCAACGGATTGCTCAAAGAAGAAAGGCCCGGAGGGCCGAAGCTCTCCGGGCCAAAGTTTCCTGAGAATTTTAAGCGGCGGCCTTGGCGGCGCGAACCTTTTCCCAGCGGGCTTTCGATGCGGCGGAGATCCGCGCGCGGCCAGCGGCCGACATCCCGGAGGCGCGCTTCTCGCGGGCCGGCTTGGCGGCTTTTTTCACCTTGGCGACCTTGGCGACCTTGGCGACCTTGGCGACCTTGGCGACCTTGGCGACCTTAGGCGCTTTAACAACCTTGACCGCCTTGCGAGCCCTAGCCGGCTTGGCCGGCTTGGCCACAACTGCCGGGACGCTCACGGATTTTGCGGCATAGAGTCCGTTGGACAGCTTGGTTGTGATGTCCTTGCCCGTGGTGCTAAACCACACCGAGACGTTGCCGGAAGATTTGCCGAGCTTGGCGGCGATATCCTTAACCCGAACCCCCTCGGTCCCGGCAGACTCCAAAATTCCTAGGATCGCGGTTTTGAGTCCTCCCGACTTCCGCCCGGCCCGGCGTGCCCGCTTGGCCTGGCGCTTGGGGGCACTTTTAAAAGGGGCGTTTGCGATCGCGGCTACTGGCGCCGCGATTCCGGTGAGCGTCTTGGCAATTTCCGATTCAATCTCAGCAACAAGGCTGATCAGTTCGTCTTTGCGTTCGGTCAGGCTCAGCACGCGGCGGAGCGATTGGCTTGTAATATGTGACAAATTCATAGTTAAGGCGCTGATTAAGATAATCTTTGCTGCCCTTAGCAAGAAATATTTACAGCTGCTAATGAAAAGTTGCTGAGCTGATCAATGCGGTGCATAGTTAGGACGTGCGCAAGTTCAAACATGGTTTTGGCGGCCTCGTGCTGGTTGTCTTGGCCTTGTCGTGGATCTTTGCGTCGAACCACTGTACAATTGCCTCCCTAACTGGCGGGCATCGTGAAAGTTCCCCTTCCTGCTGCGAGAAAACGGCTGCGGATCCCTGCGCCGAAGGCTGCTGCGAGGCGCTGTCCGCCCCGATACCGCCAGCGACCGACCTTCAGCTTCCAAATGTTTCCTTGTTAGCCTGCCTGCCGGAATCCCTCTTCTCTGTTCTCAGCGAAGCCGTCCGGAAGCCAGTTCCGTCCTGCGCTTCCCCGCCTGGTTGGCAGGTATGTTTTTTCATCGGGTTTGTTGCCGGGTCCTGCCAGCAGACGGTGGCTCCCCCGGCATTTGTCGCCTGATCCCGGGACATCGTCCCGCCCGCGAACAGCGCCGAGCTGTTCTACTTCAAAAACTCAACGACAAACTATCTTATGAAATTTACTTCCGTATTCCTACGGGCGGCCGTGCTTTGCCTCGTCGCCACCGTCTCGTTCGCCTGCTCGAAACCCGGCGGGCCGGAGCGAAAACCAAAGTTTTACCAGAGCCCGATGCACCCTTGGATCACCTCGGACAAGCCGGGAAACTGCACGATCTGCGGGATGCAGCTTGCGCCGGTTTACGATGACAAGGCGGCCGCCTCCTCATCCGTGCTCGAGGTTTCTTCTCAGACCGCGCGGGTGCTCGGCCTCAACACGGCCAAGGTCCTTCGCGAACCCCTCCAGAAACCGGTCCGGGTGAGCGGCATCCTGGAGGATGACGACACCCTCCACCGGGTCGTCGCCGCATTTTATGAGGGGCGGATCGAGGAAGTCTCTGTGCAGCAGGTCGGGCAGAAGGTGCGCGCCGGCCAGCCGCTCGCCTCGATTTACAGCCCGGAGCTTCTCTACGTGGTACGGGAATTCCAGAACGCATCGGCCCGCGGAAAATCCGATCCGGTGGCCATCAACTCCCGGCATCGGCTGATCCAATACGGGCTCGAGCCGGCGCAGGTCGATGGGCTGGTGAAAATGCCGCGCGACCGTTATGCGATCGACATCCTTGCCCCTGCCGACGGCACGATCCTCGTCCGAAATGCCTACCAGGGCCAGTACGTCAAAAATGGGGAGCGCCTCTTCGAGCTCGGGAACCTTGCGCGCCTCTGGTTCAAAGCCGAGGTCTACGAACGCGACCTGCCGTTGATCAGGATCGGCGAAAAGGCGGTGGTGACAACGCCCGCCGCACCAGGGCGCACGTTTGAAGGAACGGTCACGTTCTTGGACCCGAATTTTGACCCGCAGACGCGAAGCACAAAAATCCGTATCGAAGTCGACAACCCGCTATCCGAAATGCCGGGAACGTACGAGCGGGTCCTGCCCCACCGTGCGTATGCGGAGGCGATGGTCCAGACGGCGACGCCTGCCGTGCTGACGATTCCGAGGGCCGCGCTGATCCGCGACGGACGCCGCGAGGTGGTTTACTTGGAAACCGGTCCCGGCACGTACGAGATGCGGGCCGTGCAGTCCGGCCGGTCGGGTGAGGATCGCATCGAAATCCTCTCCGGCCTTCAGGAGGGGGAGACGGTGGTGGCCAGCGGCAACCTCCTCCTCGATGCCGAGTCGCAGCTCCGCCTCGGGGCCGCGCTCGTGCCGGGAAATAAAAAGCCTTTGCCTGAAGGCTGGCCCCAATTCCTCCAGTCGATCTCGGCGATGTCCGCCGCCCTTGCCGCGGACCGCGCAGCCGAGGCGGCGGGGATGAGCCTCACCCTGCCGAATGACGCTCCGGGGGCCCCATTTTCGGACGCTCTCCTTCGCGCGGCCAGCCTTCCTCCGCTCCCCAAATCTTCCGATCTCGCGCAGGTCCGCGCCGCGTTCTTCGCTTGGAGCACGCTCGCGGCTGACCTCACGCTGGAGCTGATGCGCCAGGACTACGAAGTTCCTGTCCGCATCTTCGAATGCCCGATGACCGGGAGTTCGTTTCCCGGCGCGCCGAAGTCCGCCCGATGGATCCAGTCGTCCGACAAAACCGCGAATCCGTATTTGGGAGCGGAGATGCCGGACTGCGGAAGCGAGGTGAAGCCATGAGCGCCGGGGACGACGCAACTCCCCGGGGTGCGGGAGCGATCGGCTGGATCATCGACTGGTCGCTGAGGAACCGGTTTCTCGTCGCGTGTGCCACGCTTCTCCTGATCGCCTGGGGGATCCACTCCGTCCGGCAAACCCCGGTCGATGCGATCCCGGACCTCAGCGAAAACCAGGTCCTCGTCTATGCAGAGTGGGAGGGGCGCAGCCCGCAGGAAGTCGAGGATCAGGTCACCTACCCGCTCACGACAAACCTCCAGGGGCTCGCCGGCGTGCACGAGGTCCGGGCGCTTTCGATGTTCGGGTTTTCCCTGCTCACCGTGATCTTCGATGACTCGGTTGACAACTACTTCGCCCGCACGCGCGTGCTCGAACGGCTCAGCTTCCTGCAGGGCCTCATGCCAAGCGGCATCTCCCCCCAGCTCGGCCCCGATGCCACCGGGCTGGGCTGGGTTTACCAGTACTACTTCGAGGTGGATCCGTCGGCCAAGCAGGACGCCGGCTCGCTGCGCGCGCTCCAGGACTTTTTTGTCCGCTACCAGCTCGCCTCGGTCGAGGGGGTCGCGGAGGTCGCCGGCCTCGGAGGGTTTGTCCGGCAGTACCAGGTCGCGGTCTCGCCGGAGAAGATGCGAAACTTCAGCATCCCGCTGCGCGAGGTTCTGGACGCGCTCTCCGCAGGGAACCTGAATGTCGGCGGAAAAGTCATCGAGGAAAATGGGATGGAATTTGTCCTGCGCGGGGTCGGGCTGGTGCGCTCGCTCGACGATCTCAAGCGGATTGCGCTTCGGGCGCCGGGAGGAACCCCGGTCTACCTCGAGGACATCGCGGAAATCTCCATTGGCGGCGACTTTCGCCGCGGCGCGCTCGACGTCAACGGCCGCGAGGCGGTCGGCGGGATCGTCGTGATGCGGACCGGCGCGAATGCGATGGATGTCATCCAGCGCGTGAAAGAAAAGGTGGCCGCGATCTCGCCCAGCC